>Ga0213866_10002109_pt1 | contig 14274 bp, 17 predicted proteins | sample PICome_11_FD_160079 | JGI IMG/M metagenome (GOLD analysis project Ga0213866, IMG submission 160079) | Coastal seawater microbial communities near Pivers Island, North Carolina, United States - PICO284 | ecosystem: Environmental > Aquatic > Marine > Coastal | place: USA: North Carolina...
CAGCGCGATTTTCGTCATGTTCCTGCTGCCTTGGCTGGATACATCGAAAGTGCGTTCTGGTCGTTACCGTCCGTTGTTCCGGCAATTTTACGCCCTGTTTGTGGTTGACTGCCTGTTGCTTGGCTATTTGGGCGCCATGCCAGCCGAGGGCATTTACATTGTGCTGGCGCGTATTGGCACGGTTTATTATTTCGCACATTTCTTCATCGTTCTGCCCATGCTTGGCATTATTGAACGACCCAAGGATGTGCCGGAAAGCATATCATCGCCGGTATTGTCAGGCGCAGCGCAGCCGGCTGAATAGCGGCGCATGAGGAGATAAATGGCAATGAACATCAAGTCATTGAAACTGGCATTGTCGCTGATAGTGGCTTTGACGCTGGGTCTCGCAGCGGGGATGACCGGTGTGCAGGCCGCAGGCGATGCCAAACAACCGGCAGCAATTGACTGGAGCTTTGCCGGTCTGTTCGGCACTTATGACCGTGATGCGTTGCGGCGCGGCTATCAGGTCTATACGGAAGTGTGCGCCGCCTGTCATGGCATGGATTATGTCGCTTTCCGCAACCTTGCACAGCCCGGCGGGCCGGAGTTTTCCGAAGCTGAGGTCAAGGCATTGGCCGCCGCTTATATGGTCGAAGACGGGCCGGATGATTATGGCGACATGTTTGAGCGTCCGGCTTTGCCGAAAGACAAATTCCTTGCGCCTTACCCGAATGACAATGCGGCGCGTGCCGCCAATGGTGGCGCTTATCCGCCCGATTTGTCACTCATCACCAAAGCGCGCTCCGGCGGGCCGGATTATATTCACGCCCTGCTGACCGGCTATCAAGACCCGCCGGAAGGCGTCGAATTGCGCCCCGGCCTGTATTACAACCCCTATATGGCCGGCGGCAAAATCGCCATGCCCGTGCCTTTGATGGATGATTTGCTGGAATATAGTGACGGCACGCCGGCCACGGTTGAGCAAATGTCACTGGATGTGACGCATTTCCTCAATTGGGCGGCTGAACCTGAGCTGGAAGCGCGCAAGCGCACCGGCTTTATGGTGCTTGTCTATCTGAGCATTTTCGCTGCGCTGATGTTCTTCTCAATGCGTAAAATCTGGGCTGACTTGCACTAGATTGGCAGTTCAATAAAATCAAACCCCGCCTTTTGGCGGGGTTTTTTTATGGGTAATGGCCCAGGTTCAAACATTAAACCGGAACAGCATGACATCGCCATCCTGCACGACATAATCCTTGCCTTCCTGGCGCAGGCGACCGGCATCGCGCGCGCCCTGTTCGCCATTATTTGTTGTGTAATCGTCAAAGGCAATGGTTTCGGCTTTGATAAAGCCGCGCTCAAAATCAGTATGGATAACACCTGCCGCCTGTGGGGCTGGCGTGCCGCGCCTTATCGTCCAAGCACGCGATTCCTTCGGCCCGGCGGTGAAATAGGTTATCAGGTCGAGTAGGGCATAGCCGCGCCGTATCAGCCGGTTCAGCCCCGGCTCAGCCAGTCCCAATGTTTCGAGATATTCGCCGCGCTCATCATCGTCGAGCTGCGCCAGCTCTTCTTCAATCCGAGCCGAAATCACCACGGCTTCGGCGCTTTCGGCGGCCGCTTTTTCGGCCACTTTGGCGGCCAGCGCATTGCCGTTCGCCGCGCTGTCTTCCTCAACATTGCAGACATAAATCACCGGCTTGGAGGTAATCAATTGCAGGTTTTTGAAGTCGCGTTCGCGGCCTTTGGGTATGTCGGCCTTGCGCGCCGGTCGGCCTTCGCGCAATTCGGCCAGTGCCAATTCAACCAATTCCAATTCATCAATCGCGGCCTTGTCTTTGGTGGTCGCTTTTTTGCGTAAGCTGACTTCGCGTTTTTCAAGGCTTTCCAAATCGGCCAGCATCAGCTCGGTTTCCACCACATCGGCATCGGCCAGCGGGTCAACGCGGCCTTCAACATGGGTGATATCGCCATCTTCAAAACAGCGCAGTACATGGGCAATCGCATCAACTTCTCGGATATTGGCGAGAAACTGATTGCCCAATCCCTCGCCCTTGGACGCGCCGCGCACAAGCCCGGCAATATCAACAAAGCTCAGACGGGCAGGGATGCGCTGGGCGGAACCGGCAATATCGGCGAGGCTGTCAAGGCGAGCATCCGGCACGGCGACATCGCCGATATTCGGTTCAATCGTGCAGAACGGAAAATTGGCCGCTTGCGCGCTGGCGGTTTTGGTCAGCGCATTGAACAGGGTTGATTTGCCGACATTGGGCAGGCCGACAATGCCACATCGAAATCCCATTATTGCGTCTCCTCATTTGGCGCAGGCGCGGCCGGTTCCGGCAAGGCGGCGCGCATATCCTCATGCACGCGGTTTTGATAAGTGGCATCCGCCCCGTCGCATAAAAGCGGCGCATGGCGGCTTAGTACCGTCAGAAAGGGGTTTAGCCAGAGCGCGTCCTGCTTGCTGAAATCACCCAGCACATGACCGGTCACGCGGGATTTATGGCCGGGATGGCCAATACCGAGCCGTGCGCGGCGGAAGGCTGTCCCCCAATGTGCCTTAATGGAGCGCAGGCCATTATGACCGGCCATGCTGCCATTTGAGACATCGCGCATACGCAGCTTGCCGGGCGGCAAATCCAGCTCATCATAAAATACGACAATCTGCGCGCCGGTGAGTTTGAAAAACCCCGCCGCTTCCGCCAAGCTGATACCGGAACGGTTCATAAAGGTTTGCGGTTTGAGCAGCAGCACTTTTTGTGTGCCGATTTGACCCTCAGCCATCAGGCCATGATATTTTTCACGAAAAGGCGTAAAATCGTAATCAGCCGCCAGCCGGTCAATCAGCATAAAACCGATATTATGCCGGTGGCCGGCTTGCTTCTGCTCCGGGTTGCCAAGGCCGACAAAAAGCTGCATGGCCTGTTCCCTTTCGCTGCTGTTCAAGGCTGCTTGCCGTTAGGCCGACAGGCAGGGAAGATAACCGGCAAAAGCCCGGCTTATTCTTCCGTGGCCTCTTCTTCGCCGCCTTCTTCGCCTTCGCCTTCTTCGCCCTCATCGGCATCAGCCGCTTCGCTCTTGAGGCCGGCAGGTGCGGCAATGGTGGCAATGGTGAAGTCGCGGTCATCAATGACCGGTGTCACGCCGTCCGGCAGGGCAACTTGCGAAATATGCAGGCTGTCATTCATTTCCGCTTCGGCCAAATCAAGCTCAATTGATGCGGGGATATTGTCGGCGGGGCAGTTCAGCTCCACTGTATAGCGCACCACATTCAACACGCCGCCGACTTTCAGGCCGGGGCAAGTTTCTTCATTGAGGAAGCTGACCGGCACTTCAACGGCGATTTTCGCACCTTTGCCAAGCCGCAGAAAATCGGCATGCAGCACAATATCCGTTACAGGGTGGACTTGCACATCGCGGGTAATCACGCGGTGTTTTTTGCCGTCAATATCAACATCCAGCAAAGTGGACATTAATCTGCCAGTATTGAACAATTTGGTTAACTCGTTTCTGTGCATGGAAATCCCTTCGGATTCCTTGCTGTCACCATAAATAACAGCTGGCACACGACCCTCGCGACGCAATGCACGAGCGATCCCCTTACCGGCCCGTTCCCGCTTTTCAGCGGTGATAGTCAGAATATCAGACATTCTTCTCTCCTATAATTCCCGCAACGACCCATGTCGGGGCGGTCCAACCGGCTTTCCTCCAGGGGTGCAAAGCCGGACAGGTGGGCGGGTTATAGCGGTCAAACCGCCAATTATCAAGCCGAAAGCCGGAGAAAAATATCAATCAAAAAGGCTGGAAACCGAATGTTCATGCGACGTGCGCTGCATGGCTTCGCCAATCAGCGGCGCAATGGTGATAATGTCAAACTTGTCAGAGTCGAGTATCGCCTGTGTCGGCTGTATCGTGTCGGTTATCAGCAATTTCTCAAGCTCGGAGGCATTGACGCGCTCGACCGCTTGACCCGACAATACGCCGTGGCTGACATAGGCTGATACGCTGACCGCCCCGGCCTGTTTCAGCGCGGCGGCGGCATTGCACAAGGTTCCCGCACTATCGACAATATCATCGACCAGCAGACAGGCGCGACCCGACACATCGCCGATAATGTTCATCACTTCGCTTTCACCGGCGCGCGGGCGGCGTTTATCGACAATCGCCAAATCTGCGCCGATACGATTGCCCAAGGCGCGTGTGCGAACCACGCCGCCGACATCGGGTGAGACGACCATCAGTTCCGCCCCGTTAAAGCGTTGGCTGATATCGTCAACAAAGACAGGTGCGGCGTATAGATTATCGGTCGGAATGTCAAAAAAGCCCTGTATTTGACCGGCATGAAGGTCGAGCGTCAGCACCCGGTCAGCACCCGAAGCGACAATCAGATTGGCCACCAGCTTGGCCGAAATCGGCGTGCGCGGCCCCGGCTTGCGGTCTTGCCGCGCATAGCCGAAATAGGGCAGAACGGCGGTTATGCGCCGCGCCGAGGCACGCCGCAACGCATCAATCATGATAAGCAACTCCATCAAATGGTCATTTGACGGATATGAAGTGGACTGGATGACAAAGACATCCTCGCCGCGCATATTTTCCTGAATTTCGACAAAAATCTCATTATCGGCAAAGCGGCGCACATCGCATTTTGCCAGCGGGATTTCCAGATAGGCGCTGATGGCTTCGGCCAGAGGCAGGTTACTGTTACCGGAAATAATCTTCATCTGGACGCCTCCTGACTCGCTTTCAATGTTTGTAACAAAGCCTTCACAAAGCCGCAATTTATAGTTTCGGTTTTCCCCTGTTTTGCCGGTTCTGACCAATCATCAGCTTCAGTTTCAGCGCAGGCAAATTGCCGATAATTGCCGCCCGTAATCGGCAAGCCCCTCATGTGTGTTGCGCCGGTGTGAGAAAAACATATTGGCTTCACCATAGGTGCAGCGCGCCATATTATGCGCCGTCACGCCGGCATGGGCAAGGCGCGCCAAAATAAAACCGGGCAGGTCAAACATAGCGTGGCCTGCGCGTTGGGCAGGGGCGAAAAACCGGTCGCTATCTTCATGGCTGTGGGCGAAAGCGGCGACGAATTCTGCACCGACCTCATAAGCTTGTGGCGATATGGTCGGGCCGATAACCGCAATCATCGTCTCCGGCCTTGCGCCCCGGCTTTGCATCATGTCGAGCGTTGTTTCAACAACCCCGCTTTGCGCCCCGCGCCAACCGGCATGAATCGCGGCCACCAGACCGGCGTGCCGGTCGGCCATCAATATCGGCGCGCAATCGGCGGTCAACACAGCCAGCGCAATGCCGCGCCGGTCGGTTATCAGCGCATCGGCGCATTGTTCGCGCGCCGCCGCTGCCTCGGCTTCGCTGCCAATAAAAACGCAATCGGCACTGTGGGTCTGGTTAACCGCGGCCAGATGCGTGACATCCAGCCATTGTTTTATGCGCGCCCGATTGGCCTCAATATTTTCACGCGCATCGGCCGAGCCATAGCCGACATTCAGCCCGGCATAAATCCCTTGCGATACGCCACCTTGGCGGGTGAAAAACCCATGCGTCACACCCAATTCGTTTTGGGTCAGGGCATTATGTGTCAATGGCGATAAGGGCGTCATGGGGCAAACCCCGCCAATTCCGGCCAATCGCCATGCGCCGCGCCCAGCACTTTGAACAAAAGCCCCATCTGGTCGTCGCCAGCCAGCCGGTCGCGCTCGCCCAATATGCGTTGTTTATGGGGTGGGCTGGCCTCAACCAGCGCAGCGCAGCGCATATCAAGGCCGAGATGGCGCAAAAACACGCCTTGCGTGGTCACTGGCGGCGCGGTGAGGCCATGTTCACCGGCCAGCCTGTGCAGCAGGGCGAAATTGACATGCGCTGTCAAATCGGCCAGCCCCGGTTCAGCCAGCGGGTCAACCGGCTTGTGATGTTTCAGCGCTTGAAAACTGTCACCCATGCGCGGCTGTGCATAGCCATAATCAACCGCCAGAAGCGCGCCGCCATGACGCCCAATATGCGCGCTAATCTGTGACATAACGGTCTCCACGACCGACGAAACTTCGACAATATCGCCAATCTCAATCTGTTCGGGCAGCAAACCGGCCTGTGTCGGCGAAAACGGATTGCTGACTGTCTTGCCCTTGGCGAATACCAGACCGGTTTTGTCCCTATTGGCGGCAATGGCGATTGTTTCCCAGCCTTTGGCAAGGCGACGATATTGGGCGATTGGCAGGGCGTCGAAAAACTCATTGGCCAGCACAATGCTTGGCAAGGCCGGCAAGCTGGTCAGGCTGTCATGCCATTGCGCGTGGGGAATGGCCTGTTGCTGCAAGACGCGCAATCTTGGGCTGGTTTCGACGAAATGCACTTGCGCGACGTCGGCAAAGCCTTTTGCGTGGGCGGCGGCGCGCATCGCATCGGCCATCAGCGTGCCGCGCCCGGGGCCAAGCTCGACCAGCGCAAAAGGGGCAGGGCAGCCAGCGCGATGCCATAAATCGGCGCACCAAGCGCCAAGCAACTCGCCAAACATCTGGCTGACTTCCGGCGCGGTAATGAAATCACCGCCATGTTCTTGCGCCATGCCAAATGGCTGGCGCTGCATGTAATAGCCATGGGTGGCATCGCCCAGCGCGCGCGCCATATAATCGGCCAAGGCCATCGGCCCGTTGCGATTGATTTCATCCAACAGAATGGTTTTCAGAGCTGTCATTTGGCGACGGGGTTTTTCAGCGCAAAGAAAATAAAGCCCAGCCCAACCATCAGCATGGGCAGGGACAGGATTTGCCCCATCGTCAGACCGAAACTCACAAAGCCGAGATGGGCGTCAGGTTCGCGCACCAATTCCACCAATATGCGTGCCAGCCCGTAACCACTCAGAAACACGCCGGTCACCAAACCGGGTCGCGCCAAGGCCTGCTTGCGCCAGACCATAAAACTCAGCAAGGCAAACAGGAAAAGACCTTCAAGCGCGGCCTCATAAAGCTGGCTTGGATGGCGCGGCAATGGCCCGCCATTGGGGAATATCACCCCCCAAGCGACATTGGTTGTGCGCCCCCATAATTCGCTATTGATAAAATTCGCCAGCCGCCCGAAAAACAGGCCAATCGGCACGGCGGCGGCAATCATGTCACCAAGCGAAAACAGCGCAATAGCATGGCGGCGGGCATATAAAATCACCGCCACAACAACGCCAAGCAGGCCACCGTGAAAGGACATGCCGCCCTGCCAGACAGCAATAATGTCGCTCGGATTGGCGGCATAATAGACAGTGTTGTAAAAGCTGACATAGCCGAGCCGCCCGCCGAGAACGACACCCAGCGTCACCCAGAGCAGCAAATCATCAATCTGCACTTCACTGGCCGGTGCTTGTTTCGGCCATATTGTGGTGCGCCTGGCCAGCAGCACGACATAGCGCCAGCCAAGCAGCAGCCCGGCAATATAGGCCAGCGCATACCAGCGCAGCGCAAATGGCCCGATTTGGAATATCACCGGGTCAATATCGGGAAAGGGCATGGCTGGCTCCGGGCAAAGTCTGGGCTAAAATTCGCTTGCAATATAACATAACTGGTCGCACTGTGCGGCCATGAAGGATATGAAAACCAAATTTCTGGACGATTTTGCCGGATTGGCAACTGGTCTGGGCATAGCGGCGCAGGGCGCACGCGAAGAAGTCGAACAGGCTTTGCGCGCCCGGTTTGACGCTTTTTTGAATGAGGCGGCGCTGGTCTCGCGCGAAGAGTTTGAAGCGGTGCGAGAGATGGCGGCGGCGGCGCGGGTCGAAAATGAAGCCCTGCGCGCTGAGCTTGACGCGCTCAAGGCCAAGCTCGACAAAGCGGCCAAATAGCGGCGCAGCGCGTCCCTTACGGGTCAATAATGTCCTGCAAAAAGGCGCGTGTATCGGCGGCGGTTTTTTCGGGGCTTTCTTCCATCGCCAAATGGCCGATATTGGCATAGCCAATCAATTGCGAATTGAATATGGCCGCATGCATACGCACGCCATATTCCAGCTTGATGAGCCGGTCTTCTGCGCCCCATAAAATCAGCGTTGGCGCAGTGATTTCACCAAGCCGCGATTCGATTTTAGTGCCGCTTGGCGGGTTGGAAAAGCGGATAATGCTGGCCTCACGATTGCCGGTCATACGCAGCATTTCCCAATAGCGGTCAACCATATCATCGGTTACAAAATTATCCGGATCGGCCACCACAGCGCGCAATGTGTCCTCAATCATAAAACGCGGGGTGATATAGCGCATCAACGACAACAGCAGCGCAGAAGAGGTCAGCCGAAACGCACCGACCGCTTCATCATCGGCCTTGCGCGCCATTCCGCCCGACGATACCAGAACCAGCGCCCGTGTCCGGTTTGGGTGGGACAGGGCAAATTGCAGCGCCACTTCGCCGCCCATGCTGTTACCAGCCAGCACAATGCGGTCAAGCTTCATAATATCGGCAATTTCGCGAGTGAAATGCGCCATCGCCTTAACCGAATAATCATTATCCGGCACTGGGCCGGTTAACCCGTGGCCGGGCAGGTCGAAACTTATTATGCGGTAAGTGTTGCCCAATTGCCCCACCCAAGGCTCCCAGCTATGTAGCGACGCATTGGAGCCGTGCAGCAGAAACATGGCCGGGCCGTCACGATTGCCTTCATCGCGAATATGGGCGGTCTTCCCCGATGGCAGGGTGAAGAAAAACGAGGCATCATTGCGATATTTCTCGACAACTGTCTCGCGCGGCAGGTCAGAGGAAATCAGGAAGGACGAGCTGAGCAGCAGGACAACAAGCAGCCCCAACACCAAAAATGAAAATGTGCCGACCAAGCGTGCCATTTATTGCTCCCTTTCGGAAGAAATTGGCAGTGTTTGTCGGCTACGGCAAGCTAAAATGCCGGCAGCTTATGAGCGTCTTTGCGATAGCGATAGCGGGTTGAGCAATAGGGACAGATGATTTCATCATCGCTGCCCATGTCGAGATAGACATGCGGATGGTCGTAAGGCGGCGCAGCACCAATGCATTGAAATTCGCGCACCGGAACAAAAATCTCGGCTTCTCCGGCATCATTGCTGAATTTCGGAATATGTGAATCGGCCAAGCCAACCTCCATCGGAAACTGCGCCTGATATAGCCGGAATTGTGCAGCCCCGCAAGCGGTGAGGTGGCGCTTTTCGGCCTATTCGCGCACAGGTGGCATGCCCAGCAACATGCCGCCATCGACAACCAGCAATTGACCTGTCACATGGCGACTGGCGCGTCCGGCAAAGAATAATATCGGCCCGGTAATATCATCCGGCCCGGCCACCTGATTCATTGGCGTTACTGCCTTTTGGCCGTCGGAAATGCGGTTAAACGCTACTTCTCCCAGCGCATTGCGGAACCAATCCGTGCCGACAAAGCCGGGGCATACTGCATTGACCCTGATTTTTTCAGGCCCCAGCGCGCGCGCCAGCCCCAAAGTCATGGAGTTCAGCGCCCCTTTGGAGGCGACATAGGCCAGTGATGAGCCGACGCCGCGCACACCGGCTACCGAGGATATATTGACGATGGATGGCGCGTCGCTGTTTTTCAAATGCGGGCGCGCCAGTTTAATCATCTGATATGGGCCGATAAGGTTAAGGCCGTATATTTGCTCGAAATCATCTTGGTTCAGACCTTCCAGATTGGCGTGGTCAACAAATTTCGTAGTGCCGGCATTATTGACCAGAATGTCGAGCTGGCCGAAATGGTCAAGCGCGGCCTCAATCAGGCGTTTGGTGTCGCTTTCTTGCGACACATCGGCCTGCACGGCGACCGCCTGCCCACCGGCTTTTTGGCAATCGGCGACAATCGCCTCGGCGGCCTCGGCATTATTGGCGTAATTGATAATGATATTGGCACCACCGGCGGCAAAGCCGCGTGCCGCCGAAGCGCCGATACCGGCTGATGAACCGGTAACAATCACTGTCTGGCCTGAAAAATCTGTCATTGGTCATATCCTCCCATAATGCAATGCGCGGGTCTATTTGCCCCGAAAAACTGGCGCCCGCTTTTCCATAAAGGCCTTGCGTCCCTCGGCATAATCGGCACTGGACAGGCAATCCGCCAATCTTTGCCTGATATCTTGTTCCGGCGCGTCAGGATTTTCCAGAATAAATTTCGCTGTTTGCAAGGTTTTCGGCGCATTGGCGGCAATCTGCGCCTGCAAAGCGGATAATTCCGTCTCAAACCGGTCGGTCGCCACGCAATAATGTATCGCGCCCATCTCCAAAGCTGCCGCCGCGTCAAAACGGCGGGCGGTGAATAATATGTCACGCGCGCGCGCCGTGCCGACAATCGCGGCCAGCCGCCGGGTCGCATTGGCCGGATAACCCAGCCCCAAACGCGCGGCGGGAATGGCGAATTGGCTGTCGCTGCCAGCAAGTCTTATGTCGCAAGCCAGCGCCAGCCCCATGCCGCCGCCAATGCAATAGCCCTGAATGGCGGCCAGTGTCGGCACGCCGCATTGCGCCAGCGCCTCAAAGCCATGCTCGGTTGCCGCATCATAGCGGCTGCCTTCTGGCCCGTTAAAAGCATCCTCAAACTGGGCAATATCGGCTCCGGCAACAAATGCCTTGTCACCCGCCCCGCGCAAGATAATCAGCCGCATATCGGCCATGCCGGAAAGCTGTTCAACCACTGCCGGAAGCGCCTGCCAGGCTTGCAAATCAAGCACATTGTGGCGCTCCGGACAGGCAAACACAATATGGCCGACAAGGCCACTATGGGCGCCTTCAGCACTTATTTTGCTGTAACCGGCTTGCAGCCGCGCCGCGCCGCTGTCCAAGGGCTGACACTTTGCAGGCAGGTAATTGGCGGGCAGGTCATTGGCTTGGCTCATTGGTTTGTCTCCTTCAGAAACGCAATCAGGCTTTCATAGGCGCGTTTGTCCTGCACCATGAATAAATGCCCGCCCTCGAAAAATTCAAGTGTCGCATTTGGCAGCCGGTCGGCCAGATTTTGCATGGCGCGCGGCAGGGCGATGCCGTCATATTTGCCGCCGCCAAGCCAAACCGGACATTTGATTTGCCCCAGCCTGTCCCAGCAATCATGGGTGCGCCGCGCTTGTAACTGCCCGTTCCGGCCGCGCGTGTGACCGGCTTCACCGGCATAGGCCGACCTGTCCATTCGCGCCCGCACAGTTTCCAGAATATCGGGATTGGCATCAATCCAAGCATCATCAAGCCGCGTGTCGGAAAGTTTGATATAGCTTCTGAGATATTCTTCGTCGCTCAGAGCTTCCAACTCATGCAGCGGGTAGGAGGCCAGCCCGTCGCCGCCCGGCGAGGTGCAGAGCAGCGCCATTTTTTCAACCCGTTCGGGATGGCGCAAAGCCAGTTCCTGCGCCACCATGCCGCCAAAAGACAGACCAATAATCGGCAAGCTGTCATAGCCCAGCGCATCCATCAGCGTGGCGGCGTCATCTGCATAGGCTTGCATTGTGTAGCCGCTATCCGGCTTGTCGGTCTGACCAAGGCCGCGTTGGTCATAGCAGGTCAGATGAAAATGGCGCGCCAGCGGGCTGTTCATGACATTGGGCGTTACCCGCAAATCGCCGCCCGTGCCGTTAATCGCTAGCACCGGTGCGCCGTCACCCTTTTGCGCGACGAAAAAAGTCAGATGTCGGGTTTTGACAAAGGGCATGGGTTGGTGTTTCCTCCGGCAAGACGCATCTTGCGCGCCTTCCGGCGGCAATGCTAATCTGCCCCATGGCGGCGTGCACAACATTTATGCGGTCGCGCAGACGGGAGAAGCCAATGTCGAAACCAGATGAACAGGCAAGCGCCGGAATAGACCATCTTGACCCGGTATGGTCGCAAGTGCGCGCAGAGGCGGAAAAGCGGGCGGCGGCAGAGCCGTCGCTGTCGGGCTTTCTGCATACGACTGTTTTGAATCAGGCCAAGCTTGAAGATGTCGTCGCCGGCCATTTGGCTGAAAAAATGGGCAATTCCGAATTAGCACCATCAGTTTTGCGCGCGGTCTTTGAAGAGGCTTACAGCGCCGATGCAAGCATTGGCACGGCCATGCGCGCCGATATTGTCGCCACATGCGACCGCGATCCGGCCTGCCAAGCCTATCTTGAGCCGGTGCTGTTCTATAAGGGTTTCATGGCATTGCAAGCCTATCGGGCGGCGCATTGGCATATTGCTCAAGGGCGGCGCAGCATGGCGCTTTATGTGCAGAACCGCGCCTCAGAAGTGTTTCAGGCCGATATTCATCCGGCAGCTCAAATCGGTCAGGGCGTGTTTATCGACCATGCCACCGGTGTTGTCATTGGTGAAACGGCGGTGGTTGGCGATGATGTCTCCATGCTGCATTCGGTGACTTTGGGCGGCAGCGGCAAGGAAGGCGGCGACCGGCATCCGAAAATCGGCAATGGGGTGCTGATTTCGGTTGGCGCAAAAGTGCTGGGCAATATCCGTGTTGGCGAATGTGCCAAAATCGGCGGCGGCAGTGTGGTGCTGACCGATGTGCCGGCCTATTCCACAGCGGTTGGTGTGCCGGCCAAAATTGTCGGCAAAGTGTCAACGCCAACGCCGTCGCGGCAAATGGATCACAGCGTTGATGAAAAAGACTATGGCGAGAATATCTGAACCATTTGGATGACCTGAAAACATGTCTTGAACAAACGGGAGGAGAAAATGGGGCGTTTGCAAGGAAAAACAGCCTTTGTGTCAGGCGGCGCAAAAGGTTTGGGCGCGGAAATGGCGCGCGTTATGCATGGCGAAGGTGCCAATGTGATGATAACCGATGTGCTGGAAGCCGAAGGGCAGGCTTTGGCGGCGGCGCATGAGAATATGCGCTTCATGACCCATGATGTGACCGATGAGGCGCGTTGGGAAGAAGCGATGGCCGCAACAAAAGAGGCTTTTGGCGGCCTGCATATTATGGTCAATAATGCCGGTATCGCTCATGATGCGACACCGATGGAAGACACAACGCTTGAGCAATGGCGCAAAGTCACAGCAATTGATTTAGATGGCGTTTTCCTCGGCTGCAAACATGCGGTGCGGCTGATGAAACAGGGGTCGGGCGGCAGCATTATCAATATATCGTCGATTTACGGGATTGTCGGCTCGGCCGGGCAAGCACCCTATCATGCCGCCAAAGGTGGCGTGCGGTTGCTGACAAAATCGCTGGCGCTCGAGCTGGGCGCGCTGGGCTATAATATCCGCGTCAATTCCGTGCATCCGGGCTTTGTCGGCACGGATATTTTGCGCGACGGGATTCGCGTGGCGGTAGAAAAAGGCGCGATGGCCGGTGAAAATGAGGCGATTGAAATGCTGACAATGCAAACCCCGTCGGGTCGCATTGGTGTGCCGCGTGATATCGCCAATGGTGTTTTGTTTCTGGCCTCGGATGAGTCGGAATGGATGAATGGCGCGGAACTGGTTGTTGACGGGGGCTTCACAGCGCACTAGCCTGTCGGCGATTTGTCCAGAAGGATTCGGTGATGAATAATGATGAGATAATCCGCGTGCAAACCTATTTGCGCTTGAAATTTCAAAATGACATGCTGACCCTCAAGCGGGGTGCCAAGGATGACATGGTCGAGGTTTTTCTCGAAGACGAGTTTATCGGCACCATGTTCCGCGATGATGATGAAGGCGATATTTCCTATTCCTTCAATATGGCGATATTGGAGTTCGACCTGCCAACGATTTAGCGTTTAGCGGGTATGCCTGCTTGGTGCTATTCGCTGGTGCGGGCTGCCGCTCGGAAATTGCGGATAAGCGCGCGGATATTGGCGTCCAATTCTTCCCATTGCGGCAAAATATGCCGTTTGAATCGGTAGCTGACCTGTGCTGTGCCGCCAAGGGCAAACCGGCTTTCGCATTGCGCGCCGGCCATATCGGGGGCATCACATAACAATAAAGGCGGGGCAAGGCGCTTTTCGCGCGCGCCAAGCGGCAGGCCGCGAAATAATTGCTTGCCGGCATAGGGGCCGTCTTGCTTGAAGGTAAAGACTTGCAGGCCATTATCATCAACTGTGCCTGTGCCGCGCAAATAGGGCTTGTAAATCGCGTCAAACCGGCGCCGTTCGGGCAATGCATCCGTGCCGCTGCGAAGGCTGATGATAATCAGTGCGGAGGTTTCATCCGTGCTTAAAAAATCAGCCGCCAAATCTTGCCGGTATGGCACGAGTTCAGGGCCAAGGGCTTGCAGGTCAATATGCTCCATCAGACCGGCGCGGCGCGCCCGGCGCGAGCGCGTATAATGCGCCGGAATGGCAAATAAAGTGCCGCCCACCTCAACCCGCACGCGGTCGGAAGATGATGA
>Ga0213866_10002112_pt1 | contig 14270 bp, 14 predicted proteins | sample PICome_11_FD_160079 | JGI IMG/M metagenome (GOLD analysis project Ga0213866, IMG submission 160079) | Coastal seawater microbial communities near Pivers Island, North Carolina, United States - PICO284 | ecosystem: Environmental > Aquatic > Marine > Coastal | place: USA: North Carolina...
CCGCGCCTGCCCCCCATAGGGTTCCAGCAAGCCAAGACGGGCCAGGTCATTGAGCGGAACTGTCGAACTCTGGCCCGACTCAACCAGCACGAAAAGCCCCCAAAGGCTGAACCCATGACCAATTCAGCTGCAACTCGGGCAGGGCTCGCTATGCGGCGCCAAGCGATCGACCAATCTGGAAATCCATCCGCTCCAGCCCGCCCGCCCGCCGTGCCCGAGCTTCCGCTGCCGCTTCCCCAGCCCGCCTCCGCCTTACCGGTGGTGGAAAGCTTCCACTCCCTCCAGGGCGAGGGGATCCACGCCGGCCGCAGCGCCCTTTTCATCCGGCTGGCGGGCTGCAGCGTGGGCTGCAGCTGGTGCGACACCAAGCAGTCCTGGGCCGCGGCGCCCCACCCCCGGCGTGAGCTGACGGCGCTGGCCGCCGAAGCCGCTGCCGCTGCAACGGCTGGGGCAGCCTTTGTGGTGATCACCGGCGGCGAACCCCTGCACCACGATCTCGCTCCCCTCTGTCAGGCCCTCGCCAGCACCGGCCTGCCCCTGCACCTGGAAACCAGTGGGGTTGATCCGCTCAGCGGCCGCTTTGACTGGATCACCCTGTCGCCCAAATCCCACCGGCCGCCCACAACCGAGCTGCTGGCGAGCTGCCACGAACTCAAGGTGGTGGTGCACGGGGCTGGCGATCTGGCCTTCGCCGAAGCCATGGCGGCGGCCGCGGCCGCCGCTGGCAACCAACCCGCGCTGCTGCTGCAGCCTGGCTGGGCCTCAGCCCCTGGCCAGGCCCTGGCCGTCACCCACGTGCTGCATCACCCCCAGTGGCGGCTCAGCCTGCAAAACCACAAGGGGCTGGGCCTGCGCTGATCACTGCAGCCGGGCCGGCCGCTCCTGGCGCTCGGCCCGCCACAGCCGCCAGCGCAGCTCCAGGGGCCGGGGCGCATCCACCACGATCGGTTGGCTGGCGTTGTAGGGCACCACAAAGGCCTTACCGGCCACCGGCACAAAGGCGCGGCGCCGGGGCTGATCCGGCGGACAGGCCATACGGGTTGAGGCCAGCGCACCCACATCGGTGACCCGATAGGTCAGCGGGGCGCCCTGTTGGGCGGGCTTCACGGGCCGGAGCTTGCCGCCGAAGGTTTGGCGGTTGCAGTCGAGCTCCACGGTCTGTCCCACGATCAACTGCACCCGCCAGTCGGCGGGGTTGGCCGACAGCGATGGGTCGGACTTGGGCGGCAGCACACCCGGCAGCTGAATCACCCAGCGGCGATCGCCGCTGACGGGCTTGGGGTAGCTGGAGAGATCAAGCCTGGGGATCGCCGCTGCAGAGCCTCCCAGCAGGATCACCCCCACAACCCAGGCCGGAAAGCGAACGCGCACCATCACCACCTTGCCTTTGCACTGCCGCCATCGTGGCGGGATTGGCCACCGGTCGCCTCAGGGAAGATGTACATCTGTACAACCTCCCCTAGCGGCCCGCGAATCAGACCCTCGCCCCCGTGTCCATCCCCCACCAACCCAACGGCCGCCGATCCACTGCCCACCAGCCGACCGCCATCGCCCTGCTCTCCGGTGGCCTGGATTCGGCCACCGCCGCCGCCCTGGCGATCGAGGCGGGCCACCGGTTGATTGGGCTGTCGTTCGACTACGGCCAGCGGCACCGCCGTGAGCTGCAGGCAGCCACCGCCGTGGCCGCCGCCCTGGGCCTCGACGAGCACCACACCCTCAAGGTGGATCTGGCCAGCTGGGGCGGCTCCTCCCTCACCGACCCGGCCCTGACCATCCCCACCGGCGGCGTTGAAGCAGACGTGATCCCCAGCACCTACGTGCCCGGCCGCAACACCGTGTTCATCGCCCTGGGGCTGAGCCTGGCTGAGGCCCGCGGCGCCGAACGGCTGGTGCTCGGGGTGAACGCCATCGACTACTCCGGCTACCCGGATTGCCGGCCCGACTTCCTCGCCGCCTACCAGACCCTGGCTGACCTGGCCAGCAAGGCTGGCCGGGAGGGCCACGGCATCCGCCTCTGGGCGCCGCTGGTGAGCTGGGACAAAACCCGCATCGTGCGGGAGGCCCTGCGGCTGGGCGTGCCAATCGCCAGCACCTGGAGCTGTTATGCCGGCGGTGAGCAGCCCTGCGGCCTCTGCGACAGCTGCCGCATCCGCGATGCCGCCCTGGCGGAAGCCGGGGCATGAGCCCGCCCCAGCCCCTCCTGCACCACCCCCTGAGCTGGCGGGAGCCCTGGCCGCTGGTACGGGCCCTGGCAAAAGCGCTGGGCCAGGCGGGGCTGGTGTGGCTCGATGGCGATGGCAGTGCCCAGGGCCGCCGCAGCGTGCTGGGCTTGGCGCCCCTGGAGCAGCGGATCTGCCGCGGCCTGCCGGGCCAGGCTGGGGCTGATGACCCCTTCGCGGCCCTGGCCGAGCTGGCGGCGGGCGGTGGCCACTGGATGGGCTGGCTCAGCTACGAGGCCGGTGCCTGGGTGGAACCTGCCCCCGATTGGCAGCAGCCCGACATGGCCCTGCTCTGGGCCGCCCACCACGACCCGGTGCTGGTGATCGACCACCCGAGCCAGAGCCAATGGCTCGAGGGCCGCGATCCAGCCCGACTGGCCGCTTTCGCAGCCCTGCTGGACAACCTGCCGCTGAACCCAGCCGTTGAGCAGCCTGGGGCGTCGATCGCCCCAGACCGGTGGCACTGGCACACCAGCCCGGAGCGCTTCGCCCGCCAGGTGGAGCAGGTGCTCGCCTGGATCGCCGCCGGCGATCTGTTCCAGGCCAACCTCACCGCCTGCTGCGAGCAGCGGCTGGCCGACCCGGCCGATCCCCTGGAGCTCTATGGCCGCCTGCGGCGCAGCTGCGCCGCCCCCTTTGGCGGCCTGGCGATCGCCGGCGCGGCCGCGGCCGGGGAGGCGGTGCTGTCGGCCTCGCCGGAACGGTTTCTGCAGCTGGATGGGGCGGGGCAGGTGGAGACCCGGCCGATCAAGGGCACCCGGCCGCGCCACGGCAGCCCCGACGCCGATGCCGATGCCGCCGCCGACCTGGTGACCAGCCCCAAGGACCGGGCCGAGAACGTGATGATCGTCGACCTACTGCGCAACGACCTGGGCCGGGTGTGCCTGCCGGGCTCGATCCTGGTGCCCCAGCTGGTGGGTCTGGAGAGCTACCGCCAGGTGCACCACCTCACCTCGGTGGTGCGGGGCCAGCTGCGTCCTGAATTGGGCGCCATCGACCTGCTGCGGGCCTGCTGGCCGGGGGGCTCGATCACCGGCGCCCCGAAGATCAGGGCCTGCCGGCGGTTGCACAGTCTCGAACCGGTGCCCCGGGGTCCCTACTGCGGCTCCCTGTTCCGGCTGGGGGCCGACGGGCAATTCGACAGCAGCATCCTGATCCGCTCCCTGCTGCTGCGCGGCCAGCGGCTGCGGGCCCACGCCGGCTGCGGCATCGTGGCCGACTCCGACCCCACCGCCGAAGCCGAAGAGCTGGGCTGGAAACTCCAACCGCTGCTGGAGGCCCTGGCATGACCACCACGCCGGCCCTGGCCTGGCTGGGTGATAGCCAGGGGCAGGGCTGCTGGGGCAGCCCCGATCACCTGGCGCTGCCGCTTCGCGATCGGGGCCTGCTGCTGGCCGATGGCCTGTTTGAAACGGTGCTGGTGGAGGCCGACCAGGCCTGGCTGCTGGAGGACCACCTGGGCCGTTGGCAGCACTCGGCTGAGCTGCTGGGGCTGCCCCTGCCGCCTGGTGCGGCGATCGTGAATCCCCTGGCCAGCGAGGCCATCCGCCGCAGCGGCATCCGCAGCGGCGCCCTGCGCCTCAACTGGAGTCGCGGCGGCGGTGCGGGCAACTGCCGGGGGATCGACCTGGCCGGCAACGACGAGCCCCGCTTCTGGCTCCAGCTCAGCGCCATCGAGCCCTGCTTCGCGCCGGTGCGGGTGATCGTCAGCCCCACCGAAACCCGCAGCGCCACCAGCCTGCTGAGCCGCTGCAAGACCTTCGCCTATGGGCCCTCGATCCAGGCCCGCCGCCAGGCCCGCGCCGCCGGCGCTGACGACAGCCTGCTGGCCAGCTCCGCCGGTGGGCTCTGCTGCGGCACCACCGCCAACCTGCTGGTCTGCCGCGACGGTGGCTGGCTCACCCCACCGCTGGGCAGCGGCTGCCTGCCGGGAGTGATGCGGCAACGGGCCCTGGAGCGGGGGCTGGTGGCGGAAGCCCCGGTCGGGGAGCAGGATCTGCTCAGCGGCGAAGGGGCCTGGTTGATCAACAGCCTCAGCTGCCGGCCGATCAGCCACCTGGGCGTCGCGCCGCTGGCCCGGCACCGCTGGCAGCCCGAAAGCTTCTGGCGGCAGCTGCTCCAGCCGCCTATCCAGCAACCCGGCCCACACTGATGTCGCAAGTGATCTCGCCGATGGCCAGCTCCGGACTGTCCCGCCAACTGGGCCTGCGCAGCCTCACCCTGGCGGTGGTGACCAGCACCATCGGCTCGGGCTGGCTGTTCGCCCCCTTCTATGCCGCCCGCAGTGCCGGCCCGGCCGCCCTCGGCGCCTGGCTGTTGGGCGGGGGGCTGGCCTTCAGCCTGGCCCTGGTGTTCGCGGAGCTGGGCTCCCTGGTGAACAGTTCCGGAGCTCTGGCCCAGATCCCCCTGCTCAGCCACGGCCGCACCGCCGGCTTCATTGGCGGCTGGAGCGCCTGGATCGCCTACCTCGCCCTGCCCACGATCGAGGTGCTGGCGGTGCTGCAATACCTGGCCAGCAGCGTTCCCTGGATCACCGTGGCCGCCAGCTCCAACGGCGGCGGCGCAGGCCAGGTGCTGAGTGCCCCAGGTCTGGCCCTGGCCATCGCCCTGTTGGCGCTGCTGGCCTGGATCAACCTGGCTGGTGTGGACTGGCTGGCCCGCTGGATCGACGGCCTCACCGCCTGGAAGCTGGCCGTGCCCCTGCTGATCTCGATCACCCTGATGCTCACGGCCGGGCACTGGGGCAACCTGGCCGCCAGCCCCCAACCACCTGCCCAATCGCTACAGGGCATGGTGACGGCGATCAGCAGCGGCGGCATCCTCTTTTCCCTGCTGGGGTTTCGCACCGCCATGGACCTGGCCGGTGAAACCCGCCAGCCCCAACGCACCGTGCCCCTGGCGATGGCCCTGGGCCTGGCGATCTCCCTGGCCATCTACGTGATCCTGCAGTTGGCCTTCCTGGTGTCCGTTCCCCCGGAGCAGCTGGTTGGGGGTTGGTCAACACTGCGGCTCACCGCCCACGGCGGCCCCCTGGTGGCCCTCGCCATGGGTCTAGGCCTGGGCTGGGTGGCCCGGCTGCTGCTGCTCGATGCGGTGGTATCCCCCAGCGCCACGGCGATGGCCTACCTGGGAGCCTCGGCCCGGGTGAGCTGGATGATGGGGCGTTGCGGCCTGTTGCCGGGCAGCTTCGGGCGACTCAACCGCCAGGCCGTGCCGTCGGTGGCGCTGTTGTTCAGCCTCGGCATGGGCGTGCTGATGCTGCTGAGTGGCCCCAGCTGGCAGACGGTGGTGAGTTTTCTCACCGCCACCCTGGTGATCGCCCTGGCCATGGGGCCGGTGAGCCTGATCAGCCTGCGCCGCCAGCTGCCCGATGCCCCGCGGGCCTACCGGCTGCCCCAGGCCGGGCTCTGGTGCAACTGCGCCTTCGTGCTGGCCACCTGGGCGATCAGCTGGTGTGGCAACACCTCCCTCCGCGGCGCCTGCCTGATCGTGCTGGTGCCGGCCGCAGTGTTTGCCCTGGCCGATCGCCAGCAGCTGCGCCAGGGGTTGTGGTGGTTCCTGTACCTGGGCGGCCTCGTGGCAATCACCGCCCTGGCATGGGAGCTCCCCGTCGAGCTGGCTGCCCTGGCCGCCTGGGCGCTGCTGGTGTTTCCCCTGGCAACCGGATCCCGGCTCGCCCAGGCCCATCCAGGCGCCCAATGGCAACCCGTCTAGTTGCAACCCATGGTGGAAATCCGGTAGGTGAAACCGGTGGCGGCCTGATCGGCGCTGGCTCCGATCTTGAAGTTCAGTTGGCTGACGGTTTTACCGGGAATGGCCGGGAAGGGGCCCCACATGCGGCCGGTGCCCATCTGGGGCGCAAACGACTCATTAATCACCTGCAGGCTGGAGCCATCGGTGAACTTCAGAAAGCCCTGGATCGGGTAGGTGGCACTCACCGAGGAGTCGGCGGTGAAGAAATATTTGTAGCTGCCGTAGGGCTGGGTCACGAAGAAATCGGTGTTCCAGTTCGGACGGCCAAACGGATTGCCTGGACCAATGGTCTTGGTGATGATGTTGGTGGTGCCATTGCCGCCCACCGGAGCCAGGAACTGGCAGGTTTGGGCCTGCGCCAACGGGGCTGAGAGGGTGGTGCCGGCGGCAACCATGGCGCCAACGGCGGCGTTGATCAGGTTACCCGCATGGCTCCAAGAAATAGAGCAGTTAACCGTAGCCCACCTTCCGTATCAATACACACCGGCGGCGACCCCGTCGGCTGGACATGATCCGCCCACGGCGAGCGGGGGATTCATGTTTACCGAATACAAACCCAACAAGGGCTACGACGAGTATTTCAGCGCCGCCGACGAGCCCCGCAGCGCCCTCAGACCGCTGCTCTCCTCCCTGGGCCAGCTGGGCCTGGATGAACTCAACCGCAACCACGCCGCCGCCGGGGTGCTGTTGCGGAGGTTGGGGGCCACCTTTCGCCTCAACGATTCCGGCAGCCAGGGGGGGGAGCGGATCCTGCCGTTTGATCCCCTGCCGCGGCTGATCAGCAACGACGACTGGCAGCGGCTGGAGGAGGGTCTGCTGCAGCGCCTGGAGGCGATCGATCTCTTTCTGGCCGATGTCTACGGCCCCCAGCTGATCCTGGGCGATGGCCGGATCCCCCGAGACGATGTGGAGAGCTCCCAGGGCTGGCGACCCCAGCTCCAGGGGTTCAAACCCCCGCTGGGCCGCTGGTGCCACATTTCCGGCCTCGACCTGGTGCGCGACGGCCAAGGAGCCTGGCGGGTGCTGGAGGACAACCTGCGCTGCCCCTCCGGGGTGGCCTACTTCCTGGAGAACCGCCGGGTGATGAAGCGGATGTTCCCGAGCCTGTTCTCCGGACGCACGGTGCAACCCATCGACGATTACCCCTCCCGACTGCTGCAGACCCTGCGGGAGCTGGCCCCCTGGACCGAAACGCCCAAGGTGGTGCTGCTCACCCCCGGGGTGTTCAACAGCGCCTACTTCGAGCACAGCTACCTGGCCCAGCAGATGGGCATCCAGCTGGTCGAGGGCCGCGACCTGATCTGTCAGGACGACCGGGTGTGGATGCGCAGCACGGCCGGCCTGGAGCCGGTCGATGTGATCTACCGGCGCATCGACGACGATTTCCTCGATCCAGCCGTGTTCCGCAGCGATTCGATGCTGGGGGTGCGTGGCCTAATGGCGGCCTATCGGGCCGGCCGGGTGGCGATCGCCAATGCCCCAGGCACCGGCGTCGCCGACGACAAACTCATCTATGCCTATGTGCCGGAGATGATTCGCTACTACCTGGGCGAGGAGCCGATCATCGAAAATGTGCCCACCTACCTCTGCTCCAAAGAGGATGACCGGGCCTATGTGCTCGCCCACCTGCATGAACTGGTGGTGAAGGCCGTGGCTGAAGCTGGCGGTTACGGCATGCTGATCGGACCCCACGCCAGCCCGGAGGAGATTGCCGAATTCAATGGCAAGATCAGGGCCGATCCCCGCAATTACATCGCCCAGCCCACCCTGGAACTCTCCACCGTGCCATCCCTCAGCGAGGGGGAATTGTTTCCTTGCCACGTTGACCTGCGGCCCTACGTGCTGCGCGGCCAGGGTGCCTGGGTGAGCCCCGGCGGCCTCACCCGGGTGGCCCTGCGCCGGGGTTCGCTGGTAGTGAACTCCTCCCAGGGGGGAGGCTGCAAGGACACCTGGATCGTGGCCGAGCAACCATGCTGAGCCGCGTCGCCGATTCGCTCTACTGGATCAACCGCTACGTGGAGCGGGCGGAGAACATCTCCCGCTTTGTGGAGGTGAGTGAGGCCATGGCCCTCGACTGCCCCCCCGGCAGCGCCGAGCCCTGGCTGCCCCTGATCGATGCCAGTGGCGATCGGGAGTTGTTTGACCGGCTCTACCCAACCGGCGGGCCCGAGCAGGTGGTGGAGTTTCTGGTGCGGGCGGAAGACAATCCCCACAGCGTCGCCAACTGCATCGCCATCGCCAGGGAAAACGCGCGCCAGATCCGCGACGTGATCACCACCGAGATGTGGGAGCAGCTCAACGACATCTACTGGACATTGCTGGACAGCGAAGGCTTCTGGTTGCAGCAGCCCCAGGAGCAGTTGCGGGACATCCGCCGGGCCTGCCAACTCTTCTATGGCATCACCGATGCCACCCTCAGCCGCGACCTCTCCTGGCACTTCAGCCGGCTGGGCCGGCTGCTCGAGCGGGCCGACAAGACCACCCGCATCCTCGATGTCAAATACTTCCTGCTGTTGCCCTCCCCGGATGAAGTGGGTGGCGTGCTGGATGAACTGCAGTGGATCTCGCTGCTGCGCAGCGCCGGGGCCTACCAGATGTTCCGCCAATCCCAACAACAGGCCATCGAGCCCAAGGCCGTGGCCGCCTTCCTGCTGCTCGATCCGATCTTTCCACGCTCGGTGCGCTATTGCCTGGAGCGCATCAACGAAACCCTGCGCATCGTGCGCGGCCAGGCTGTGCCTGGTGCCCCCGATGACCTCGAATGCCTCAGTGGGCTCACCCTGGCCCGCTGGAGCTACACGAGGATCGACGAGTTGATCGCCGGCGGATTGCACGAGTCGATCGACGACCTCCAAAGCGATCTCAACCGGCTCCATGATCTGGTCGAACAGCGTTACTTCATCGCCGATTCCGCATGCGCGCCCGCGTAATCCACACCTTCACCTACAGCTACAGCGCGCCCGTGCTGCTGGGGCCCCACCGCTTCTGCCTCAAGCCCAGGGGGCAGGGGTTCCAGCGGCTGCACGATTTCCAGCTGACGATCAGCCCCCAGCCTGGTCGCCTATATCCCCTGGTGGCGGCCAGCGGCGATGAGATCATCCGGGCCCGCTTCAACGGCCCCTGCGAGACCTTCACTGTGCAATCCATCAGCCTGGTGGAAACCGAATCGCCCCCCCTGCTGCAGGCCTGTCTGGAGGGCAACGAACCCCTGCTGCCCTACCCGGTGGGCCACCTCAACGGGGATCTGGCCGGCAGCCTGGAGGGCTGGCTGCCCAATGGACAGCACGATCCAGCCGCAGTGGACGTGGCCCAGGAAGCCCTGATGGGCAGCGACCAGCGGGCCCTGATGTTCCTGCAGCAACTGGTGGAGATCATCCAGGACCGGGTCAAGTACACCCAGCGGCACGTGGGCCCGGCCTGGCCCGCCGGCCGCACCCTCAAGGAGCGGGTGGGCTCCTGCCGCGACCTGGCGATGCTGATGGTGGAGGCCTGCCGCTGCGTCGGCCTGCCGGCCCGCTTTGTCAGCGGTTACCACATGGTGGAACCGAAACCCGAGCTCTACGACCTGCATGCCTGGGCCGAGGTGTATCTGCCCGGCGCCGGCTGGCGCGGCTTTGACCCCAGCGGCATCGGCATCATCGACGACCGCTACATCCCATTGGCCACCTCCTCCAAGCCGGAACTGACTGCGGCGATCACTGGCAGCTTCTCCGGCCCCAACGGCGTGGAGAGCAGGATGGAGTGGAGCATTGAAGCCGACATTCAGGAGTGCTCCATTCAGGAATCAACCATGGCCTCAGAGGCCTTCTGAGCCCCGCCCCGCCGTGTCTGAAGCGTTCCCAACCCCTTCGGCCGCTGCCGGCCAGACCACGCCAGAGAGCACGGCGACCAGGATCGAAGCACGGCTCCGCCAGGCCGGCGTGCAGCTCACCATGGGTGGGGAGCCGACGCTGGTGCCCCTGCACCCCGATGGGGCGGAGTGGAGCGTGGCCGCCGATGGCCCCACCAAGCTCGGCTATGCCAGGGCCCTGGCCGGGGAGCTGCAACGGCGGGCCTGGCCTGAGAGCACGCTGCTCTACTGCCCCGGCAAGCGCTACGACGGCGAAGTCAATCCCCGCTGGGCCCTGCGGCTGATCCGCTCCGGCGACGGCGGCGCCCTGGCGGTCTGGCCCAGGCCAGCACCAACCCAAGACTCCGCCAGGCTGCCCGACAAACGCCAGGCGCGGCAGTGGTTGGCGAACCTCGGCGCAGGGCTTGGCTGCCGCCTGCGCCCCCTCGCCCTGCGGGATCCCCTCCAGGCCGAGCGTCGGGTGTGGGCCATACCGCTGAGCTGCGAGGAGGGCCGCTGGCATTCGCTCAAGTGGCCCCTGGCCAAACCGCTGCGCCAGCTCCTCCCCGCCCATGGCCCCGCCGGCCTGCGGCTGCCCCTGCAGCATTTCCCTGAGCAGGGCCTACGCCAGGTGCTCACCCTGGAGCTCGATCGGGAGGGCTGGGGGCTGTTTCTGCCCCCATTGGCCCGGGAGCCACTGGAGCAACTGCTTCAGCGGATCGCCGAGCTCAACGGCGACTGGCAGCTGCCGGAGCTCAGTGGCGTGCTGCCGGTGGACTGCAGCGGCCACTGGCAGGTGCTGGGCCTGACGGCCGACCCGGGCGTGCTGGAGGTAAACCTGCCAGTGTGTCCCAATTGGCAGGCCTATGCCGACTGGATCCAGCTGCTGGAGCAGGCCGCCGCGGCCGTGGGCCTGCGCTGTTGGCGGCAGCAGGGCGGGCGCCGCGAGGGCACCGGCGGCGGCAACCACCTGCTGCTGGGTGGGCCGAGCCTGGAGACCAACCCCTTCTTTACGCGGCCCGCCTGGCTGGTGGGAATCCTGCGCTACTGGCAGCACCACCCATGCCTGGGGTATCTGTTCAGCGGCCGCAGCGTCGGCCCGGCTTCCCAGGCACCCCGAACCGATGAGGGCTCCGCCAGCCGGCTGGACCTGGACCTGGCCCACCGGGCCCTGGAACAGCTGCCCCCAGGCGACCAGCGGGTGGCGATTGGTGAAACCCTGCGCCACCTGCACGCAGACCGCAGCGGCAACACCCACCGCAGCGAGATCAGCCTCGACAAGTTCTGGAATCCGGCCTGGGCCGCCGGCTGCCAGGGGCTGCTGGAGTTCCGGGCCCTGGAGTCGTTGCCGGAGCCGCTCTGGACCAACGCCGTCGCCCTGCTCTGGCGCGCCCTGGCCGTGCACCTGCTGGAGCCCGCCCATCGCCCCAGAGAGCTGCGCGACTGGGGCCCCGCCCTGCACGACCAGCTCCTCCTGCCCAGCAGGCTCTGGAGCGACCTGGACCAGGTGTTGGCCGAGCTCGCCGCCGATGGCCTGCCGCTCGATCCGAAACCCTTTGCGGAGATCTGGCGGTGGCGTTTCCCCCAGCTGCTGCAGTGGCAGCAAGGCACCGCGGCGCTGACGATCCGCCAGGCCCTGGAACCCTGGCCCCTGCTTTGCGACACGCCGGTGGAGGGGGGCAGTACCAGCCGCTTTGTGGATAGCTCCCTGCGGCGGCTGGAGCTGATCACCAGCCCGGATTTCCGCCGCCACTACCGGCTGGCGCTCCAGGGCAGACCCGTGCCCCTACCAGCCCCAGAAGGGCAGGAGCCGCTAGCCGTGCGCTACCGCCAGGAAGCCCTGTTCCCCTGCCTGCACCCCTGCCTGCCGGTGGATGTGCCATTACGACTCGACCTGTATGACGCGGCCAACGGCACCAGGATCGAGAGCTGGCGCCTGGAGCGGGAGGAACAGGGTTTTGAACCCCTGATGGCCGAGCCCACAGCCAGCCAAAACCAGGGGCCCATCTTGCGCGGCCCCAGCCCAGATTCCTGCAGCCTCGACCTGCGCCTCTAGGCCTACCAGCTCACCCCCTACCAGCTCACCCCGTGCAGCTTCGGCAGCGGTGCCGTTTTGAAGGTGGTGGCAAACAGGCGCGGAATCCGGCGGCTGTTGTAGACCCGAAATTCCCGCAACACGCTGGCGCCCTCCTCGCGCACGGCCTGGTTCAGCACCACCGAACCATCCGGATCGGAGACAGAGCGGTGGAAGGTGCCAGGCGGGATGCGCAGGATGTCGCCGCCGGTGTCCAGGCGCACAATGTGGAAGGGATAGTTCCAGCCGAAATTGACCAGATAGAAAGTGCGGCCGCCATGCAGGGCCAGCAGGTTGTCCTCCTGGTGGGGATGCAGATAAAACTGCCAGGCACCGGTCTTCTCCTCGTCGGGAGGGCTGATGGCCGGACCGGCGTGGATGACCAGATCGCGGGCATTCGACTCCGGGACGGTGATATCAAAAAAACGAACGGCGGGGGTATCGCGGAACTTCTCGTAGGGGATCAGCTCAAACATGGGCGCCACCCGGGGACCGGACACCTTTGGCAGGGGAGCAACGGCCATTGGCTGAATACCCAGAGCTGGCATGACTTGACCTCAATGAAACGCAGCGACCATGCCCACCACGGTGGCATCGGCTACGAAATCAGCCTATCGGCACGCCAGTTCTCGAGGTGGTTTGACTGAAACCGGCGCTCAGAAGGGGATGGGCATCTCCACATCGGCGGGATCTGGAGCACAGGCCGGCACCCGCTGGGCCACCACCTCACCGAGCACCACAATCGAGGGGGAGGCCAAACCCAGCTCCTCCACCCGGTCGGCGAGCTGCTCCAACACGCTGATCAGCTGGCGCTGGCCCCGCACCGTGCCCTGCTGGATCACGGCCGCCGGCGTGTCGGCCGCCAGGCCCCCGGCGATCAGCTCCTCGGCGATGCGGCGCAGGTTGTGCAGGCCCATGTAGATCACCAGGCCATCGCTGCTGCGGGCCAGGCCGCGCCAATCGACCCCGGGCCGGCCCTTGTCAATCTCCTCGTGGCCGGTCACGAAGGTGACGCTGGAGCCGGCCCGGCGGTGGGTCACCGGAATGCCGGCGTAGGCCGGGGCGGCAATGCCGGCGGTTACGCCCGGCACCACCTGCACCGGCACACCCTTGGCAGCCAGGTGAGCAGCCTCCTCGCCGCCGCGGCCAAACAGAAAGGGATCGCCGCCCTTAAGCCGCACGATCAGGCGGCAGCGGCCGGCCAGCTCCACCAGCACGGCGTTGGTGCTGGGCTGGGGCACCGAATGGTGACCGCGGCGCTTGCCGACAAAATGGCGCTCACAGCTCTCGGGCACCAGATCCAACAGGGCCTTCGGCACGAGTGAGTCGTAGACGAGGGCATCGCACTGCTGCAGCAACCGGTGGGCCTTGAGGGTGAGCAGTTCGGGATCGCCAGGCCCTGCGCCCACCAGATACACCGTGCCCGGTCCGGATGCGGCGCTCATGCCAGGGCCTCCAGCTCAGCCAGCAGCAACTGGTGAAAGCGGGGTCGATGCAGCAGCGGCAGCCCCACCTGGGCGGCGAGGCTGTCGGTGAGTCGGTTGGCGGCCAGGGCCAGGGGCAGCAACGGCACCGTGGCAACGTCAGCAGAAGGGGCAGTGTATGAAGTGGGCACACACCTGGCGCCGGTGCGCCGCTCGAGCAGGGCCAGGTAGCGCTGGGCCAAACAACCCTCGAGGGGATGGTGCAGCAGCAGGGGCTGGGCCACGGAGCAGGGAACCAGCCCAACCAGCCCGGTGAGCTCCTCCGCCAGCGCCCGCTGCCAGCTTGGCCAGGCCCCCAGAAACGGCAGCCGCCGCACGGGCAGCTGCAAGCGCCAACGGGCCGCAATCGCTGGGACGTCGTGGCGCACGTGGCCGCCCGGCAGCAGCATCAGCGGCACCAGGGTGAGCTGCCTGGCCGCTACCCCCACCGGCAGGGCTGGCGGCTCGCCGGTGAGGGCCTCCAGCAACACCGGCGCCCGCCGCCGCCAGGCCAGTTCGGCGGCCAGCTCCTGCAGCTCAGCCGGCACCACTCCCCCGGCCCGGCCGTGCACCACCAGCAGCAGGGTTGACGCCGGCAGGGGATCTTCAGGGCGTGGTCCAGAGCAGGCCAGGGGCACCTCCCGATCGCCCCATCGTGCTCGACCTGGCACCCCGAAGCCCGACGTGACCTCCATCTTGATGGTGACTACCGCTGCGCTGCCAGCAGCAGCTCAACCACCAACGAAGGCAGGGGAGGCGCGTTGAAATGGAGCCCTAACGCCCCAGCGCCGTGGACACCCCCCTGGCCAGCACCAGCTTCCATTTCGAGGCCGACTTCACAACCGATCTGCGCTGCATCCCGATGGCGGTGCGCCGCAAGCTCGACCTGGCCGGCATCAAGCTCAAGCTGCAGCACTGGAGCGAGCTGGGCC
>Ga0213866_10002113_pt1 | contig 14270 bp, 31 predicted proteins | sample PICome_11_FD_160079 | JGI IMG/M metagenome (GOLD analysis project Ga0213866, IMG submission 160079) | Coastal seawater microbial communities near Pivers Island, North Carolina, United States - PICO284 | ecosystem: Environmental > Aquatic > Marine > Coastal | place: USA: North Carolina...
CGTCCAAGTAGCGCCTGTCAATGTAACGTCAGACCAGTTGGCGTCATTGCCCGCTTGGTCAGTCCATGTCTCTGTATCGATGGGTTGATCAATCCAGAGGATTATTCCTGCGCCCGTTACAGCCGAGCTGCCTGTTACGACGCTAGTACCTGCTACGGTAACTGCGCCTGCTGGTGATACTGTCGCCACCCCGGTGATTGACAGTGAGCCGCGAACGACGTTCACACCACTAGCCGTGATTATACCACTTGCAGCGATGGCAGACGCAGAATTCCTTGTTCTAGCGCCAGATACTGTGCTTGTGGCCGTACCAGCGATTGCCGATGCACCACTAAATGTGCGCGCCCCGGTCGCCGTAGTCGTCGTAGAGGCCGTTATAACGCTCGCTACCTGCCGTATGACTCCAGCAGTGCTAGACGTCGCAGAGGCCGCAGAAATGGCTGTATCGCTCTCTCTGACCCTCTGACCGGCTGGTGTGACTGTAGCAGAGGCAGTTACGGCTGATGCGCTTAGCTTTATCTTCTGGCCGGCAGAGACAGTGCTAGATGATGCTGAAACACTAGCCGATGACTCACGTACCCGCGTTGCAACAGGTGTTGTGGTGGCCGAAGCTGCAATGGTAGACCCGGTTGTGCGTACTCGTGTCGCTACCGGGGTAATAGTGGCTGTGCCGGCAATGGTCGAGCCACTGGTACGGACACGTAATGCCGCTGGAGAGGTCGCAGACGTCGCTGTGACGGTTAGATCGCCAAACCTAACACGTACACAGCTAACGGCTACTGAGGATACTGCTGGCCCTAAGCTAGTGCCTTCCTCAAGATCAGCCGTGGAATACGCGGCATAGCCGTATCTCCACTGACCGTAGTTCATTAGTCGAGCGTGATGTCTAGGTCACCAGCAGGAACACGGAACACGTCACCAGTCTCTACAGCCTTAGACGCCGATAGTGTGCCATAAGCCATAAGATTACCGCTGGATGCCGCATCAAATACACCTACGTGTGTGATCGTACCCCAGTTACTACCGGCAGTAGGAAACTCAACAGCCGCGCTGTTAGTCGCCTCATTGCCCGATACGGTGAAAGCAACCGTCTGGCGTGCATAGCTAGTGCCAGTACACTCTGTGCCACCGCCGGTCTCGCCAGGAGCCGCTGTGTACAAAGCAAGATAGTGAGTGCCTGGAGCCGTGTAAGCGTTACCGCCGAATACGTGATCGAGAATTTCAGTCTCTAGGTAGTTAGTAAAGCTCATGCAAGCCCCCTGTTACGCATAACAAGGCCGCTACCCGAATAGACTGCCTCGTCTGATGATTGATTAAGTCGCTGCATTGCAGCACCAAAGAGTTGCGCCCATACAGCCGTTCGCTGGTCGTCCGAAAGATAGGGTGCGGAGTGAACCAACGCGCCGTACAAATAGGCATCTGGCGCTTCGGTAAGCAACCAGTTAGTTGTGTTGGAGTCAGATAACGCAGGTACACGCTGATAATACAGTAGCTCTACCCCGTAACTGCCGTCAGGCGAGGGGAAGAATTCAAACTGATTCTCTGAGTGTCTGTAGTACCTCGGGATACCTGTCGTATCGAGGTGATTAGCCCGCTTATCGACCATAGCTTGTGAGCTGAGTAGATCGAGAGGCCGTGTATTCGCAGTCGTAATATTGATGCGGATGGTCTCTAGCCAATCGCTAGGCTTGGTCATGTACTGACTATCGATAGTCCCAGTTGCCCGGTTCTCCATCTTGTAATGACGTAGATCACGCGCAAATGCCGCCTCAGCCAGTGAAATGAACGTCGGTATCACCGATGTCAGGTCATCACGGTTAAGGAAGTCAGCAATGGAGCTTTTCAGCTCTGAGTAATTAGATAATGCCACTACTTACGACTCCTGCCTTGCTTCGACACCTTCTTGGCTGTCTTAGCGGCTTTCTTAAATGCTTTAGCTGTAGGAGCGCCCTTCTCACCAGCCTTGCGCATCTTCTCGCCAGAGCCGGCCTTGATGCGCTTACGCTTGGCATGGATATTGGCGTATAACCCTCGCTTACTTGGCATAGCCCTTGCCTCGCTTCTTGGCTCTGCACTTACCACTAGCACGACAGAGAGTTGGTGTTGGACAACCTGCACAGGGTTTAAATTTACTTGCCACGTTTCTTCCCCTTTCTCTTCTTACCGTAACCACATGCCATTTACTTTCTCCTCGACTTAGTGCCGGAACACTTCCAGCGCTTTCGTGAAAGCCTAAGCGGTGAATTAGGATTGGCAGCCGCTTTCGGGTGTTTCTTCATCTGACCAGCGGAGCGCGCACAATAGGCATCGCCTTTACTGGTTCCGGGCCGTACTCGCGGCTTGCCATCCTTGGCCTTTCCAGCTTGCCCATACGAGACTTTCTTGCCGGAGGCCGTAACCTTTACCTTTGCCTTACCTTTTCTCGGTGTCGCCATATTATACCACCGCTTACAGTAGGAATTCAGTTGCTGCTGCTGGGTTATATATCCCGCGCTTTGCCTGAGTGCTAAATTTAAGCAATCCTTCTACCATATCCTCAACGATTCCGGTGTATGCCGGGCTATAGCCGCCTAGCAATCCCTCACGTTCTTCTGGGTCTTTTGACCTCTTTATTGGCAATACATCGCTGTAGTTATACGCCTCTGTGTCTTTTTGCGGTAGTTGTGCAAGCAAGCCTTCTGCCTCTTGCCCTGCCGCTACGGCTGCCGCTGTGACCATTGGGTTAGCGTTTACATTGACACCGCGAGCCTCTAACCCACGCAATATGTCTTCCGTAATACGACCCGTGTAAGGCTTCATCTGCAACGCACGTATCTCTTGCGCAGTTGGTTTTTGTGCATCACCGACCGGTTTTTGTTGACCACCGAAACGTGCATCAGTTAACAGCTCGAAAATGCCTACTTCTTGATCAGTACGCCCTAAGCCTTGACCGGGGACACCTGCTGGATACGAGGGATGCCCACTAGCCTGCACGACATCCTTGCCCGTAAATATCTCACCTATGTTCTGTATCTGCGCATCGAGTGCATCTGCCTGACCCGGCTCAGTAACTGCTAATCGCGCCTGCCCAACACTAAGACCGCCTTTATCACGGAACTGCACGTCCATCATGTTCATCAGCTCTTTACGCAGTGTGTCTGGCGTGTTGCGCCACACCTCCACAGAGCTAGGATCATCGACGCCTTTCCAGTCTTTAATCTTAAGCCCAGCGCCTACACGCTTACCCTTAACCATTGACCCGACGCTTTCGTAGTCCTTAATTGCCTCATCAAGCGCTTTCTTCTGAGTCTTGTTCATGTTGCTAGACGCAAAACTGAGCATGGTCTCGCCGGTCATGGTGGCAAAGTCGCCGCCTGTAGGAGCCATGCGGAACGGTAGATAAACAGGGTTATCGCCTACTTCAGACGCCGCACGCATGATCTGATTTACAACGCCGGGAGCTGACGCCCACACCATGCCGGGATTTTCAAACATAAAGCCCTGACCGCCTTGTAGGTTGATCGGTCTATCAAGAGCTACATCGTCAATGCCAGTCAGCAATCCGCCAGCCTGCGTGCGATCTGACATAGTCGTTACAAATGGGCGGCCTTCTAAGTCAGCCAGTGGTACACGAGGCGCGTCCTGCGTGCCGCGCTCTTCTATCGTAAATGTAGTATCTCGTAACTTCTCCTGCTCTTTAACACGAGGATCGAAGCGAGGGTCGAACGCCCGGCCAAATGTCTTTACTACGCCAGCCTCTGCCTCTTCTGGTGCAGCCAATAGTCCAGCACCTACTGCCGCTGTAGCAGCTCCGCCAAGAATATTAGAGCCTTTGTATTCAGGGTCGAATGCGGCGAACAGGGAGCGGACATCTCTCGGGTCAAAAGTAGAGCGAATACGATCGTTGTATAAATTGCCCTCAACGCCTGTCATGCCGGCTTCGCGTAACTCTTCTAAATAACGTGGCAATTGGATTATTTCTAAATCGTCGGGCGCTGCATCCAAAAATTCTTTGAAACTTGCATATCGCTGATCAGCACCGCCCCTAGTAAGCAACGGGTAAACAGTGCTGTCTCCACCCGTATCGATGGCGTATTCAGATGCTACTGCCGGATTTGGAGCCGTATAAACGCCGGGGCCAAGCGTTCCATCGCCGCTTTCAATAAAGCTTTTTATATCGACATCTGTGCCGTGATATTGCACATCAGAAGGGTCAAAGCCCATGCCCTCAGCACGCTGCATACGAGAGGCTGTGTCCATCGGCAAGTCGCCAGAAACAATACGCTCTGCTACCTCACGCGGGTAACCGAACTGGACTAATTCATCGACAGCTTTAGTTAATGCAGACAGCAGAGCCATAGAGCCTCCAATGTGAAGCCCCAATTATATCAGACAATGCCTGCAAGATTCCTACGGATAGGCTCACCCCAGTCTGAGGTCTTTCTGTACCCAATAGCGAGATAACGGAATGCATCTGCGCAGTGTGATGTCCAGTCGTGTAAAGGCCGTTCATTCCAGACCATCATCGTCTCGTTGTATTGCCGGCGATACTGCCTAAGACAATCGATGCCCTTCTCGCACTTATCCTTGTCGAAGTAACATAGATCAAGCATAGATCTGACCGCTTGGATGCCATCGTCTACGTTAAGCTGAGGGGCGATCTGTACCGGCCTGACACCTAAGTTATCTAGAACCTCTAGCCTTGACCGGCCACTACCTAGCTCTCTGACCCTCACATCGTGAGGCAGAATGTGCTGCTCGTAGATGTAACCTTTCTCTTGGAGGATGCGTGCGTAATGATCCAGTCCAACCCCAGCGTTTTCGTAGTAATCAATGAGCCGTACCTCTGGCCCGACAAACTGAGCAAACCAAATAGCCGTGGAATCGCCTACACCTAAGTCCCATGCCGTCACCACACCCACTGAGCGCTCGTATGGCACACGATCTATCCTGTTCTCGTGTAAGGCGTTAGCCATCTCCTGCGTGTAATAGGCGCCTTCTGAGAAGATTCTGAAGTCACCTTCCCATATATGATCATAAACATCCGGGCGTTTCTTGAGGTCTTCTTGGCGCTCCTGCTCGAGTACATCAGGAAACCACGGGTTATCCCGCCAGTTCATCTCCACGATCTTGCATTGCTCTGGCTCAGTGACCCGGAATCTGTGATGCGTAGCGGAGTGTTTGTTCTCAGGGTTCCACGTAACCCATATCTCAGAGTCGTCCTCTCGCACTGTAGGGATAAGCTTCTGCCAAGCAGTCTCAGTAACAGTCTCTGCCTCGTCTACCCAGCACAGAAGGATACGGGCCTTAGACTTAATGCTATCGAGGTTTCTTCTCAGACCCGCAAAGACGTAAGTGATACGCCCATCCTTAGATCGGATGTATCGCTCGCCTATCTCGTAATACTCCATGAGACAGGGAACAGAGCGTATAGCTGACTTCACCTCCTCCATAGAGGATTCATCGAGAGAGTTTAGGTGTTCACGAGCGCACAGTATCTGGCCCTGCTTTCCTGCTACACCCCAACGCATTCCCCATACAGCAGTCATTAGAGCGAATGAGCGAGTCTTAGCGCTTCCCCGGCCACCGTATGAGCAACGGTATCTAGCTTCCCCGGTAAACAGGTTGGCTAGTTTAGGCGGTAATTCAATCGAGACCTTTTGCGACAAGTTCAATCACCATTGGTGGAGTCATGGAACCATCGCTACTTGTTAGATCAGCATCCACTTGCTTGAGGTCAGGTAGCGTTTTAGCGAGCATTTTGAGCCTTAGTTCAGCCTGTGTTTTCTTCTGCTGTACCTTAGCTGCAAAGTGTTCATCTTCTTTAGGGTCAAGCTCTCCGATTTCATCAATCAAATCAAAGATGTATTCTGCCTTACCCCTAATGCTTAATGCGCGCCTGTTCTCTTCATCTTTAACAGCGCGTATCTTGTGTCGTCTAGTAGCTGCCACTCTCAAAATCCTCTTCTGGGTGCGGTATTGAGTCGGCCCAGTACAGCCCCATGCTGTGTCCTGCCCGTATCTCACCGTCCATGATGTCATTATAAGTCAGAGGCCAAGATTCCACGGTCATGTCATCGAATGCGACAAGCACCGTTCTCTCGTTCTTAGGCATGTTGCCCGGTCGTACCGGATACCACTGGATACCAACCACTTGCAGCATACATTCATCTCACTGCTAATGACTTCCCGATTTTAAGGATTATCCACAGACTTCTCAACAGGCGTTGGATTAGCTGTGAATATTGACCCACCATAGGTCTCATAATTTCTGAGGTATCTACGCATAGTGTCATAGTGAACACCGTAGATAGTAGATAGCGACCAAGTGTCTACTCCCTGATCGCGTAACTTGATGGCTTCTCCCAGTTGAGCCTCAGTTAACTTCACTACATACCACTCCTAAATTCTGGTAATCAGGCCAATGCCCAGCACAGACCATTTCCTCGTAGAAAGCCTGCTCTGCCAGCTCATCCTCGTAATCCATATTACCTACGAAACCCAGCAATAACAGTGCCAAAAAGAAGCCTGCATTAAGCAGTATACGTTGTGCCTGTGTCATTATTATGTCCCCCGGCTATGCGCTTTATGTGCGCGGGTAAGTCTTCTACATCAAACTCGTTAAGCTCTGGATGCTCTACTGCAATGATAGACGCCACCTCATCCTGCCGGTAACGCCCTTTAAGTAGAATGTCGATGCGCTGCTCGATAACGTGGTTCATTCCTCGCACCACACTTCCATTGAGCCTTCGTTCATATCACATAGAGCGTGATCGCCTGCCTGATATGCCTCTGCATACGACTCGTACTCTGGCTCCGATATGTATGCCTCACCGCCATCACGACCGATTATTGTGAATCCGTACATTGCCGATCTCCCTAAAAAAGCCGCTTACGCGGCCTCTCTGATGTATTGGTGTACACCGTTTTTTTTCTCTACTGCCATGTATCGGCAGCGGCCTGAATCCAAGTAAGCCTTAGCTAAATCAACAGCGTCAGCCTTGCGATAGAAATATTCTGACTCACCGAGGCAGTCGCCTTCCTCGTTTTTAGTTGTGACCACCCAAGTATTCCAGCCTTCTTGATCGCAGTACCAAACCTCAGTAACAAACCAGCTATCTACGTACATTGCCTATCTCCCGTTAATGCCGGGACATCCCCGACACAGATAGTGTCTCAAAAAATGAAACAGTGTGCAAGGGTCATCGGAGATTTAATCGTATTTCTTGCTCTCGGATACGGTCTCGTAGCTCTAGCTTGATCTCTTCTAGCTCGATCCTGTTCTGTTTGCACAGCTCACGCTTCTTGTCGTTCAGCTCCCTGACCATCTCAATACCGTAGGTGTCCACCATGTACAGGGCATAGTCGTCGTACTTACCACTGGCGTACTGGTTACAGCCCTTGCATTGTGGGTGTACGTTTTCCTCGACTAGCTTGGTAGCAGTCCACTTACGACTAATGAAATGCCCGCCGTCCATCTCTTTAAAGTGCTGTTTCTTACCACAAGTCACACACTCGGCAATGCCATCGGCGTCTGCGGCCTTCATCCTTACCAGCTTCTGTAGGAGCGTTGCGGCTTCTTCTCTTAGCTTCGCTACGGTCTTTTGCTTCTTGGGTTTGGTCGGCATAGGTATATTTCCTATCGTCTGATACAGCGCGCTCCCAGACGCCACAGGTGCATTTCCAGCCCTGCAGGCCATAGGGAGGCTCGTTGTAGAAAAAGGGAAGCATCACCGCATTGCAGTGAATGCATTTGCGTACCGGAATCATCTACCGAATGGCACATCGATATCGTGGGTTTCTGCTAGGTGCTTTCCGATAACACGCTGCACGTCGTCTACCTCATGGGTCAGTAGATCAGCGGATGAGGTCTTGCCGTAAAGTGCCTGTTGCACCTTGTCCCACATAATCAGCTTTACTAGCTCTTTGGTTGGTGAGATCGACATTGTTACGACCTGTTGCATATCCTTCCCCCGTGCATCCAGCTCTCGTGCTACATGGCTACAGAATGCATAAATGGCTTTATTCTGTTGGCTGGTGCGTGTTTGTGGCTTGATCTGATAGGTCAGCTTTTTATCCACATTAGCCATGATGTAGTTACATAGCTCACGCGCCTGATGCTCATTGTTTACTACCCAGTTATGGCTAGACATCTTTAGCCTCCAGTTTATCAAGGCACCGGACGTCGAACACGTAGCTAAATTTAGCGTTGCCTTCGGTGTCGTCTACCCGGTTCTTGTAATCATGGCGTACAGCCTTGCCTTCTTTTAACAGCGACCTAGCGCGCGGCAACGTCATAATATACACGCCGTCAGACTCTAGCTCGTACCGTACATCGCAGATAATAATGATGTTGGGGTAAAGTCTTGAGTACCGCATGAAATCCTTACCGTTAATCGATATTGCCGCGTGGCTCGGTATGCCAAACATGCTCTGCGCGTACTTCCACGGCGTCTGCATGCTTTTTAAATCGGCCTTTACGACTACGGTAAAGTCATGAGCAAACTCGTTCTCAGCCTTCTCTGGATTCTCTACGACCTTCCACCCATCGATGGGTTGCTGGTTGATAAAATCTGACTCAAGCTTAACGCCCTCAATGCACCAAAACTGCTTGTTTTCAGTGTCCATCATCGAGTAATTCTCTCCCCGGCTTTCGTGAAGCACCGGCCAAATTTATTGAGAAAATACTCCTGATGCGTGCCAAGAAAGTCATGGGTCAGCTCATCCTCAAACTCCATGTCTCTGATGCTAATTTTACCATTTTTGGCCTTATCTTGCTTGGCAAAAGGTGAGCCACCACTATCGTTTGCGCGCTTCAACCAGTTGACCACAAATCGCGCCCCTGACTTTTTTCGACGCGCTGGATTCGCATCCGCCCAGTTAGCAATAGCCTCTAATTCCTTATGCACATTGATCTTGTCGTAGGCTCTCTGCCACTTGATGATTTCCTCATCGCTAGGCTCGTAATATGTGCCATCACTCAAAATAATCATCAGGCACCACCACAAAATCGACAATCGTAATTCCTTCACGACCCATTTGATTCCACGTATCACTGTAAATGGACGTTAGCTCAAGAATCCAATCTTTCAGCACATCTGCTCTCCACATAGGATCGTAGTCATACCAGATATTGAATAACTCGATTTCCCCGGCGCCATCTGCATCATCAGAGCGCAACCTTACTGCTTTCGTATACTTCATACACACTTCCCCTTTTAATGCCAGAGCAAGCTCTGACATGAAGTTAGTTAATAATGACGAGCGTTAATTACTGTATCGAATCTTGTCATCTATCCGCTTGATCTGCTCTCGACCAGCGGGGCGCATCATGAAGAGGGTCAACTCCGCTCCGGGGTTCTTCGGTTCCCCGGCCTAACGCCCAGTAATCTCTGACATAAAGGAAGGCATGAGCAGTGCGTAATAACGTGTGTTTACGTGTATTAACATGTATACTGCCCATATCTTCTTTCTTTGCCGAGGTTGAAGATACCACAATATTGACCCCCTTAGTCAACATAGTGGACTCCCGTAGCCCCCTCTTTCGAGGGGGTTCTTTTTTTTACATAGACCATTCAGCAATCTGAACTGAGTCACCGTACCGATTCAGCACGGTTTTCCTCTCAGTAAAGATAGTATGGCCCTCTGCACGCAGCTCACTGATTCGGGCCGGTGTTTCTATGACCCCAAGCTGATCCCATGCGTTTAGCCGGGTTAGTTTCTTGCCGCTCTCTAGGTACGACAGTACACGTTTCTTCTGACTCATTGCCTTTCTCCCGTTGTGAAAAACTCTTCAATTGGAACGCCAAAGTAATCAGCCAGCATTCCGATCTTCTCTACCGAATCGATGCGCTGTTTCCAGCGCCATACGGTTGTTCTGGGGACGTTTAGCAGAGACGATAACGTTGTCCCTGCCTCATCCCCCTCAGCCTTTAAAAGCTCACAGAGCTTGTCTGCGGCCTGTTTAGAAGGGGATATCACTTTCATCACCCTGATCCAGCACCTGACGCGCCTGCTGCATGCCCTTGTTATGGACATCATCCTTCAGCTTTGTCGTAAGACGCATGTAGGTATTGCCGTTCTTATCTTTAGCCAACCACGCATTTAGCCAGTGGTCAGCGCCATTCGCATCCATGTAACTTCCCTTGTAGTCAGGATGCTTGTCGTCGGTCTTCTTATCGTTCTTAAAAAGAACGCCCCGGTTAGTGTTGTCATACTCCATTAGCCTTCTCCTAAAATTAGCTTTCTAGCTTCGTTGAACTCATTGCTCTTAAGATCATTACGCTCCGCAGTTGTAAAGATCCCTCCCTTACTGGGCGCAACCCATAACGCTTTTTTGTCCTCGTTACTGATCTCGCCCCACGCCTCTGCCACGGCCTCCCATGCCTGCAATGCGAGGTGTTCCTTGATGAAGTACACAGACGCATAATTACGCTGTAGTGCTTCGTTATGAGCCATCAGCGGCCCTGTATCGTTCTGCTGACTGATAGCATTAGCTACCTCATCAGCGGATGCGTACTCAGTACCAGCCAGACCAAGCGCGGCCAATGCGCGACCAATGGCTGACGTCTCCGCATTCTCTAAGGCAGAAGTGCGATTAATCTTGCTCGCGGCCCTAACCTCTTCTGCAAAGCCTGTAGCCAACAGCCGGCCCTCTTGATTGCTAATACTCGCCTTCATAACGACTAGCGTGTCGTTAGCCTCCACCAGCTCCGTACTAATAGTGAAGTCAGGATGCTTCTCCCTAAACTCATTCACCCGGTACGCAACCGTTTTGTACTGCTTGCCGTGAATCGGCACGATTCCTTCGGTCATCTCAAGCTCCCTTTGTCATTTCTTCGTAGGTCACGTCCTCGTAACCCTGCTGTGGTGCAGCGCTCATTGCATACTCAACACGCGAAAGCTCTTCGCCAGCCGCGTAGCCTTGTGAGAACGCATCGCTCATGCGTGGCTTAACATCCAAGTACCGACCGGAGTAGCCACACTCGAAGCCGTGGCGATACTCTCTAGCTAACACTTGCGATATCTGCTTCCAGCCGTCGCTCATTACCTGCTCATAATCAAACATTAGTAGTCACCTCCGTAGAGCCGTGCGTTAGTTACGATGTCGAACTGAAACGAAAGGTTTTCCTCGACAGTAGGGCGCGCGTAAGACCACAGCGTTTCCCGTAACCCATCGATAAACGGGTCAGCCGGGCGCTCTGGAGCGAATAGATTGACGATGAACTCGTCGGTGTTGTTAGCACGCAGTAGCGCCTCAGAAAGGATCTCGCCGTACTGGTGTTCTACCTCAAGGATTAGGTAGCCACGGTCTTGCATATCGATGTCATCGATACGATCAAGGTCGCCACCTATTTGGTCGTAAAGGTCTACTGGACAGTAGAGTGTCTCAACTTGCCTTCTCATAAATTGTCTCCCGTATGTGCGTCATTGCACATAGAGAATATTACTTATGTCAGGCTATTGTTGCAACTAATGGAACACAGATTATTGTTCTGTTCTGTCACAACTGTCGCATTTCACGACAGGTATGTTCTACGTGGAACTATGGATATTCGCCGGTACGGATCATGTGGGCTACGTCTAAGGAGCGTTGGCCTACCTGCTTGGCCCAGCGGGAGTCTAGGAACTCATCTGCGGCCTTTTCGTAGTCACCGACTGCCATAGCACCCATAGCGTTCTGGAAGCCCATGAGCCGGGTGAGGCCCAAGTTGAAGCATAGGTTAACAATGGCGTCTTGGCGTACAGGATCGAGGTCAGGAAACCACGACAGACTGATCAGCTCCTGCTTGCAACGCTTGATGTCGTTTTCGAGCAGGTAATCGATCTCATCATCTGACAAGCCAATCCCAGACTCTGCAATATTCCTGCCAACTCCGATAGTTTCGTAGCCAGCAGTGCATAAATAAACGTGACTGCGCACGCCCTCGTGGATTCTTAGTTGATCAGATAGCTTGCTCATTTGCCGCCCTTACTAGCACCGAAGTAAAAACTCACCACAGAAGACACGATGCCCCCGAGATAACCCAGCACCAAGTTAACGACATTGAGGTCGTTGTCATCAGCAGGCTGGAGAGTAACGAGCAAAACATAGCCACCAAAGAGCAAGATAGACATAATGGCAATCGCTCTTGCCGTCCAATCTTCTGAAAAAGCTTCTCTTGCATGTTGTGTATCCTTTGTTTCTAAGGCAAATACATCAACTTCAAGCTCTTTCATCCTGACTTCAAAGTCAAGCTCCGCCTTTTTGATCTCAGCGAGCTGCTCCGGGGTAGCCTGCTGTAAGGCTTTCTCAATCTTCTGTGGCGTCGGGTCACAGCCTAGTACGTTAGCCAGCATACCAGCGGCTGCACCGCCTACAGGGCCGCCTAGCGCCGCTCCGATGGTAGGAGCCAGCTCACCGACCAAACCCTTAATTGCATCGAACTTCATCGCATCAGCTCCACGACGCCTGCCGCGCCTATGATTAGTGGATAAATAGCCCAGATCATTCTCTCAATACGGGAAAAGCGGTCTGCACCACTATCAAGCCGTTTCTCGATACTCTCGAGCCTACTGTCAATCATTTGACGCAACACCTTACACTCTGCCTCGTGTATCTCGATCTTTTTCAACGCCTCTTCTGCTGTACTCATCACTGATCCGCTAGTGGGTTGTCCAATGAACGCTGAACAAGCGCCTCTAGTCGCTCTTCCAGCTCCTTCATGTCCTGATCTTGCGACGTGCGTAACTGTTCACGCCTAGCCTCAAACCTATCTTCAGCGGTGTCAATAATTTGACGAACCTCAGTCTCAACAGTATCCATCGAGTCTCGTAGCTCGCGGGTAGTGTCTCTGACCAGATCCTCTGTGCGATCAGCCTGTTGCTCTATGCGGAGTATATCATCTCGCAGGCCATTCTTGATGTCTCGGCTGTACTCCACGGCCTTGGTCACCTTAGTGTCCATGACTTCCATCTGTTGCTGGTACGCGCCAAGGTCTAGATTAGCGATCTCTTCTACCTTCTGATACATGAGAAAGCCGCCGTACAGCGTGCCTAAAACACTACTGAGGCCCATAACAGCGGCAATACGCGCACCCCATGACATCCCGCCAATGTGCTTTGTGGCGGCCTTTACGTGGTCGTCGATGTTTTCGATATCGTCCATCAGTTCTCAAAGTCCGACTTGCCGGCCTGTAGGCTCTGTAAGTTACGCAGCTCTGCGCGCAAACGCTGTACCTCTAAGCGCTCTTTTTCAAGTAAGAGCTGATACAGGGTATTGCAGTTAATCCGCTCCTTGGGGCCGTCTAGGGGTATTACAATGCGTGCATACACACCGACGTCCTTTCGCTCCGGGTACATAGGGTCTATGCGATCAAATGGCCCTGTAGCGTTGTTAATGATTCCCGTAACGCCCAGCTCTAGATTCATGCCGCCACCGACGGCATTTTGACAGTCCATGTCACCCTTACGAATCTTGTCTGATTGGAAGCTGGTAGGCCCACTGGGAAGCTGTAGATTCAGGGAGCTGTTCTGCGCGTTCGCATGGGCGCATAGACACAACGCTAAAATAGCAATGCGTTTCATGACCTACCCTTTGAAAAGCGTGAGCAAATGCGAGAAGCCACCATAGCCCCCTTGGTATCGTCGCCTCGCAGCTTAGAACGTGAACAAACAAACTCAGCCCGGTCAGCGTCGTCCTTCAATATGTATACGTCAAACTTAACTTGCTCTAAATACTCTAGGCGAATGATCCTGTACCCAGTAACAAATGGCACCGGGTTCCACTCAGCATCAAAGACGCCCACCTCATAATACTCAACATCTTGCCGCTTGTTAAACAGGTGCATCTGAGTCTTGAGTACACCGCTGACGTAAGAAACGCTGAGTACAGGGTGCGATGGCAGCATCTCATGAGCGTCTGCCTTGTATGCTGACAGAAACGCCAGCAGTAGCGCTGCGAATCTCATCAGTTAGCGATGCACTCCGCAGTCACTATCGCGCGGTATTCACCGGCTGGATACGCTTTGCCATAACCATACTCAGCAAGGCTGTCTACACTAAACCATGTCGTGCCGGCAGTATGTAGATCGTACTCAGTCGTGTAGTCGTAGGTCACAGCGTTATCTTCATAATCCGCCATAGCCGTGTCGGACACTTCTTTGACGGCACTAGAACCTTCCCAGAATACGGTGTCAGTAAGAACAGGCGATGAGGAAAAGCTGTTAGGCGCGACAATGCGTGCCGTATACGATCCTCCCAATGCCACGTCGTACCGAATGATAGGCTCGACACCGCCATCAGCAGTATCT
>Ga0213866_10002114_pt1 | contig 14268 bp, 9 predicted proteins | sample PICome_11_FD_160079 | JGI IMG/M metagenome (GOLD analysis project Ga0213866, IMG submission 160079) | Coastal seawater microbial communities near Pivers Island, North Carolina, United States - PICO284 | ecosystem: Environmental > Aquatic > Marine > Coastal | place: USA: North Carolina...
GCTCTTTCAGCAAATCCCATAACTTATCTGATATATCATGTCTTCTATGCGCCGGTGCTTCCAATTTCTTGCCCCTCATTCAAAATTAACATTTTAACTCAATTCTCATTTGACGACACTATCTAGCCGATATAAATGGTGATGGTCGTAGCGACATTGTAGGATTTAAAGATGATGGAGTTTACGTCGGACTAGCTAAAGCAAATTTTGATAAGTTAGATCTATGGGGAATAGGGGTCACACCATTCGGTAGCCCACAAAAAATTCTAAACTCCTTTGGCTACAACACAAGCGCAGGCAAGTGGCGAGTTGACAATAACCCCAGGCTACTTCTGGATATAGATGGCAATGGCTCAGCCGATATATTGGGCTTTGCACAAAGTGGCATCAAAGTTGCCAAAAATAGCTTTGATGGTTTGCCGCCTCGACTTATAGCCGTAACCGATGGTTTTGGTGTAGAAACGCAAATTGATTACAGCTCCATGACCAATTCCAGGGTTTACCGGCCCTCTACCCTCAAAAGTAGCTACCCAACACTAAGTATCAAGGGTAGCCCCAAGTTATTGGTCTCAGCCGTTCATACCGAAGATGGGCAGGGTGGCAAATTAACCACGAGTTATCGCTATGGGGATATGCAGGTCAACCTCCGGGGACGCGGCTCACTGGGCTTCGCCTGGACAGAGACCGAGCAGCAAGCCAGCGGTGTTATCAGCCGAGTGGAATACCATCAGCAATGGCCACTTACAGGCATGCCCAAAGGTGCTCAACAGACGCTCAATGGCAAACGTATCTCATCAACTGTAAATAGCTACGGCACCAGAGATCAGTGGAGTGGCAAGGTGCGGTTTCCCTATGTCAAACAGCGTGCCGATACAACATGGGAACTCAACGGCAGGGCTATCTCTACAGTCACCACCAACCATAGTAATCTGGATGCCCACGGCAACATTCAAACTGTCAAAGTGACCACCGAGGGAGGGGGGCAAAAATTTATTCAGACCACCCAGAGCCAATATGCTAACAACACAGGTTTATGGCATCTGGGGCGCCTGATTCAAGCTACTGTTACCCATCAGGCCTATGGGCAGACTGCAACACGCATATCCAGATTCCAATACAATGGCGAGGGCTTATTAACCAAAGAAATTATACAGCCGGGGCATGCCAAGGCCCTCACCACCAGTTACAGCTATGACAGTGCCGGCAACCGAACGGCGGTTACCCTGACCGGTCAGGGGATCTCAGCACGAACCTCAAAGACCTTCTATGACGGAAATAGACAATTCCCGATTCGCTCCAGCAATGCACTGGGTCACAGCGAGAGCCGAACCTATGACCCCCGCTTCGGCGTGGTCACCCAGCTAACGGGACCTAATCGATTGTCGACCCAGTGGCACTACGATGATTTTGGACGCAAGATCAGAGAACAGCGTGCTGACGGCAACAACACCTACTGGCAGCGCCAATGGGCGAGTGACTGCCAGTCGGCTCATCCCAGAGCAGTCTGGTGCCTGGAAATCAGAAAAGAGGGTGCTGGGCTGAGCAATACTCAGTTCGACAAGTTGGGCCGCCAAGTGCGCAGTGTCACCACCAGTTTCGATGGCCGTCATGCGCTGATTGACAAGCAGTATGATCGTCAGGGGCGTGAATTCAAGGTATCTCAACCCTATTTCCAGGGAGAGCAAGGAGTCTTTCTACGATGAACTAAACCGAGTAATCAAAGTCACCACAGCGGGGCCAGAAGGTTATCCGATCAATGTAAAAACCGCCTACAATGGTCTTGAAAACATCGTTACCAATGCCAAGGGACAATCCAAAACCACTATCACCAATGTGGTGGGCAAAGTAGTCAAAGTACTGGAGCCACTCGGAGCCAGTGTTGAATACACCTACGATGCCCTGGGCAACCTACTATCTACCAAAGATGCCAAAGGTCTAGTGACCCGACTGGAATACGACCAGCGGGGGCACAAGACCAAAATGATCGATCCCGCCATGGGTACTTGGCACTATAAATACAATGCTGCCGGAGAACTTATCTGGCAAAAGGATTCCAAGCAGCAGGTGGTGAACTTAACCTACGATGCCCTGGGTCGTCTTGTAGAGCGCAAAGAGCCTGAAGGTACCAGCCGATGGAACTATGACAGTGGCAGCAAGGGTATAGGTAAACTAGCCGAGGTTACCAGCCCCGGTTATAAGCGCGCTCAGACCTATGATCAACTGGGTCGTCCCAGTACCACGACTACATATATTGACGGAAAAACTCTAAGTTTAAACAATCAATACGACAACTATAGTCGCGTAAAAACCGTCAACTACCCCATGGGCTTTGAAGTGATCCGCGATTACAACCAACACGGATACCTCGCTGCGGTCAAAAGTCCTCAGAGCCTTATTCAGGATTATCAGCGGCGCCATATAGATGGTCTTTTTGACGAGGTTTTAGATCGTATTAAACAGGCACAGAAGAAGGCTGATCAGTACATTACCGATGCCGCGCGCTACCGCGCCAAGGCCAAACAGTATCAAAATGCTGTCGACAGTTTTAAAACACAGGCATCCGATAATCGAAGTCAGGCCGCTCAGCTTGAGGGTGCTGCTGACAGGCACGCCGCGGTGGCGACTCGAGAGCGCCGTGCTCAAGCAGCGGATCAACGGATTGCCGATCGCTATCAAAACAGAGCAAACATATACCAGAGAGTGGCTAACTATTTTGGTGACGCAGCCGATCGCAATCAGGCAAGTGCCGCCAGCGACCTTAAGCAGGCGCGTGCACTGGACAGCCAAGCGGCGACCCTTGAACGCAGTATCGCTAGCAAGCGCAGTGCCGGTTATAGGGAATACCGCGCCGCGCGGATAGATGCCAAGTTGGCCAAGAGACTGAGCAGTGCGGCAAAACGGCTAAATAAAATCGCAACCCGGCTCGAATCGCGGGCCAAGCGTTATCAAGCCTATGCCAAGAAGCGTCTCAGCCGACTAAAGTACATCAGTCGAACCAAGTGTTCCGCGAATGTGAAAAGTGGTACCGGCGCTCAATCCACTGCAAGTCAGAACTACTGCACCAGAATTGCTCGGTATATCCGGAATGTCTATGTCGCCACGAGTAGCAGGGCGCGTATTTATATTGCCCATGCTGAAAAATGGCGTCAGAGAGCGGCATCAGTACAGGCGAAAGCCAACCGCAAATCCCAAGAGGCGCGCAAGCACTGGCAGCAAGGCACAAAATTACTGAAAGAATCAAGCGCTGCCAAGCATCAAGCCGCCACAAAACGTCGGCAAGCCGACAGGCTCGAGTCCCAGGCAGCGGGTAAAAAGCGCTCGGCAAATTGGCAGGATAGGGTAGAGACATACTTTGATCGCGTCGCCACAGCACACAACAATACTGCTAACAATTATCAGGCGAGAGCCAATCGGCATGCAGCTAAAGCTCAACAGGCGGAAAGCAAAGCCAAAACGCTCAACGCCTCGGTCAACCAAAAAATTACAGCGGCCAATGCGCTGGATAAAAAGGCCAGAGACTACCTGGCCCTTGTCAATGCTGAGCTACATAAAGCGCGAGTTGCCCTGGCTAATGCCGAGCGCTACGCCAAGGAAGTCCAGCAATTGCAAGCTACAGCCGACAGTTATCAGGCCTTGCAGCAAGACCAAGATTATGCGGTATTTTGGCGCGCCCAGAGTCGCGATGCTGCAGGGCGCCTCAACAGCGTAGTGCATGGCAATGGTCTAACCACCCAGTGGAGCTACAATCAAGCTACAGGTACCCTAGAGCGCATCCGTACCGGTCTCAGTTGGGATACCATCAGGGAATTGGAATATGATTACGACAACAACAGCAATGTCAGTCGCCGCTCCGATATCACCAACGGCATCAACGAAAGCTTTAACTACGATGCGTTGGATCGGCTGCAGGATTCAACTGTCTACTCCTCCTCCAATACTAGCGATTCCTACAATAAGACCATCGACTACAACTATGACCTCAATGGCAATATCACCTACAAAAGTGATGTGGGCAGTTACAGCTACAATGGCGCTTATTTAATCCATGCTGGCAGCAAGCACCGCAACTACCGCTACGACCCCAATGGAAATCTAATCAGTGGCGGTGGAAGAAATTTTGCTTGGTCCAGCTTCAACAAGCCCACACAGATCAACAAAGACAGCACAGTGGTTAACTTTAGCTATGATGCTGATCGCAAGCGCTACAAGCGAGTAGATAACCTTAACGGCACCACTACCACCACCCTGTACCTAGGCAAAACCTACGAACAGATTAAAACCGGCAACCACACCACCCATAAATACTTTATCTACGCCGGTGACCAACTAGCGGCCATCCACTTCGATAAATTGGATAGCAAGGGTGATCAGAGTGACTACCAGACGCGCTACCTACACGCCGATGCACTGGGCAGCGTGGATCTTATTACCGATGGTAGGGGGCAGATTGTCGATAAACTCAGCTACGACCCCTTCGGCAAACGGCGTCCCTCCAACTGGCGAGTACCCAGTCAACCCGCCTATGCCACCCTGGCGCCTATACTGACCAATCGCGGCTTTACCAGCCATGAACATGTGGATGCAGTGGGTATTATTCATATGAATGGGCGCATCTACGATGCCGAACTGGGGCGTTTTCTCAGTGCCGACCCCACCATGCAGTTTCCCTACAGCACACAGGGCCAGAACCGCTATGCCTATGTGCAGAACAACCCGCTTAAATATGTGGATATGAATGGGTTTGGGTTTTTCTCAAAGTTGTGGAAGACAATTACAGCGCCGTTTAGAGCGGTAGAAAAAATGATTAATGGTCTATTCAGGGCTATTGCCAAAGTACCAGCACTGAACAATTTCCTCCATGCAGCTGCTTGTTTCGTCGGTGGGCCTGCTGGATGTGCGGCTTACGCTGCGCGCTCTACCTATGCTCAAACTGGAAGCATTGGCGCAAGTTTGCGCGCAGCGGCCTTCGCCTATGCGGGGGAGTACTATTTCCCGACAAAAAATCCATTTGGATTTAAACAGGCCGTGGTGATGATTGCCACGGCAAGGGATCCAGAGAAGGGTGCCTATATTAATTTCTTGCTCAATGGAGCCAGTTCAGCAAATCCGATCAAGGCAGCCCTGTATGATGCAAGTAATTTCTATATTGCTCGAGAATTACAGCGCTTTGCCAGAAAAAACGGCCTAAGCTTATATGAATTAAATGTACTGCTAAGTGTTAACTCGGATATTGGCAAAAAAATAGTGGGTACAGCTTACTATGAGGATAAGGGTGCAACTGTAATAATTAAAGGATTCCAAAGTCGTGAAAAATACAACTTGCGGTATATCGGTTTAGTCTGGGATATTAATGATACTATTTTGGGCTACCAAGGGTTTTTAGACTCTTCGGGCCGTGACTATATTGCCAAAGGTGGAGGAAAGCATATTAAGGCCGGACACAGCCTAGGTGCTATAAGGGCCAATAATCTAGTGGCAAGGGGCTATGCTCCCTCAGCCACTGTTTATTCACTGCCCTTTGGCAACGCCGCTGTATCAGGGGTTCAGGTCAATAATGGTGACTTTGATCTAATCAATGGCGGGTATTTGGGTTTAATTCTTAATCCTTGGGCATCTACACCTGCCAGTCCGGGTGGTATCTTAGCGCCATTTACTAATCATGATCTCTGTGGGGCTTATAAGGTATGTACACCATGAAATATCTAAAATTAGTATTATCTCTACTCTGCATATTGGCTATTACAGGTTGCAACACACCTTATTTGGTGCAGCCAACAGGAGAGAGTCTAACTAAACCTAACGCGCCAGCTAGTTATAGCTATAAGTCAACATCCATTTCTGTAATCGGCTCAAAACAACCCTATTTGGGACTAGCTCCACCTACCACGATGAGGGATACACCGGTTCATTTTTGGCCGTTAGACTTTGTTAACTATCGTATGAGTGAATTGACACAATCACATGACTCCAGAGTTATTGGGGCTTTGTGTAATGCACAATTGTATGTGTCTTCTGTCGATTACTATAATTTAACAGGGGGTCAAAAGGGTAGTCACTATGTGGGAGTTGGATTTAATGCCCTGTTAAGCCTTCGTTCTTCAACTCAAAAATTACTTTTGGAGTTGGATATTAGTTCTGATACGTTAAGAGGAGAAATGCTTCTCATGAGTTGGGAATTCAGACCCAGCGTATTAGGAGAACAGTTTAGAATGGAGCTTGTCAATGTCTCAACTCGCGCCGCAAAAGTCCTTGTGGACAAAGTTTTAGAAACCATTGATAGCGTTGAGCAATGCCGGTAGGTATATGTGGTTTGAGAGTCGGTTAATCAAAATCAAGAATCAATGGAGCCATATATGCATCCGAATCGATAAGGGGCAGCGTTTCCGTACTAGCCATCGGTCAGTCAAATGGCGGTAAACAGTGTGCTCTAATGAAATTTCTAGTGACTTCGATCCCATTGACTCACTGATTGCTGCCATCCGCTTATAACTTAGGGCTATTTAAAAATTGCTAGCTATAATTATTTGATAGTGAATAAATATAGCAGTTGTGCTATTTTATTAATGTGAGTATATGTAATATAGTTATGTAGTGTTGTTTTAAGCTTTATCCATGGAATGATTTGAACTAACTCATAAGGATTTGAGAAATGATAAAACTCTACTCTAAACCTCTGCTTGTTCCCCTGTTTCTTGTCCTAGGAATTGCCGCTTGTGGTGGTGGTTCCAGTTCTGAAGATCCCAACACACCAACTCCCAACTCAAACGCCAATCCTGAAGTTGTTTCAGATGATACAGGGTTGAGTTCGGACGATAGCGCATCTTCCAAGTCGGGTTATAAATTGCCCAGCGCAATAACAGTTATTCAAACACAGGAGTGATTCAAGGATGAAAAATATCACTATTGCCGTCTTCGGACTTCTTTTCTGTCTAGGCGAACTCCAGGCTGACACCGACTATGAGCGGGACCAGCAATATGCGTTCATTAGGGATTCTTTGAACGCGTCAATTCAAAATGCCAATCAGCTTGTCTGTATGGTTTCAGCAATGCGCCCAGACGCTCTGGTCAACGATGGAAATTATCTTGCAGCGGTCTATCCCAGTAACTGCAAAACCGACGAAAATGGTCCACAAAATATATCTGGCTCCAATTCACAAGCTCAAACTGCGAAGGCAAATGCTGAAGATAGGAAGCTTTTTAATGCGGTGCTGAATGTTACGCGAGCGACCGCTGATACGCCAGTGAAGTCCAAGGTATGGTTGGATAAGGCAAATGAAGAGGTTTATCTGAGTGTCGAACAAATTGCCGATGTGTCCGAGAATGCACCAAATGGCGAATTTGAAATGTACTGGAATGATATCTTAAAAGGCGGAAATAGGTATGATCTGCCTGAGGGATCTATGACTGGGGTAGGCCTTCTCAAAGCGCGGGACAATATTATCCAGTATGTCGAACAATCCTTTGAGTATCAGGGTAGTATGGTTGCAAAATACCTTGAAAATGGTGATATAGAGGGTGAGTTTGTCAATTATTTACCGACATATGCCAACACGTGGGATGAGAATAGTTTCTCCATATACAACGGCCTGTCAAAATTCTATTTTAATCAAGAAAATAGAGTTTACTGCGCGCAATTGTTAGGGGTTAATAAAATCACCCTCTCAAAGATTGAAGGAGATGACAGCTTTGAGAGGACAGCGACGCAAACTCTGGACCCGTCCCTCCTCGAGAGTTTCGGAATCAGTAATCAAGAGACCTGTTACTCTACTGATAAAAATAATGCCCTGCGCAATGTTCACAGCTATGGTGTTTACAATATGGATGGTTCTCGGTTGGATATAGGTCCCACTGGATTTCCTATCCATGCTCAAGTCAGGGATGGAAGTGGGGGCACAGAGGACATATTTGGTCATGCCGGTTGGTCGGGCGTTTGGATCTCTGGCGCGGGCGCGGCATTAGTGGACAAAGACACTATTTTTAAAAGAGAAGTTTACCAAACCGGTGAGGAATCAGGTGGTGAGAAAAATTATCGCCTCAGGCCCATTGAAATCAGTGCGACAAAGCGTGAGACCAGCTACCAGTCCCTAAATAGTCTGGATGGACTTCCACTGATTCTGGATGGGGTCTTCTTAAGTATCTATGGCACTATGCATGAGTTAGAGGATCAATTTTCCGTCACTGATGTTATTGAAAGTGGTGTCCTTGACATTGCCGATATAGACTTTGGTGAGGAATTTATCACGCAATTGGATAGTGAACTCGTCAGTTTACTAGCGCTTGAGGGCGCTAGCGTTATGGGGCTGGAAGGTGCCGAAGTCAGTGAAGAACTACTTGCTGAATTGGGAGCTGAATTTGCTAATTTAGTTGTACATGACCCTATTGAAGTCTCGCCGGAAGGTATCGAGATAAGTGAAGTGTTGCTTGCCGAACTGGAAGCCGAATTCCTCGCCATACTCGAGGATAACCCTATTGAGGGTATTGTGATCGGACCGGATGGTATTGAGGTCAGCGAAGAGTTGCTTAGCGAATTGGAAGCTGAATTTGCCGGTCTGCTTGAACATCATCCTACTCAGGGGAGCGACTTGGCAGTGTTGAATCAAGAGGTATTAGATCAACTACCCGATAATATTCTGAGTTTGGTTGGATATGATCAATATGTTGTCAGTTACGATGCAGAGGCGGATGATATAGTGTTTACTCAGGGGTTTAAATACAATCCCAGACTTTCCGATAATGTGTTTTCTACTCCAATCCGTCTACCCAGATCTGTGTTTGTGGAATTGTTGACTGACAGTTTCGGCAACACTATTAGTTTAGGTTCGCCATATTTTGGACCCAACGATGGTAACAAGAGTTATCAAATTAGTAAGGCCGCTCTGAATAATCCCAGTCTTGCCAATGGGGTGATGGTAAGCACGTCTGGCAAGTCCAGTTTGTCAGAAATGTCTGGTCTACAGTTTGTTTGTATTAAGGATTGCGTGACTGGCGATACTTTCAGTCAGACCTTCTCAGAGGCCGTCAGTGCAATTGAAGATAAAACTACCAATAAGCGGGTAAGCAATCCCTTTGTTGAGATTCCTCAGTTGGGCGCGAAAAAGCCCGATTTTGTCACCTACCAATTCTCTAATGGACTGCTGTACGATGAAGCTGGCCTGGAGATTACCCGAGGTGAGGTGTTTAATCAGTTGATGACCTCTTCAGACGATCCCTTCGGTATCTTTGATGGCTTAGAATACACTGATAACCTTGGTAACACTTGGAATCTAGGTGAGAGCAGTGCGGGTATTTTGATTCCTGTAGATGAGCTGGACAAGCTTAAATGTACTGAGGATGATTCCATCCCCAACTCGACTGCAGATCTTTACTGTCCTGCAGGCTATTCTACAAAAAACATCTCTATAGTTTACTACTTGCAAATTGAGCAATATCCTGATTATGAGTTGTTGACGGAATCTGGTGAAGTAGTCGAGTTTTCCTCTCCCAAAAAGCTCTCCTACACAGTTCCCAGTGGCTCGTCATTTAGGGCAGGGGAGCAGTTTAGTCTGAGCTACAGTGAGCATGGTTCTCTATGGGGTTTCCCTGATGGCGTTTACGATATGTCAACCAATACCTATGTCGACGGATATCCCGATCAGTGGACTAAAAATCATATATATCGCGATTATTTCACCATTCCCGATGGTGGCCTGTTAATGGACGATGAGGGAAATAGCTACAAGGTGAAGGCGCTGTCTAGCGAGGAGTGGTTGGCCACTGCACCCGAGTTTGTGGGAGTATTTAACTATTCGCCGGATACTAGTGATATACCTCAAGAGGGCATATTGCGGTACACGGCAGATTCCGATTCGACTGACTATATAGGCGATAGACCAGTTGAGGATATTATCAATGATGGGCGCCCCTCAGTTATCCATGGCGAAGTTCTTTACGATCCATCACCTAGCCAGTAATCACATAAGTGGGGCCAATGGCCCCATTTTTGTAACCTAGTTTTTTCAATCTAACAGGGCGTTACTTACTAAGAGACCCCTGATGGGTTTAAACCTGTTTGATTTTCTAACGATCTAGTGTGGAGCACTTTTTTATCTAACAGTCTAAAGCGTTTTAACAACGAATGTGATCGGACGGTAGTGTAGTATATCTGTTGATTTCCCTCTAAATCTCAATCAACATTGCTATAATCTTTACTTGATTTCCATAACCTGACTTTCCATAACCTGAAATTTCTCGCAGCAACAATGAAACTTAATTTCACTCAGCAGGGCACCGGTGCACCAGTAATTTTGTTGCATGGCATGTTCGGTTCCCTGAGCAATTTGGGTAACTTGGCCAGATCCTTGGCAGGCAATTATCATGTGATCAGTGTGGACTTGCGCAACCACGGCGAGTCGCCCCACGAGCAAAGAATGGATCTTGAGGTGATGGCCGCCGATGTTGTTGAATTAATGGATGAGCAGGGATTAGGCGCCGCAGCATTGGTTGGCCACTCCTTGGGTGGCAAGGTAGCGATGCAGGTGGCTATGAATAATCCCTCTAGGGTTGCCTGTCTGGTGGTGGCTGATATTGCGCCTGTAGATTATCCTCAACAGAGCAATAATGATGTGCTCAGTGCACTTGAGGAATTGTCTCAAGGAGCCATAGATAGCCGTAAATCCGCCGATGCTGTGCTGGCTAAGTTCGAGATTGATGCGCCGACTCGGGGGTTTGTGCTGAAAAATTTGCGCCGTTTGAATGATCACCAGTTTGATTTGAGGCTCAATATGCAGTCTATCTCTGCCAATTACGCTAAGGAGTTGACCAGGGCTCCAGAGGGACAGTCCTACTCGGGGTCTACCCTGTTCGTAAAGGGAGAGAATTCGGCCTATATACAGGACAGGCATCGGGCGGCGATCGAGACGCTTTTTCCCCAGAGCCGTATTGAGTTGATAGAGGGAGCAGGCCACTGGTTGCATGTGGAACAGCCGGAGCAGTTTAATAACTTATTATCCAGCTTTCTCGACGCAAATTCGTGAACAATTGACCCAAACCATTGTAGAATTAACTTTTCCCTTTTGGAGTTCAGGACACCGAGATGTTTGAGCGTTTGAAGCCTATTCCGGGTGACCCTATTTTGGGTCTGATGGCGGCCTACCGAGCCGATACTAGAGAGCAAAAAATTGATTTGGGCGTGGGTGTCTATCAGGATAATCGGGGACGGACGCCAATTATGCAGTCGGTAAAATGCGCAGAATCGCTGTTGATGGAGTTAGAGCAGACCAAGTCCTACCAGGGAATTGCCGGCGACGAGCGCTACAATCAGCAGATGATGGCACTGTTGTTTGGTGCCAATCACAGTATCCTCAGTTCAAATCGTCTGGTAACTCTTCAGGCTCCTGGCGGGTCCGGTTCGCTGCGGGTGGGTGCTGAGGTTATTCGTCGAGCTAGGCCCGAGGCAAAGCTGTGGATTGGCGTGCCAACCTGGCCCAACCATGTGCCTCTGATGGGCAGTGCGGGTTTTGAGATTAAAGAGTATCCCTACTACGACTTCAATACGCATAGTTTAAATATCGATGCAATGATGGAGGCCCTCAGTCAGGTGCCTGCCGGTGATGTGGTGTTGCTTCACGGCTGTTGCCACAATCCAACCGGTGCCGATTTAACACCGGCTCACTGGGATCAGATTGCCGACCTAGCTCTGGAGAGGGGATTTGTGCCATTTATCGATACTGCCTACCAGGGCTTGGGTGAGGGGCTGGATGCGGATGCCTACGGCCTGCGGATACTGGCTGACAGACTTCCAGAGTTAATTATCGCCTCCTCCTGCTCAAAAAATTTCGGTCTGTATCGCGAGCGCACCGGTTCCATTACCCTGATTTCCGAGAATGCAGAAACCGCTGCCAATGTTAAAGCTCTGTCGATGTCCATTGCGCGGCAGATGTACTCCATGCCCCCGGCTCACGGTGCGCTGTTGGTGGGGATGATTTTGGCCGATGACAAGCTGCGAGGCGAATGGGAGGCGGAGCTGGAGGAGGTCAGGTCGCGCATCAAATCGATGCGGACCCTGCTCACCGAGGGTATTCAGAGCAATTCCGCTGGAGCAGATTTTAGCCATATTCAGCAACAGAGCGGGATGTTCTCATTTTTGGGCATTAGCACTGATCAGTTGCAGCGACTGCGAGAGGAGTTTGCAATCTATATTGTCGGTTCGACCCGAATCAATCTGGCGGGCATCAATGCCAATAATATAGATTACTTACGACAGTCTATGCTGACGGTACTCAAGGACTAGTGCCCTGTAGTGGGCGTCGAGCCCGATAGGTGTTCAATTATTACAGCTAGTGTCTGGGCTGGACTCTGCTGATCGCAATCAATCGTAATATCCGCATACTGCTGATACAGCGGTCTGCGCTCTGTAAACAGATCTGCAAAGCTCTGATCGGGGCGGCAGGCAATACCCCGTTGATCAAAATCGTTCACCCGCTCGATCAATGTCGCTAGACTGAGGTCGAGGAAAATTACTGTGCCATTGGCTTTAAGCTGTTGCATGCCGGCCTCGGAGTAGACCGCGCTGCCGCCGGTGGCAATCACTTTGCCGCTGCCCGATAAGTCAATTAGGATCTGTTCTTCAATACGGCGCAGATTTAGATAATCTGTACACTCGATAATTGCCTGCAGGGTGGCGCCCTGATCGACTTGGATCAAAATATCGGTATCCACAAAGTCGGCGCCCAACTGCTTGGCCAGCAGAATGCCCAGAGTGCTTTTCCCAGCTCCGGGCATACCGATCAGTACAATATTTTTTGCTATCAATGTATTCGATTACCTTGTTACTATCCCACCATCAGGGCAGCTTCGCAAAACGGCGCTATTGGCAATAATTAAGATTCAGTGCTTATATTAACTGAAACCTGCGACGAGCTTGTATAATTATCGACTATGAACAATACCAATCAAAGTAAACCTTATTTTCAACGGATCGGTTTGCTGTGCAGCCAAAATCGACCTCAGGTGAAGATGGCTATCAGCAAGCTGCAGGCTTTGCTGCATGCCGAGCGGCGCGAAATCCTGTTTGAGGAGCAGACCGCTGAGCTTGTGGACAGTCAGTTTCAGCAGAAAATGCACCTGGATAAGTTGTTACAGGTGGTTGATTTAGTCATCGTGGTTGGCGGTGATGGCAGCATGCTCAGTGCCTGCCGCAAGATCGCCGCCAGCAATGTGCCACTACTGGGTATTAACCTGGGCCGCCTCGGGTTTCTTACCGATATTTCTCCCGATGAGATAGAACAGCGAGTAAAGCCGGTACTAGAGGGTCAATTTAAGAAAACTCAACGATTTATGCTTAGCACCCAGATTTCCAGAAATGGCGTCGAAATAGGTTCTGGTGAGGCTTTGAATGATATTGTCTTGCATCCCGGTATGTCGGTGCGCATGATGGAATTTGAGCTCTATGTAGATGGCGAGTTTGTCTACAGTCAGCGCTCAGATGGTTTGATTGTATCCACACCCACTGGCTCCACTGCCTACGCGCTGTCGGCGGGTGGGCCACTGTTATTTCCCGAGCTAGATGCGGTAGTGGTGGTGCCCTTAAATCCTCATACCCTGAGCAGTCGACCCATAGCACTGCACGGCAGTGCAGAAATAGAGTTGCGGGTCAGTTCGAGAAATGAGTTACATCCCCTGGTAACTTGCGATGGTCACAACGACTTTAACACTGAGCCCGGCGATATTATCCGTATTCGCAAGCATCCCCATGCGGTCTCCCTGATCCACCCCGCAGATCACAACTTTTATGATGTCTGTAGGACTAAGTTGGGCTGGGGTAGCCGACTGGGTATAAAAGATAATGCGCCTGAGGACTGATTGAAAACGGATTTCCTATGTCGAAAATAAACTACAATCACTGGGTGTCGCTAATCAGAGCTAATCCGATAGTGACACTGCTGATCTGCGGCTCTGCTATTGGCGCTCTGGTGGTTGAGGTGAGTCAACCCATTCCCAACTATCTGTTTTACAACGGCTTGCAAGAGGGCAATTATCTGCGCCTGATAACCCCGATCTTTCTGCACTTTGGCCTGATGCATTTGGTGTTTAACTGCCTGTGGTTGGCGGTGTTGGGTTCCAGAATTGAAACTCAGCAGGGCGCTTTACACTTGCTATTTCTCATTCTATTGAGTGGTGCAGGCTCTAATATGCTGCAGTACAACTGGTCTGGCTCGATGTATTTTGGCGGTATGTCGGGCGTGATCTACGCATTGCTGGGCTATCTGTGGATTCTGCATAAATTAAAAC
>Ga0213866_10002117_pt1 | contig 14259 bp, 13 predicted proteins | sample PICome_11_FD_160079 | JGI IMG/M metagenome (GOLD analysis project Ga0213866, IMG submission 160079) | Coastal seawater microbial communities near Pivers Island, North Carolina, United States - PICO284 | ecosystem: Environmental > Aquatic > Marine > Coastal | place: USA: North Carolina...
GGTTCAGAATGATATGACGCGGTTGAGCGAGGCATTGGCCGAGTTCGCTCTTGAGCAAAAAAGCTAAAAAAAAACCGCGCCGGTCGGCGCGGTTGATAAGGTAAGGGAGGAAACGCCATCAGGCGTTGCACCGTGGTGCCCGCTCTCCTTCGGTCTTCGGGCTAAGAAACTCAAGTCAATTTTGAGCTTAGAGCTGGCTTCCGGGGACACTGGACCAAAGATGGGCAGGATTCGGGCATCCAGTGCTGAAATTGCGTCAGTTCTGATCAACTTCCCTCATGAAGCGGCACGGGATTTGCTGTCCTCGCGGGGAGCATCCTGTTTTGGGACGCACTTGACCATGGTCTGAAACGGAGAACGGAAAATGGCGGACAATACCGATCTTCATGTCGGCAAACGGCTGCGGCGCCGGCGGCGGTTGCTCAGCATGACGCAGCAAGAACTTGCCAATGAAGTCGGCGTTCGCTTCCAGCAGATCCAAAAGTATGAATGCGGCGCGAACCGGGTGACGGCATCGCGGCTTTTCGAGCTCTCAAAGGCGTTGCACGTGTCCGTGCAGTATTTTTTCGACGGTCTGTTAAGGGATGGGCTGCCGGAGCGGGTGGCCAATGATGTCGAGGGCTTGGATGGCGATTTGATGAGCCAGAAAGAGACGGTCGAGCTGGTGAGAGCCTATTATCGGCTCGGTGAGCAGCCGCGGCGGCGCCTGCTTGACCTGGCCAAAGCTCTCGAGGATGGCGGTAAGAAACCTGGGGCGGCTTGACCGACTGCCCGGGCTGTCGCACATCGACAGCCATGCGCGCGCTTCTTGATTTCGATGCCGTCGGCGTTGCAACGATGATGGCAGATGCGGCCAGAGCCGTGACCCTTCCCCTGTTTCGGGCCGGGGTCTTCGTCGATAATAAAGCGTCACGGGGGTATGATCCTGTGACAGAGGCGGATCGGGCAGCCGAAAGAGCAATGCGAGATATTTTGGCTCGGTTACGCCCGGACGATGCAATTGTTGGGGAAGAGTATGGGGTGACGGAGGGGTGTTCTGGTTGGACCTGGTATCTCGACCCGGTTGATGGCACCCGGGCGTTCGTGGCAGGCCTTCCGGTCTGGACGTCGCTGATTGGCTTGGTGTGTGCGGATGGAGATCCTGTGGTCGGGGTGATTGATCAGCCGATCCTGGATCAGAGATATGTGGGTTCGCCACATGGCGCGACTCTGACCGAACGAGATACCGAAAGCGCTCTATGCGTTTCGACATGCAGCGATCTTCGAGAAGCCGTGATATCAACAACCGACCCCTTTATTCTCAGTCCTGCGGAGCAGGGGGCCTGGACCCATTTACGACACACGGCGAGGATCACACGTTATGGGTTAGACGCCTTCGCCTATGCGCGGTTGGCTGGCGGCACAATCGATCTTGTCGCAGAAGCAGGACTTCAGCCTTATGATATGGCGGCCCTCCTTCCTGTTGTGCGCGGAGCAGGCGGTCTGGCTTGCGACTGGCGGGGGCAGCCAGCAAAACTTGGTGACCAACTGGTCTGCGCAGCCACCCCGGAGCTTCTCGATCAGGCCCTGCTTTCACTTCGTCGTGCTGCGTGTTGACGTTGGTCCGATCTAGCCAGATACCGAGGAACTGAGTTAGGGAGAGGGAGATGAGCAGCAGTGCAGCCCCTCCCGCCGCTCAGGTGGCACAAGTGCGTCGCCGGCCGAGAGCCTGGCGGATCGTGGATATCATTGAACCGAGGGCTTTGCGCGTGAAGCTCACCGCGGTCGTCTCGGCGCATAGTGGTGACGCCCAGGCGGCACGAAAGGAAATCGTCGATCTTCTGCATGGGTCTCTGTTTCGTGGCCGAATGATTGCGCAGGAACGCCTGGAGCAAGGGGCCGATGGTCTTGATACCGCTCGATTGCTGAGCGCTGTTCAGGATGAGGTCCTCCACGCTCTTTATGATTACATCACCACCCATGTATTTCGGGCACGCAACCCCACCGAAGGGGAGCGCTTATCTGTCTTTGCCACCGGGGGCTACGGGAGAGGCGTGCTGGCGCCTTCGTCCGATGTCGACCTGCTTTTTATACGTCCTTATAAAGCCAGTGCCCACGCTGAGAGCGTGATCGAGTATATGCTCTATGTCTTATGGGATATGGGCCTGAAGGTCGGACATGCGTTCCGCACGCCTCAGGAATGTGTTCGTCTGGCGCGTGAGGATGTGACGATCAAGACCAGTCTTCTGGACGCCCGGTTTCTGTTTGGGGATGCCCGGTTGGCTGAGGAAACCGCAAGTCTTTTTTTGGAAAAAACAGTGCTGGGGGAGGATGCCAGCTTTATCGCGGACAAGCTCCAAGAACGTGACACCCGACACGAGCGACAGGGCGACGTCAGATATGTGGTTGAGCCAAATGTGAAAGAAGGAAAGGGGGGACTCCGTGACCTCCAGACCCTGTTCTGGATCGTTAAGCACATGCATCCCACCACGACGAACACCCTTGAAGATGTCATGCGCACGGAAGTCTTCACCGATCACGAGAACATTGTGTTCATGCGTGCGGCGCGATTCTTATGGACGGTCCGGTGCCATCTGCATTTCCTCACCGGGCGGCCCGACGAGCGATTGAGTTTCGATTTGCAGCCCGAGCTTGCGGAACGTTTGGGATATCGAGATCGGAAGCAGCAGCGCGGTGTCGAGCGTTTCATGAAGCGCTACTTCATTGCGGCAAAGGATGTGGGCAGTCTGACCCGCATTCTAGCCGCAAAGCTCGAGGCCGAGCAGAAGGCTCAGCCGGAGGGGTGGCGCCGTTTTTTGCCTCAGAACCAGACGCAACCTCTCACCGATACCCCGTTTGAGATCAACGCTGGCAGGGTTTCTGTGCGGCATCGTGCGGAATTCCTCGAAAGCCCCGAGAATTTGATTGGCCTGTTTCGGGTCGCGGATCAGGAGAGACGGGATATTCATCCCGATGCGATGTCTCTGGTCACCCGGAATGTCAGGCTGATTGATGCCGAGGCGCGGACCAGAACATCGCTCCGCGAGGCGTTCTTCGATATCCTGTTACAAGGCCGAGACCCGGGGCTGGCCTTGGATCGCATGAATGAAACAGGGGTTCTGGGTCGATTTTTGCCCGAGTTTGGCGGCATCGTCGCTCAGACTCAATTCAATATGTATCACTCCTATACGGTTGATGAGCATACGCTGCGGGCCGTCAAACATATGGCCGCGATGGAGCGGGGTGAGTCAGGGTTTGAATTGGCGGGTCAGCTCTTTCCGCTGGTTCAGAACCGCCGTGCGCTGGACCTGGCCATGCTGCTTCATGATACCGGCAAGGGATTGGGCGATCAGCAAATTGAAGGCATGAAGACGGCACGCAGCGCATGCAAGCGTCTCGGCGTCGAGGCCACAGAAAGAGACCTGGTCGCCTGGCTGGTGGGCAATCATCTTGAAATGAGCGAGACAGCGCAGAAGCGAGACATCTCGGATCCGCGCACCATTATGCGGTTTGCGGAACTGGTGGGTGACCTTGAGCGGATGCGCCTGCTCTATATTCTGACAATTGCCGACATCCGCGCTGTAGGCCCCAACGTCTGGAACACGTGGAAGGGGCAGCTTCTCGCGGATCTGTATCACAACACCGAGGCGGTCCTCAGAGGTGGACGAACCGATCAGCAGACAGTCGCAAATGAGCTGCATGCTCGGGCATTGGAAAACCAGTCGGCCGTTAAGGAGACAGCGGGGGCTTTGCCCGGTCTCTTGCTGGAAATGGAGGACCCCTACTGGACAGGTTTCGACCAAGCCACACTACGCGCACATGCAGAACTTTTATCGCGGAACGACCCTACGGTGGTCAGCGTGACCAGCCGGCCCGGTAGTGGCGGAACCGAGGTCTTTGTTTCGGGTCCGGACCGCAGGGGTTTGTTTTCGCGGCTGGCCGGTGCCATTGTTGCCCGAGGGGCCAACATCATTTCGGCACAGGTCTTTACCGCTAAATCCGGCTGGATCGTCGATGTGTTTGTCCTCCAGGATGAAAACGGCGCCCCCTTTGCCCTTGGCGATACCTCAAGGCTGAAGCGCCTCGAGGAAGCCGTTCGCTTTGCTCTGGAGGGGGAGGACCCTATTCCAGCCCCCAAAATTCGCCCGAATCCCCGCAAGGCGGCATTCTTGGTTGAACCATCGGTTGCCTTTCTCGAAGATGTCTCTGCCGAAAGTACCGTGATCGATCTGGCAGGACGTGACCGGCCAGGGCTTCTGGCAGATGTCGCCGGTGTGTTAACCGATTTCGGGGTCAGCATTGTGTCCGCACATGTCGGATCTTACGGAGAGCGCGTCTTTGATGCGTTCTATGTCAATCTTCCCGACGGATTTTCCGAGGAGGCAAAGGAGTCTTTGAAAAATGACCTTCTTGCGGCACTGGGAAGACAGGAACCAGATGCGCCGTCAACACCTGCGCGCAAGCTGAAGCGCGCGAGCGCCGCTAATAGTTTCTGACTTCCGGAAAGACGTCCACTATGAGCCTGCTTCGAAATACGTTGACACAATCGGGCTTAACGTTCGGCAGCCGCATACTCGGATTTCTGAGGGATATTTTCATCGCGTCGAAACTGGGTGCTGGTCCCATAGCAGATGCATTCGTCACAGCATTGATGTTTCCAAATCTTTTTCGGCGTGTTTTCGCCGAAGGTGCCTTCGCACAGGCCTTTGTGCCCGCCTACGCCCGAACACTCGAGGCGGAAGGCCCGGAGGCGGCAGCAGAGGTCGCCCGCCAGACCCTGCGCGCCCTTTTTGCGGCCACAGCGGCTTTGACCATTCTTGCGCAGTTGGCCATGCCCCTGGTTATGCATGTTATTCATGCAGGCTACAGTGCAAGCAGCGAAAGCTTTCGTCTGGCGGTTGTGCTGACCCGCATTACGATGCCTTATCTGGCGTGTATGGCGCTTGCAGCGCTGCTTTCCGGCGTCTTGAATGCCGCGGGGCGGTTCGCCCTGTCAGCAGGGGCGCCCACCCTGCTGAATGTCTTTCTGATTTTTGCAGCCCTCTCCGGGACAGGGGCCGGCCAAACGGCCTACCTTGCCTCTTGGGCTGTATTATTTGCCGGCCTGGCCCAGGCTGCTTTACTGTGGTGGGGTGTTCGGCGACAAAAGGTCCGGCTTTCGCTTGGTTGGCCGCGTCTGACCCCCGACGTCAGGCGGATTATTGGTCTTGCGATTCCTGGTACCATCGCAGCGAGCGGCATGCAGGTAAATATTCTTGTTTCACAGGCTTTGGCCAGCTTTGAGGCGGGGGCCAAGTCCTGGTTGTTCTATGCAGACCGTTTATATCAGCTGCCACTTGGCATTGTCGGCGTTGCGGTAGGTGTCGCGATCCTGCCGCGATTGGCACGGGCAGCGCGCGGCGGTGATGGAGCAGCCGGACATATACTTATGGATAACGGCATCGGTCTGGCCATGGCGTTGACCTTGCCCGCTTCTGTGGCGCTCATGCTGGCACCGGATTATTTGATTTCTGGCCTTTATGAACGGGGGGCTTTCCTTGCAGAAGATGCCCGGCAGGCCGGGCGTGCGCTGGTCCATTTTGGGTGGGGCGTCCCGGCCTTCGTCCTGATTAAGGTCGTGGCGCCGGCTTATTTCGCCCGTGAGGACACCATGACGCCGATGCGGTATTCTCTGGTGGCAATCGGCCTTAACACCATAGTCGGAGCTGGCCTCTTCATCTGGCTAAGATCCTTGGGGCAGGATGGGTTTCCGGGTTTGGCCATAGCCACGAGTTTTGCGGCCTGGGTGAATGCAGGGGCCTTGATGATTGGCTTGTATCGGCGCGACTGGTATCGCCCGGGTGGGGCTCTGGTCTTCCGTCTTGCCGCGTCCCTGGTCGCCAGCCTTCTTATGGGGGCGGCCTTATATGTTTTACGGCTCGATCCGAATTTGATGACCGCTTTGGTCCCGGGAAGCCGGTTCGTTGAGGTGATCATATTCATCTTAATTGGCATTTGCATATATATGGCTGGGGCCCTGGCTTTTGGCGCCGTTCGTTTGAAGGATTTTACATCGGTGAAATAGGCATCCGGGGATTTTCGGCTGGCTAATTTGCCGAAATAGGCTAAGTGCGGGGCGCATGACTGATAAGACATCCTATAGAGGGCCAGCGCGCGTTTTTTCCGGTATTCAACCCACCGGAAACCTGCACCTTGGGAACTATCTCGGTGCTTTGAAGAAATTCGTCGATCTGCAAGAAGGCGGCTGGGATGGCCTTTACTGCGTTGTCGACCTTCACGCGATTACCCAGCCTTATGAGGTTTCCGATCTGCCTGAGCAGACCCGGCAAATCGCTGCCGCAATGTTAGCTTCGGGTTTAAGCCCTGAAAAATCGACAATCTTTGTCCAGTCTTCTGTGCCGGCTCATGTAGAGCTTGCCTGGATCTTCAATTGTGTAGCGCGCATGGGCTGGGTCGAAAAGATGACCCAATTCAAGGATAAAGGCGGGGAGAACTCAGAACGGGTATCGCTGGGTCTGTTGGCCTATCCCGTTTTGCAGGCCGCTGACATTCTGGCTTATCGCGCGACCCACGTGCCGGTTGGTGAAGATCAAAAACAGCATTTGGAATTGTCCCGAAACATCGCGTCTCGTTTCAACCAGCAATTCGACGCACCGGGCTTTTTCCCGGAGCCCGAAGCATTGATCAAGGGACCGGGCGCGCGGATCATGAGCCTCAAAGACGGCACAAAGAAGATGTCTAAGTCGGACCCCTCCGATCTGTCACGCATCAACCTGATCGATGACGCAGACACGATTGCGCGCAAGATCAAGAAAGCCAAAACAGATTTGCTGGGAGATATGCCCGTTGATTTGGCCGGCTTGGAGGGCCGCCCTGAGGTCGAAAATCTGGTCAGCATATTCGGGGCCCTTTCCGGACAAACGGCTGAACAGGTTCTGGACGAATTTGGTGGCAAGGGGTTCGGTGCGTTTAAGCCGGCCCTTGCAGATGTTGCCGTTGCACACCTCGCCCCCATAACAGAGGCGATGCGGCGATACATGGCGGATCCGGGCGAAATAGATCGTCTCCTGGCCGCGGGCGCAAATAAGGCCCAAGCCGCGTCAGAGCCCGTCATGAAAGAGGTCCGAAAAATCTTGGGTTTCTGGCATGCAGGCTAGCGCTCCGCGGTCGATGCTGGTTGCGATCCTGTTGGCGGTCGCAGGGTGCGGGAAAGCTTCAGATCGACCCATTGTGATCGTGGACAAGGCCTTCATATTCGAACCTGCAGCGGGGCGTGATGTGACATTGGGAGGCGTTACCCTGAGGTCCCGAATGGGGCCCGGTCTTCGCCTGGTCTCGGCAGACTCACCTCAAATCGCAGCGATCGAATTGCATTCTGTCGACCGGGCTCAGGGCGGCATGACGAATGCCCATGAGCACGGCCTCGACTTCTCGCCAGACGGGGAGCTGATTCTCGGGCGTGGCCGGGACCATTTCATGATGTTTGGCCTGCCGCAGGCGCTGAAGCAGGGTGATCAGGTGGAGCTGAATTTGACGTTCCAGAGCCATGGGGGTCTGTTCACGCAGACCGTGACAGCCGGTGTGGTGAGCTTGTCAGATGTTCCTGTTTCCGATCAAAGGCATCGTGAAAGGCATTGATCCGGGGGACAATCTCCGTTCGGAAACGCCGGCCATTGAAAACGCCATAGTGGCCAACACCCGGCTGAATATAGTCTGATTGCATCGACTGGGGGATATTTCGGCAAAGATCGTGGGCAGCTTGTGTTTGTCCGATACCTGAAATGTCGTCTTTTTCTCCCTCGACGGTCATTAGGGCAACAGTTCGAATGGCGCCGGGGTCCACTAAGCGAGTATCCCGGTAATAGAACTTGCCCATTGCCAGCCTGTGTTCCCTGAAGACCTTTTCGATTGTCTGGAGATAGAACTCCTCACTTAGGTCCAAGACGGCCAGATATTCATCATAAAATGCGCGATGTGTTTCGGCGCTGTCTTCATCGCCCTCGACCAGATGATCAAAGAAGCGTGCCTGCGCATCAACATGACGGTCCCAGTTCATATGCATGAAGCTCGTGAGCTGAACAAAACCAGGATAGACCCGACGCATCATGCCGGGCCAGGGCGCCGGCACGGTATAAATCATTTTGTTCTGGAACCACTCATAATCCCTCTGCTCCGCCAGCAGGTTGGGGACAGTGGGTGACTGACGAGCATCTATTGGACTTCCCATATAGGTCATGGTCGCGGGGAGGTTTCTGTCGCCATCCTCCGCCATCATAGATATGGCGGAAAGCACTGGCGGTCCGGGCTGGCATACGGCAACCACGTGGGCTCCGCCACCAACGGCAGCCAATATCCAGCGAACATGATCAATGTAGTCGTCGAGATCGAAACGGCCGATCCAGACCGGCGCCATTTTGGCGTCTGTCCAGTCTGAAATGAAAACATCATGGGTTGGCAGGAAGGCCTCAACAGTGCCTCTGAGAAGGGTCGCAAAATGTCCTGACAAAGGGGCAAACAGAACAAGCCGAGGACGATCCGCCGGGGTGTTTTCCGTCTGGAAGTGAATAAGCTTGCACCAGTGAGACGACCAGACCGGGACAGGCTTCACGGCACAGCTCTGTCCATCGATCACCGTGTGACTGATGTGCCATTCGGGTTTTCCATAATACCGGGTTGCACGCTCGAAAACGCTGGATGCGGCCAAGAGCCTGCGTCCGAGACTGGTCTGCCGAACAGGGTTTGAGGGCACGTCCAGAAATGCACGGGTTCCCTTTGCCATGAAACGATAGGGTGTCATGGCCGCTCGATTCATTTCAACCAGGGAGTAGAGCATGGGTCGGACTTTCGTTTGCTGCGCTGCAACATAGACGCCCTGTCCACAAAGGCAAATGTTTCCCGTACATTTTCCCAGCAGCTAATCGCCTGAGATGGGCCTGATATGTTCAGCCAGACAGCTGGCGACCTGATCGGGTTGGTTCTCATCTGACAAGAAGAAGCTGACCATCTTCCAATTCGGGTCCATTAAATAGACGAGCGAGGTATGGCTGATCGTGTAGCCAGCAAGGCTTTCCGGCAGGTCTACTTTTTCATAACCCACGAAGAACGCTTCAGCCGCGCCCTTGATCGCATCGGCACTCCCGGTGAGGCCGGTCAGGTTTTCCGGAAATGCGGTGGTTTCAACATACTGCGCGAGTGCTGCGGGGGTATCCCTCTCTGGATCAACAGAAATGAGAATGGTTCGGGGCTTGGGGAGATCATCGGGCAGAAGGCGCAAGGCGTTTTTCAGGGCAACGAGTGTGGCTGGACAGACATCGGGGCAAAAGGTGAAACCGAAAAAAACCAGCGAGTATTGACCTTTGAAATCGTCTTCTGTCCTTGGAATGCCTTGGTGATCAACCAGTGCAAACGGGCCACCGATTTCTTCCGACGAGCGCGCCTGACAACTTGCCAGACGAGCGCTTTCAGACGCAACCGAACCCTCAGGACGGGAACAGGCCACCATCAGCATGCCACTCGCCAAGGCGGCATTTATCTTTATCTTGCTCATGACCCTGTCTATGGGAACACCCATCCAACTGGGCAAGGGGCTTAATGCCACACGAGGGCCTGCATGCCGGAATTTAACACCCGCGAGACACTGGAAACGCCTTTTATTGGTCTGCTGCCAGAGGGGTTGTCCGGTGTGGGTTCCGCACGGGGGCGGGCCCGATTGGCGACGGTGATGACATTACGATGGCTGGCCGTGGCCGGGCAAACAGGCGCTGTGCTGTTTGTTTATTTCGGTTTGGGGTTCAGCTTGCCCCTGGGTCTTTGCTTCGCCACCATTGCCGCATCGGCATGGTTGAATGTTTTTCTGGCGTTTGCCGCGCTCAGTTCTCAACTGCTTCGGGGTTGGGAGGCGGCTTTCCAGCTGGCCTTTGATGTTTTGCAGCTGGCTTGTCTGATTGCCCTGACCGGGGGGTTGTCGAATCCGTTCTTGCTGTTCTTGATCGCGCCGGTCACCGTGGCAGCGTCAAGTTTGCGGGCCCCTTATACGGCGGCGATTGCGGTGTTTGCGATTACGCTGTCCGCCCTCATGCCCATCGTGGCCTATGATCTTCCCTGGCATGACGGGCAACCCCTGGCTTTGCCCTACCTGTTTGAGGCGGGCCATTTTGTCGCCTTATGCATCGGGATCGTGTTTTTCGCCCTCTCTGCGCAGCGGATTAACGAGGATGAAGCGCGTCTTGTGCAGGCGCTGGACGCCGCGAGTGTCGTGATGTCGCGAGAGCAAAGATTGTCTGCGCTGGGCGCGATGTCAGCTATGACAGCCCATGAACTTGGAACGCCTTTGGCGACAATTCATTTGGTCGCGCGTGAACTCTTGCGCGAGGTGGCGGAAGATGATCCCAAACACGAAGATCTGACCCTGCTCGCCGAGCAGGCGGAAAGATGCAGGCAGATTTTGCGCAAGCTTGGTGATGCGCGGGATGCGAGCGATATGGTGCATGCGCGAATGCCCGCAAGCGCTTTAGTTGAGGAGGCTGCGGCGCCGCATAAAGGGTTGGGCGTGAGTGTCCGCGTGACCTACGAGCCCGGCGAAGGTGGGGAACCGAAAGTGCCGGTCATCAGGCGAAGCCCTGAAGTTCTGCATGCCTTGGGCGCTTTTATTGAAAACGCGGTGAGTTTTGCCGGGACTGAGGTCTCGGTGGTTGCAAAGTGGACGAGACAGCAAATCATGGTCACCGTGCGGGATGATGGCCCCGGGTTCGCGCCTGATGTCATGCCGAAACTTGGTGAACCCTATGTGTCCGAGCGAGGTGAAGCCCAGCTTGGCGGTGGTGACATGGGGCTGGGTTTCTTCATCGCAAAGACTCTCATTGAAAGAAGTGGAGGCCGCGTTGCGACCCGGAACTTGCTGCCGCCTAAAAGGGGAGCTGTTGTGCAGGCTGTGTGGCCCAGATCTGCGCTGGAGCCCTTGGATGATGTCGAAATCGGTCCAGATATCGATATAAAGGAGTAAATCATGGAACCGCCCGTCACAGTGAAGCTGCACCCATGTCTTCAGGATGTTGAGGACAGGACCTGTCTTGTGCTGGACGATGATGGCCCTTTCCTTCAGCGGTTATCGAGGGCGCTGACCCAACGCGGTTTTCTGGTTTCGGCAACATCCAAGGTCTCGGAAGCCAAAGATATTGCTCGTTTAAATCCGCCGGCCTTCGGCGTATTCGACCTTCGGCTGGAGGACGGATCGGGACTGGACGTAGTCGAACTGCTGCATCTTCACCGACCGGAGGCGCGCGCCGTCATCCTGACGGGATACGGTGCTATTGCGACTGCTGTGGCGGCGGTCAAAGCCGGAGCGGTTGATTATCTTGCGAAGCCCGCGGATGTCGAAGACATTGTGCGGGCGCTGGTGAATAAGGGGGCCGGCCTGCCTGAGCCGCCCGAAAACCCGATGTCTGCGGATCGTGTTCGCTGGGAGCATATCCAGAGAGTTTACGAACTCTGCGGACACAATGTGTCTGAAACCGCTCGCCGCTTGAACATGCACCGGAGGACCCTGCAGCGTATCCTCGCCAAACGTGCACCGCGTTAGTCTTGTCCCAGAAGCCACTCGGCAGTGAGTGGCTCATCAGATCGAAACAGATCGCCACAGGTGCGGCCATCTTCTCCCGCGGCCCGGAATGAGACACAGGCATAATGGGCTGTTGTGCCATTCTGAAATCGGGGCGGGCCATGCCAGCTATTCATCTTGCCGGTCCACAGGTTCAAGAAAATGTGTGCTGATGTCCCGGGAGGCCGATGAGCTGTCGCATCGACGGTATGGACCGGTATTCCATCGACGAACCAGATGATCCCGTCAGGATGCCAGTCGAAACTGTAAAGGTGAAAGTCGTCTGCCGCGTCAAACGGCAGATCGAACACCAGATCGCCATAGGACTTACCATTTCGCCAAGCATTGAACTCAACTTTTCGGGTGTTGTTGCCCACAAATTCAATATCGATTTCATCGTGTGGGGTCCCCGTGTCGCGGCCCGTATAGGTGAAGAAGGTCGATACCAAGCCGGATCCTCTGGCTGGTTTCATCACCACGTCGTATCGGCCGTAACCGTACCTGTCTTGACTTCGAATTTCACCCCCCGACCAGGGATACCGCGCTCCGGCGCCTCTTGGACTTTCTGAGATTTCAAGCCGTAAACCATCCACCTCAGACCATACACGGGCTGGGCTGAAATCATTTCGCCAGAAGCCGACTTCAGGAGATGTCCGGTCCGCGGGACGCCAGGGCTCAACGCTGTGCTCTCCAAATAGCGTGATAAAGGACTGTGCTGTCGGGATAAGCTCTGTTGGACCAAGCTGGCGGGGTGCGGAAACAGCGATTTCGGGCCGTAACGGGACGCCCACGGACATGGGCGATATTGTCAAGGGCTGAGGCCGCGAAGTCTTAGTTCGCTCGTCTATTATGGTACTCGGTTGCCCAACCAGGAGGATCCCCGCGAAACAGACAATAAACAAGGCAGCCAGAATGACAGCATCGTCCCGTAAGGCATAATAGGCAGGTTTCATGATCACCAGTTTTGCCCGACCGCGTTTCTACTTCATTGAAGGTCCAGCCTCCAGGTCTGCAGGTTTGGGGCCAAGCGATGATATCTGCCTCGGCGCGGGGGTTTTCTCTTTAAATCTGCACAGGTCGGAAATGGGGCAGATCCAGCATTTCGGTCTGCGTGCCGTGCAGACATAGCGCCCGTGTAGGATCAGCCAGTGATGTGCCCCGTTTTTGTAGGCCGGGGGCGTCGTTCGTTCCAGGCTTTGCTCGACTTCGTCCGGTGTTTTGCCAGGGGCGAGGCCTGTGCGGTTCGAGACCCTGAAAATATGGGTGTCGACGGCGATGGTTGGATGCCCAAAAGCCTCATTCAGCACCACATTGGCCGTTTTTCGTCCGACCCCCGGCAGTTTGACTAGCGCCTCACGATCTTCAGGGACGACGCCCCCATAATCACTTAGGAGTATGCGGCTCATCGAGATGACATTCTTAGCTTTGTTTCTCCATAAACCGATGGTTCGTATATGCCGGGCGACACCCTCTTCGCCGAGTGCCAGCATTTCCTCTGGCGTCTTCGCCCTGCGGAAGAGGTCCTTTGTTGCTTTGTTCACCCCAACATCCGTGGCCTGGGCAGATAGAGCGACAGCAACGAGTAATGTGTAGGGGTTCACGAAGTTCAATTCAGTTTGCGGGTCAGGTCGGTTTTCGGCCAGCCTGGCGAACAGGCTCGCTGCCTTCGTTTGGCCAAAAGTACGGGGGGCTCGTTTGCGGGGTTTCGGCGTCCTGGTCATGTTTTCAGAATTACGAACCTGTCTCTGTGGCGCAAGGCCACATTGTCGTTTCATGGATATTGCCGACATCCTTGATCCGATGACGGATCAGCAACCAACTCTCTACATGGACGCCGTCCTGCGCCCCAACCGGTCCATGAGCCCTGCTGCGTTTGGTGTGATTATAGCTGTGACAGGCATGGTGAGTTTTGGTGCCGGGATCCTATTCCTTTATATGGGCGCGTTTCCCGTAATCGGCTTTCTGGGCCTTGATGCCCTTGCGATTTGGATTGGCTTTCGGACCAGTTTTCGCCGACAAAGAATGCAGACCCATATCCGCGTCAGCGCCGACAGAATTGACCTGCATCACTATGAACCTGGACAAAGCCCGCGGAGTGCGAGCTTGCCAACGGCGTTTGCCCGGGTCGATTTGGTCCAGATGTCCAGACGGGACAACGAACTTCGCTTAAGTCATGGCAGACGGAGCTGGGTTGTCGGGCGGTTTCTGACATGTGCAGAGAGACGTAGCTTGTGTAACGCCATTACCACCGCGATTGTTGCGGCTCGGGGCGAACGGCACCCCTCTCAAATTCCATCATAAAAAAATGACGCTAGCGTCATAGTTTTTGATTTCAGACTATGCTAAGCTTTGGAAAATCGTTTTGGGGTCGGCTCAGGGCCCACCAATGAAGGCAAGCTTGGCAGATACATCTCAGAAAATTGCACATGGACTGGAACGACCAAAGATCACCGTTCGTGATCCGGTACACGAGACCTATCTGCGTTTTGATGATCCAATCCCGGACGCCAAGGACTTGTCTTTGGACGATCTCAATATCGTGGACCCTGAAATCTGGCGGCGTGGTGCTTATTGGGAACGGTTTGAAAGAATGCGGGATGAAGCCCCTTTGCACTGGACGCCAGATAGTTTTGTGGGCCCCTTTTGGTCCGTCACGCGGTATGAAGACATCATGAAGGTGGACA
>Ga0213866_10002119_pt1 | contig 14254 bp, 14 predicted proteins | sample PICome_11_FD_160079 | JGI IMG/M metagenome (GOLD analysis project Ga0213866, IMG submission 160079) | Coastal seawater microbial communities near Pivers Island, North Carolina, United States - PICO284 | ecosystem: Environmental > Aquatic > Marine > Coastal | place: USA: North Carolina...
GCACGCTCAGAAATCAAGGGGCGGAGGAGCTCTCCGCCAGGCGCACCTGGGATCCATGGCGCAGGTTGAGCAGGCCCGCCGTGATCACCCGATCACCCGGCTGCAAACCCCGCCGTACCGGGTAGAGAGTGCCCTGCAGCTCGCCCAGTTGCACCGGAGTCTGCAGGGCGAAAAGGGAACCGGGCGGCTGTTTGCGCAACTCGGCCAAGGGGGCCTTGCCCGGCTGCCGTTCCAGCTGGGCCAAGCTGCCCACCACAAAAACAAACGACTGGCCCGCCAGCTGGGTCACCGCCGTGAAGGGCACCGCCAGCTGCTCGCCCTGATCCAGCACCAGGCGGGTGCGACTGCGCTGCCCATTGCGCAGGTTGGCCTGGGGGTTAGCAAAGGCCGCTTTGACGAGCAGGGTCTGGGTTGGGGCACTTACCCCAGGATCCACCGAGCTCACCTGCCCCTCGGCCAGCGGCTCGGAGCGGGCAGGGTCGAGCAGCAGCACCTTCTGCCCCAACCTCAGCCGATCGGCGTAGGCGGCCGGCACATCGATGCGGGCCAGCAGGCGGGCATTGCTGATCAGACGGGTCAGCACCACTGCTGGCTGAATCACATCCCCCTGCTTAACCCGCAGATCGGCCACGGTGCCGGCGATCGGTGCCCTGAGATCCTTAAAGGCCAGGTCGGCTTCCTTGGCCACGAGGGCTTCGCGGGCGGCGATGTAAGCCTGCCGGAATTCATCCCGTTGCAGGGCGCTGGCGGCCCCCTGACGCGCCAGCTCCCGGTAACGCTCGTAGTTGAGCCTGTTGGTCTGCATCTGGGCTCGCAGGCTGGCCACCTCCGCCCGCAGCTGGGTTTGATCGAGCACCAGCAGCAACTGGCCCTGGCGCACCACATCGCCCTGCCGCACGAGCAGACGCTCGATCCGCCCACCGGCCTGGGCGGCCAGGTTCACTTCAGCCGCCGCCTCGAGGGTGCTCAGCGTGTCGAAACTGGCCTGGAAGGGCGCTGTTCCAATCCGCTGACTCTGCACCTGGGGCACCCGCGTCGGCGCCCCAGCCTGGGAACCACAACCCACCAACAGCGCAGCCGCCAGGCCAACCCCCAGGGACGTCCACGGGGTGGGGGCGGGAACGGAGGCGCAGATCGGTGGCATGGGCGGAGCGTATCGCCAGCGGGCCGATGATGGGGATCGGGGGGAGTTGCCCCGAATCCCCGTGAGCGCCCTTGAGCGACCTGTTCAGCCATCAACGCGACATCACCCTGGCCAAGCTGGCGCCCCTGGCCGATCGGCTGCGGCCGCGCAGCCTCGACGACTTCGTGGGCCAAGAATCAATCCTGGGCCCCGGCCGGCTGCTGCGCCGCGCCATCGCCGCCGACCGGGTCGGCAACCTAATCCTGCACGGCCCGCCGGGCGTCGGCAAAACCACCCTGGCCCGGATCATTGCCGGCAGCACCCGGGCCCACTTCAGCAGCCTCAATGCCGTGCTCGCCGGCGTCAAGGATCTGCGGGCCGAGGTGGATGGGGCCAAGGATCGCCTGGCCCGCCATGGCCTGCGCACCACCCTGTTCATCGATGAGGTGCACCGCTTCAACAGCGCCCAGCAGGATGCCCTGTTGCCCTGGGTGGAAAACGGCACCTTAAGCCTGATCGGCGCCACCACCGAAAACCCCTATTTCGAAGTCAACAAGGCCCTGGTGAGCCGCTCGCGCCTGTTTCGGCTCCAACCCCTGGAACCACCCCACCTGCACCAGCTGCTGGAGCGGGCCCTGCGGGACGCCGAAGTGGGCTATGGCGGCCGGTCGATCCGGGTGACCGAAGAGGCCGCCGACCACCTGGTGGATGTGGCCGGCGGCGATGCCCGCAGCCTGCTCAACGCCCTCGAGCTGGCGGTGGAAACCACCCAGCCCACGGGCGACGGCCAGATCCTGATTGACCTGACCATTGCCGAGGAGTCGATCCAGCAGCGGGCCGTGCTCTACGACAAACAGGGCGATGCCCACTTCGACACGATCAGCGCCTTCATCAAGTCACTGCGGGGCTCCGATCCGGATGCGGCCCTGTTCTGGCTGGCCCGGATGGTGGAGGCCGGCGAAAACCCCCGCTTCATCTTCCGGCGCATGCTGATCGCAGCGGGGGAGGACATCGGCCTGGCCGATCCCCAGGCGGTGGTGGTGGTGGAAGCCTGTGCGGCCGCCTTCGAACGGGTGGGCCTGCCGGAGGGGCTTTACCCCCTGGCCCAGGCGGCCCTCTACCTGGCGGGGGCCGAGAAGAGCAACAGTGTGCTGGGTTTCTTCGACGCGCTCAAAAGCGTGCGGGCGTCCAACCGCCAGCAGGTGCCCTCCCACCTGCGGGATGCCCACCGCGATGGCCAGGCCTTTGGCGATGGGGTGGGCTACCGCTATCCCCATGCCTACGCCGAGCACTGGGTCGCCCAGAACTACCTACCCAGCGCCCTGCAGGGAGAGGTGTTCTGGCAACCCGGCAGCTTGGGTTGGGAGGGCCAGCGGCGGGAACGGCTGCAGCAACGGCGGGCCGCCCAGCTGGCCGCCGCGGCCGAACTGGCCGCAGACCAGGGCGACGTGCTCAGCAGCAGCCCGGATGATCCCCAACTGGAGCGCTGGCTGCAGCGCCAGGCCGCCGCCGAAGGGGAACGGCTGGACAGCCTGAGACGTCGCTTTTGGGAAGGGGTGAGCTGGCAGCGCACCGACAGGGTGCTGGTGCTGGAGGCCCGCTCCCTGCTCTGGGCCCTCGACCCCCTGGCCGCCACGCCGGAAGGCGGTGTGGTCATCACCGTCGCCCAGGCTTCCGACCGCGAGCGCTTGGCAACCCAGCTGCAGATGCTCGACAGCTTGAGCCAACCCCAGTTGCTGGTCGTGCCCGGAGACTCCCCTGAAGCGCTTGCCATCCAGCTGGACGGCCAGAGCGGCGACCGTTTCGACTGGGTGGTGGCTCGCCAGGCCTGGCAGGGCCTGACTGCCGGCCAGGTGGACCACTGGATCGAAGCCGTGGGAGCCAGGTTGGCCCCCTCGGGCCAATGGCGGTTGCTGTTCAGCAGCCCCCAGATGGGGCCGGCCGCGGGCCTGCTGGGCCTGCTGGGCCCAGCTCCGAGCCCCTGCCGGACCCTGCTGGATCAACTCGTCGTGCTTGAGAGGCAACAGCTCGCAGGCCTCCAGGACAACGGGCAAGCGGCCCAAGCGGCCCTGAATGCCCGGGGTTGGGATGGGCATGGGCAGCATTGGCAAGAATCCCTCCAGCTGGAGATCACCGCCGCCCTGATCGAACGCTGGCTGGCCCCGGCCGGCGCCTACCAGGTGCAACTGGCCGCCCTGAGGGGTACGGCCCTGACCGCCGAAGAGGTGCAGATCTTGCGGGATGGGTTCGGCGGTTGTCTTGGCCGGTTGTTGCCCCAGAAGCTTGGGCACACCCTGGTGAGCGCCCGGCGAAGCCGGGGCAAGTAAGGGAAGCCCGATCGGCTCACCAGAGTCCGCGAATAGCTTCGGGCTGGTACTGCTGGGCCGGCGCTAGCGTCACACCCACCTGGGCAACGGGATCAGCCATCTGGTTGGCCTGGATGCAGGCCGGCAAGAAGACATACCAGGAGAGCAGGGAGGTGCACTGGGCATCACCCTGGCAGCGGCCTTCGGCGCAGACGTTCTGGGCACCGGTGTAGGTGTTGCAGAAGTCAGCCAGGCGCTTGTCCGTGGGCAGGGCATTCATGATGCCAGCCGAGGAAATCTGGCCATCGCGGGCATCGGCGATGATGGCCGAACGCAGGGCCTGCACCGCGTAGGTGTTCATGCTCCAGTAGGGGAAGTAGCTGGAGGTCTGGTTCTTGAGAAACTTGACGCCGGCATCCGAATACAGAAACCGGGAGACACCAACGAAATCAACGATGTACGACTTGTTCATGCCCTGGCGCACCTCTTCGGCGGTCCAGCCAGAACGGTTCAAGCCCCCCTCCAGGCCACGGTCGGTGACAACACCGGTGCCCAGGAAGGTGTCGAAGGCCTCCTGGTTGGTGGACCAGACGGCACCACCGGTGTTCCAGCGAACGGGGAGGTTGTTGTCCACGGAGGCAGAGGCGGGCAGGGCGACCGCCGAAAGGGCCGTACCCACGAACAGGCCGGCCAGCACGCGCTTGATCACGATGAAGATTGGATTGGTTCAATTGGACATTAAGCATGCATTCCCTCATTTCCCCAGGAAAGCAAGCTCCAGGGATACATTGAGACAGAATTAAAGGGTTCTGTTTAGACTTCCCGAATCCGTTGGCGGTTTTTGCCCAATTTGGCGTCAAGCTCCACCCCCAACCGCTTGCATGATCCAACTGGCCGGCGACGGATGGGGCCAGGCCTTACCTAGGCTCACCCGAGTGTTTTGTCGGCGTCTGATGGCCCTGCAGATTGGCGATCCTGCCCCCCCATTCACCCTGCCTGACCAGGCCGGGAACCCGGTGAGCCTCTCCCAGCTGAAGGGCCAGAGGGTGGTGATTTATTTTTATCCCAAGGACGACACCCCCGGCTGCACCAAGGAAGCCTGCAACTTCCGTGACCAGTGGGCTGCCTTTGAACAGCACGGCATCACGGTGCTGGGCATCAGCAAGGACGGTGCCACCAGCCACGCCAAATTCATTGCCAAATACACCCTCCCCTTCACCCTGCTAAGCGACGCCGAGCCTTGCCCCGTGGCGACGGCCTACGAAAGTTATGGGTTGAAGAAATTCATGGGCAAGGAATACATGGGCATGCTGCGCCATACCTTTGTAGTGGATGGGGAGGGCAAGCTCGAAAAGATCTTCACCAAGGTGAAAGCGGAAACCATGGCCGACGACATTCTTACCGAGCTGGGCCTGGCCTGAGTGCTGCCAGCGCCTCGAGCACGAGTTGGGGAGCGCGGTGAACCGCGATCGGGCTTCCCGCCAGCAGCTCCTCCACCAAGGGGGCCAGCAGCTCTCCATCACCGCCCGTGATCCAGAGACAGCAAACCTGACCATCCGCCTGGGCTTCCCAGGCGGCCTGGGCTACCGCTGCAGCCAGCGCCCGCCCAACCCCGGCGGCCATCGCTTCAGCGGTGGAGCTCGGCCAGGCAGCCACGGGCAACCTGGGGGGCAAGGCCAGCCTCGGCAACGCAGCCGTGGCGCCCGCCAGGGCTTGCAACTGCAGGCCAGCGCCGGCCAGGAGCCGGCCCCCGGCGAAACACCCCTCACCCGTAACCCTGGTGAGGCTCAGGGCCGTGCCCGCATCCGCCACCAGCACGGCTGAGCCACTGCGGCGGTGGGCCTGCCAGCCGGCCAGGGCCCGATCGAGGCCCAGCCAGGGGGGCACACCCGGCAGGGGCACATCGGCCAACTGGAGCCGCTGGCTGGCATCCAAATCTGTCCCCAGGGGCACCGGCCCCACCGCCGCCCAGCCCACCAGGGCCTCAAGCTCCCCCTGGCCAGCCGGCCCATCCCAGCAGCGCAGGCCGCCGGCGCTGGCCATCGCCCAGTGCCATCGACTGTTGCCGATCAACAGCCAACGGGCCTGGCTCAGATGCCCTCGCCCATCAGGCCGGGCAGATGGATGCCGCATTCCTGCTGCATCCCGCCAAACCGGGTGGCGCGGCCAGCCACATCGCCCCGATCCGGGCCACTGGAATGCCAGTCCCCCACGCTCGAGTAGCCCTGCTCAAACAGCGGGTGCTGGGGCAGCTGGTGCTCCTCCATGAAGTAATAGACATCGCGCTTGCTCCAGGCGAGCAAGGGGCGCAGCGACCAGCGTTGGCGCACCGGATCCAGAGGCTCCATGGCCCGGCGGTGATCGGTTTGGTTGCCGCGCACCCCGCTGGCCCAGCAGCTGACCCCCAGATCGCCGAAGCTGCGGTCCAGGGGCTCCACCTTGCGAATGCGGTGGTAGAGCTCCAGGTCGCCCGCTTGGCCGGTTTCCCAGAGTCGGCCGTGGAGCGCCTCCATCCGGGCAGGACTGATCAGGGACTGGGCCACCACCAGATTGAGCTTGAGCCGCTGAACCAACTGATCGGCATAGCGATAGGTTTCCGGCGGCAGATAGCCTGTATCCACCCAGATCACTGGTACCACCTGGCCGCTCTGGGTCGCCAGGTCACTGGCCATTTGCAACAGCACCGCCGACTGGATACCAAAGCTGGTGGTGACGGCAAATCCGTCGCCAAAGGTTTGCAGGGCCCAGCGAAGCTGCTCCTGGGCCGGCAACTGGGCCAGCCGCTGCCGCACGGCCACCAGATCGATCGGTCGACCGGCACCATCGGGAGGAAGGGTGGGAGCTGGGGCCGTCTGCATCAGGCCATCATCGCCCTTGGCATGAGCTGCTGGTTAGGGTTTGAACGATGCTGTCGGCAACGGACCACAAAGCAATGGCGGAGTCTGCGGCGACGCCGGCAATGGCCCCGGTGGTGATTGTGGGGGGTGGTTTCGGGGGGCTCTACACGGCCCTGGCCCTGGCCGGTCGGCGCCAGCACCCACCGATCCTGCTGATCGAACCCAACGACCGCTTCCTGTTTCTGCCCCTGCTCTACGAATTGCTCAGTGGAGAGTTACGCAGCTGGGAAATTGCCCCCCGTTACGACACCCTGCTGGCGGGCAAGGGGGTGGCCTGGCTACAGGATCGGGTTGAGCGCATCGACACGGCCGCCGGCCGGCTGCACACCGCCGCAGGCCGGCAGCTGGCCTTCAGCCGGCTGGTGGTGGCCACCGGCGCCCAGGCCAACAGCTTCGGCATACCCGGCGTGGTGGAGCACAGCTATGGCTTCCGAACCCTGGCCGATGTGGAGCGCTTGCAGGATCTGATCCGCAAGCTGCGGGATCGGGCCCGGCCGCTCCAGAGGTTGGCCGTGGTGGGGGCTGGCGCCAGTGGCGTCGAGCTGGCCTGCAAACTGGCCGATCAGCTCCAGGGCAGCGCCATCGTGGAGCTGATCGAGCAGGGCCCTGGCCTGCTGCCCCTGGCCAGGGCGTTCAACCGGGAACAGGCGGCACGAGCCCTGCAGCGCCGTGATGTGCGCTTGCGCACCCACACCCAGGTGGACGCGGTGGGCGCCGACCGGCTCGAACTGACGGGACCAGGCGGGCCGGAGCAGCTGGGCGTGGAGGGGGTGATCTGGACCGCCGGCCTGAGTTTTCGCGCTCCCGAGCTCACCCCTGCTGCGCCCGTTGACCAGCGGGGCCGCCTGCTGTGCCAGAGCAGCCTGCAATTGCGCGACCATCCCCACCTATTCGCCCTGGGCGACATCGCCCACCTGGATGTGGAGGACAGCGACGGTGGGGCTGGCGCCTTGCCCGCCAACGCCCAGGTGGCCTTCCAGCAGGCCGAGTGCCTGGCCGGCAACCTGGTGCGTTCCCTCGCAGGCGAGCCGCTGGAGCCCTTCCAGTTCAATGATCTTGGCGAAATGATGAGCCTGGGCGAAGGCGAGGCCAGCCTCACGGGCAGCGGCTTCACCCTGGCCGGGGCGGCCGCCTTCCAAATCCGCAAACTGGCCTACCTAGCCAGGCTGCCCGGCAAGTCCCATCAGCTGAAGGTGGCAGCCGGCTGGCTGGCCGACTGGCCGCGATGAGCAGCCGGACGAGCCCCCGGGGCCTGCTGCTCGATGCCATGGGGACCCTGATCGGCCTGCGCACCAGCGTGGGGAGCACCTATGCCGCCCTGGCCAGCCGCCATGGGGTGGAGGTTGGGGCCGCCGCCATCGATCAAGCCTTCCCCTCCATCTACCGACAAGCTCCGCCCCTGGCCTTCCCCGGGCTAAGCAATCAGGCCCTGGAGGAGGCCGAGATCGACTGGTGGACAGCCAGGGTTGGCGAGGTGCTCAGCGCCGCCGGTGCGCTCGCCGCTGGGATGTCTCCCCCACCAAACCTGGGCCGGGAGCTGTATCACCGCTTTGCCCAGGCCGATCTCTGGCAGGTGTACGCCGACGTTCCCGTCCACCTGGAAGCCTGGCACCGCCGCGGCCTGCAACTCGCGGTGGTGAGCAATTTCGACAGCCGCCTGCCCGCTCTGCTCGAGGGCCTGGGGCTGGCCCGCTGGCTGAAGGCCGTGGTGGTGTCGTCATCAGCAGGGGCGGCCAAACCCGACCCCCTGCCCTATCAGCTGGCCCTGGCCCAACTGGGCCTCACCGCCACGCAGGTGTGGCATGTGGGTGACAGCCCGGAGGATGGGGCCGGTGCCCATGCGGCCGGAATCCGCTGGGTGAAGGTGCAACGCCCATGATTGCCATGGGCCCCGAAACAAACTTTTGGTCAAACAGGGGGTAGTAGCGGGACGCACGGCCGGTCTGCGGCCCGCCCAGAAACGGCGACTGGAACGGCTCTGTCACCGGCGCCACCCGGTTGCCCAGCTTGGCGAATGGCTCTGCCTGCAGCGACTCGCCAGCGAGAGCCTTGAGCTGGAGCTTCCCCTCACCTTGGTGGTCGACGCGCGGGGCCTCTGCCGGCTGCTCTGGGTGGGCCCTTTGGAGCAATCCGGCCGGCTGGTGGAGCGCTTGAGCGGATCGGAGCGCCGCCAGGGCTCTGGCCTGCGGCTGATCACCTGCTGCGGCAGGGCCAAGCAGCTCCAGCCGGGCCGCCAGGAGGGAATCGTGGGGCTGGATCTGGCCCCCCTGCTATGGCTGCGCTTTGCCGACCGGGCTGGGGCTGGAGGCCAGTGGCCGGGCGAGGTGTGGCTGCCCCAGCCCGACGCGGCCACAGCTTGGCTGGGGGTGGCCGCCGCGGACCTCCCCCAACTCTGCGACCACAACCCCCTTGACTTCGAAGCCCAGACCCCGCCGCTGGCCACCGGGATCAGCCCAGGCTCAGCTGGCCAGGAAAGGGTTCTGCTGCTGGCCCTCAGCCCAGGCGATCGGGGCGCCGCCCAGCGGCTGATTGCCGAGTTGGAGGGGCTGGTGCGCAGCGCCGGAGCGGTGCCGGTGGGGGTGGTGGAACAGCGCCGCAACCAGGTGGCGCCCCAGACCCTCTGGGGCGAAGGCAAGCTGGGGGAAGCGGCGCTGGAGGCCAGGCGCCTGGGGGCCACCCTGGTGGTGGCTGACCGGGAACTCACGCCCGTGCAGGCCCGCAACCTCGAGCGGCTGCTGGATCTGCCGGTGAGCGACCGCAGCGAACTCATCTTGGACATCTTTGCCCAACGGGCGGCCAGTGCTGCCGGCCGCCTTCAGGTGGAACTGGCCCAGCTGCGTTACCGCTTACCCCGGCTGGGCGGCCGGGGCCTCAGCCTGTCCCGCCAGGGGGGAGGGATCGGCACCCGCGGCCCGGGAGAAACCCAATTGGAAAAAGACCGCCGGACCATTGCCCGCCGCCTGGAGCGGCTCCAACGCGAGGTGGCCCAGCTGGGCGAACACCGGGCCCGGGTGCGGCGCAGCCGCCAGGGCCTGCGGCGGCTGGCCCTGGTGGGCTACACCAATGCTGGCAAAAGTTCCCTGCTCAACGCCCTGACCCGAGCCCATGGGCGCGAGGCGGTGCTGGCGGAAAACAAGTTGTTCGCCACCCTCGATCCCACCACCAGGCGCCTGGAGCTCCCGGAGCCGGTGCTGGTCACCGACACCGTGGGGTTCATCCGTGCGCTGCCCCCACCCTTGCTGGAGGCCTTCCGCTCCACCCTGGAGGAAACCCTCGAGGCCGACGGCCTAATGGTTGTTGTTGACCTCTCCGATCCAGCCTGGCCGGAGCAGTGGCAGATGGTGAACACCATCCTCGACTCGCTGGGCGCCACGGCCCCTCGGCGGCTGATCGCCAACCAGATCGACCGCTGCCTGGCCAGCGAGATCGAGCGGGCCCGCCATCTTGAGGCCTCTGCCCTGTTTGTCTCAGCAACGGCATCGCTGGGCCTGCAAAGGCTCAAGCAGGAACTGCGCCGCTGGCCGCCCCCCCCGGCCGAGCTCGGCAACACCGCATCCGAGCTCTGAGCTGTGGCACGATCTTCAATTGGATTCCATCCTCTCCTGCAGCCATGACCCTCCAACTCGGCGACACCGTTCCCGATTTCACCCAGGATTCCCAGCTGGGCCCGATCAATCTCTACGACTTCGCCGGCGACAGCTGGGTGGTGCTGTTTTCCCACCCCGCCGACTACACCCCGGTCTGCACCACCGAACTGGGCGAAGTATCCCGGCTGAGGCCCGAGTGGCAGAAACGCAACGTCAAAACGATCGCCCTGAGTGTGGATTCGGCCGAAAGCCACAACGGTTGGATCTGCGACATCAACGAAACCCAAGGCACGAGCGTCGACTACCCGATCCTGGCTGATGCCGACAAAAAGGTGGCCGATCTGTATGGAATGATCCACCCCAACTCGCTCAACAACCTCACGGTGCGCTCGGTGTTCATCATCGACCCCAACAAAAAGCTGCGCCTGCAGATCACCTACCCCGCCAGCACCGGCCGCAACTTCCGCGAAATTCTGCGGGTGATCGACTCCCTCCAGCTCACCGACCACCACTCCGTCGCCACCCCGGTGAACTGGACCGACGGTGAAGACTGCGTCGTCGTGCCCTCGATCTCCACCGAAGACGCCCGGGCCAAATTCCCCAAGGGCGTCACCGAGATCAAGCCCTACCTGCGCATGACCCCCCAACCCAACAAGTGAGCCGCCGCTGATGCGGGTGTTGGGGTTGATGAGCGGCACCAGCGCCGATGGCGTCGATGCCGTGCTGGCCAGCTTTGCTGGCCCACCCCAGCGGCCGCGCTGGACCCTGAACGCCCATCACTTCAGCCCCTACCCCGCCGAGCTGCAACGCCGCCTGATCGCCATTGGACAGGGGCAAGCCGCCAGCTCAGCAGACTTGTTGGAGCTTGCTGAGGCGGTCACCGAGGCCCAGGCCCGGGCTGCCCGGGCCTGTGATCCCGACCGCAGGGCCCATCTGGTTGGCTGCCATGGCCAGACGATCTGGCACCGCCCGCCCCAGCAGGGCAGGCGAGGGGCCAGCTGGCAACTGCTGCAGGGCCCGCTGCTGGCCGAGCTGCTCGGCCTACCGGTGGTGTTTGATTTTCGCAGCGCCGATCTGGCCCTAGGGGGCCAGGGCGCCCCCCTGGTGCCGCCGGCCGACCAAGCCCTGCTGGGCCGCTGCGGCGGCTGGCAGGCTGTGCTGAACCTGGGCGGCATCGCCAATCTCACCCTGATCCCCCCCACCAGCGGCCCCGAACGCCACCAGAGCGTGCGGGGCTGGGACTGTGGACCCGCCAATACCCTGCTGGACCTGGCCACCCGTCACTTCAGCGGCGGCACGTTGAGCTACGACGCCGATGGAGCCTGGGCCAGGCAGGGCCAAAGCGATGAACGCCTGATCCAGCTCTGGCTTGGTGAGCCCTATTTTCAGTCGCCGCCGCCGAAATCCACCGGTCGCGAACACTTTGGCCAGGCTGACCTGGAGCGGCGGCTGGCCCAACTCGAGGGCCGGCCGCCTGCGGATGCCCTGGCCACGTTGACGGGTTTCAGTGCGGCGGTGGTGAGCCAGGAGCTGGGCCACGGCCCCCCACCGGTGGAGCTGCTGGTGGCCGGGGGGGGATGTCGCAATGGCCTGCTGATGGAGCAACTGGTCCAGCGCTGCCGCGGCCTGCTTGTGCGTCCGCTGGCGGAGCGCGGCATCGGCGAGGCGGAGCGCGAAGCCCTGGCCTTTGCCCTGCTGGCCTGGTGGCATGCCCGCGGCCATCGCGGCAACGCGCCTGCGGTTACCGGTGCCCGCCAAGCTGCCGTGCTGGGCCTCTACGCCCGGCCCCAGGGCTGGACTTAACAGGCCAGCCAGCCTCAGGCTGGCCTGTGCAGGCGCAAGCGGCGGGGGGCGCCGCGCAAGCGCTGGGGCTGCTGGCGCTGGCGATCTTCCAGATTCCGCCGGAACCGATCGGCCTCCAGCTCGGCCTGACGGGCCGGCGGCGGACTGGGCCGGGCAAGCTCCAGCCGCTCCACGCCCTGCTGAATCAGCACCTTGGCCATGTTGCTGACCGTGCGCGACTCGGCGTCAGCCAGATCGGCCAGACGTTGACAGAGGTCTTCAGGCAAGACCACCTGGATGCGGGGCGACTTGGCCCTGCCACTGGAGGAGGTTTGCCGGGTGGCCACTGAGAAAACGAAAAACGAGAACGCTTGAAATCAAGGCTGGGCAACAAATCCGGCCGGTTTCTGGCCAGCCAGGGCCAGGGGCCAGGGAACTCTGAGACCTCCGGAACCTACCGGTTATTCAAAAGCATACACAGATGCTAAAGGATACTATCCATGACTATGCTGGATGCATTGATCCCCTCTCCTGCCCCTTCGGAGGTGTGCCCCATGCCCCAATCCCCACCCACCGCCGCTTGCGCCCCCGCCCTAGGGGCCAAACCGACGCGGCGGCGCAAGCGTCTGACTGCCGAGCGCAGCGACGTCCTGGTGTCCGCCGTGATCAGCACCTACCTGCTGACCCACCTCCACCACGTGCTCCAGCGCGCGGAATATGGGGCCGAACAGGAGGGTCGCGGGGCCTTAGCCGCCAATTACGCCGAGTTGCGCAAAGTGCTCTGCCTTGACGCCCGCACCATGGAAGACGCCTCCGCCTGCGGCACCCCGGAAGGCGACGAGACCCGTCAAGTAGCTTGAAGCCTGGCTGCGTTTAGGCTTATTTCAACCAGCCGTCTGCAATGACAGCCAGCAACGCAGAGGAGCTCTACGGCCGGATCAGTTCCGATCAAGCTCTGACCCAGTCACTGTTTCGGCAAGCGCTCCAGGATCCCAGCGGCTCCTTGGCGCGGATCGTGGAGCTGGGCCAGGCGTTCAACCTGCCGGTCACGGTCCAGGAGGTGCGCAGCTACATCGCGACCCTCGAAGACAGCGACAGCAAGCAATGGCTGGTAAAGGCCCGCGGCGGGCTGTGAGCTGCGCAGGCGTGCGGGGCTGCGGCTCCGCTCGCCACCCGCCCAGCTGAAGAACAGCCAGTAGCTGACAATCGCCAGCCCAGCTGCAACCACCAGGGCCGCCACCTGCTCGAGGCGCTTGATCATGGCCGGCGGAAAGTCACCAGCAGCTGAGTCTGCACCAGGCCCAGCCCAGCACCATTTCCCCTCCCATCCCCCACTCCGTGCTCCGCCTCGAACGCATTGGCAAGATCTACCCCACCGGCGAGGTCCTGCGCGACATCACCTGGGAGGTGAAGCTCGGCGACCGGATCGGCCTGGTCGGCGTCAACGGAGCCGGCAAGTCCACCCAGATGAAGATCATCGCCGGGCTGGAGGAGCCCAGCAGCGGCCTGGTGGTGAAGCAGGGTGAGCCCCGCATCGCCTATTTGCAGCAGGAATTCGACGTCGACCCCAACCGCAGCGTGCGCGAAGAGCTCTTCCAAGCCTTCGGCGAAGCCGCTGAAGTGCTCGGTCACAAGCACCAGGTCGAGTTGGCCCTGGCCAGTGAGCAGGCTGCGACCGATCCGGAGCACCTCGATGGGCTGATCCACGAGCTCGGCAGGCTGCACCGCCGCTTTGAGGCCCTGCACGGCTACGAACTCGATGCCCGGATCGACAAGCTGCTCCCCACCATCGGCTTCAGCCAGGAAGGGGCCGACCAACGGGTGGGGGATTTTTCCGGCGGCTGGCAAATGCGCATCGCCCTCGGCAAGATCCTCCTGCAGGAGCCCGATCTGCTCCTGCTCGACGAGCCCACCAACCACCTCGACATGGAGACGATCCAATGGCTCGAGGGCTACCTGGTGGAGCAGACGGCGGCCCTGGTTGTGATCAGCCATGACCGCACCTTCCTCGATCGGGTCTGCAACCAGATCGTGGAAACCGAACGGGGCGTGTCGCGCACCTATCTGGCCAACTACAGCCAGCATCTCGAGCAGAAAGCGCTCGAACGGGAGGCCAGCCAAGCGGCCTTCGACCGTCAACAGAAGGAGTTGGGCGCTCAGCAGGCCTACATCGACCGATTCCGGGCCAGTGCCACGCGCTCGACCCAGGCCAAAAGCCGCGAAAAACTGCTCGACAAGGTTGAGCGGGTGCAGGCCCCGATCGAAAGCGTCAGCGGCCCTCGCTTCCGTTTCCCACCGGCCCCCCGCTCCGGGCGGCTGGTGGCTGAGATCCGCGACCTCAGCCACAGCTACGGCGACCAGATCCTCTTCCTTGACGCCAACTTGGAGATCGAGCGGGGCGACCGCATCGCCTTTGTGGGCCCCAACGGGGCCGGCAAATCCACCCTGCTGCGCCTGATCATCGGCAGTGAGCGCCCCGAGGGGGGCCTGGCCCAGCTGGGTGAGCACAACATCCTGGCCGGCTACTTCGAGCAAAACCAAGCCGAGGCCCTGGACCTC
>Ga0213866_10002120_pt1 | contig 14248 bp, 7 predicted proteins | sample PICome_11_FD_160079 | JGI IMG/M metagenome (GOLD analysis project Ga0213866, IMG submission 160079) | Coastal seawater microbial communities near Pivers Island, North Carolina, United States - PICO284 | ecosystem: Environmental > Aquatic > Marine > Coastal | place: USA: North Carolina...
TAATTTTAGAGTAGATTATCATAGATAGATTTTTGGATTAATAAATTGAATTTCAATACTTTAATTTACTGAAAATCTATCTTTTTTACTAGTAAAAATACTCTAAATATTAATCGAACTCAGGTTAAAATATATTTGGAAACAAGACTTCTCGTTACAAAATTCTATCGAATTTCACTCGAAGTGACGCTCAGATAAAATCTAAAATCGTCAATCCAACATCTAAAATCTAACATCAATTAGTACCAACGTTTTTTCTTCTTTTTAGAACCTTCTGATTTTCTACCTTTTTTGTGTTTGCTTCCTGGTTTTTTATGAACTTCTGGTTTTGATTTTGGATCTAACGGATATGGATGCTCTTCTTCCACAGGAATCACGGTATTGATCAATTGCTGAATGTCTTTGATGTATCCTTTTTCATCCGCAGAGCAGAATGATAATGCGACTCCAGAAGCGCCTGCTCGCGCTGTTCTTCCGATTCTGTGTACGTAGGTTTCCGATACATTTGGAATGTCAAAATTAATGACCGTATCCACATCTTTGATATCAATTCCTCTTGCAGCTACATCCGTTGCTATTAAGATTTCTGCTTCTCCTTTTTTGAATTCATTGAGCGCAATTTGTCGCAAACTTTGTGCAATACCACCATGAATACTTACCGCTTTGTAATTATTTTTGGAAAGTGTTTCTTGAAGCTTATCCACACCATATTTTGTACGTCTGAAAATGATGGTACTTCCTTTGATGGTATTTCTAAGTAGATGCAAACACAGTTCAATTTTTTTGGGTTTTGGCACATAGTACAACGTTTGATTTACTCCTTTTGCAGCAGATGATGTTGGCGAAACTTCCACAAATTCAGGATTTCTAAGAATAGAACTTGCCAATTGTTCTACTTTGAACGGCATGGTAGCTGAAAATAGTAGAATTTGTTTTTCCTTGGGACATAAACGTTCTATTTTTTTGACATCATCAATGAATCCCATATCTAACATTAAATCGGCTTCGTCTAAGACCAAAGTTTCTATATAATCTAAGTTGATTACATCTTGTTTGTGTAAGTCGAGTAATCTTCCTGGCGTTGCAACTAAGATGTCTACTCCTTTTTTGAGCATTTCTTTTTGTGGTTCAATGGAAGCGCCGCCAAAAACTAGCCCTGTACGCAGATTGGTATATTTGCTATACGCTTCAAAGTTTTCTTGAATTTGAATCGCTAATTCACGCGTTGGACAAATGACTAACGCTTTTATTTTTTTCCCTTTTTTGGGTGCATCTTGTTTGTCGTATAGCAATTGTAAAATTGGCAACGCATACGCAGCCGTTTTTCCAGTTCCAGTTTGCGCAGAGACAATGATATCCTTTTTAGCCAATATTGCAGGAATAGCACGTTCTTGAACTAGCGTTGGTTCTTCATAATTTTTCTCAAATAATGCTCTAATGATAGGCTTATTGAGTTGTAGTTCCTTGAATTGCATACACGTTAGATTATTGGATTGTTAGACTGCTTCGCTTGTTGGACTATTGGATCATTAGATTTTAAGTCTGTTCGATTTTACAGTTAAAGATACATTGAATTTTGGGTATAAAAAAAGCTCCTTTTGAAAGGAGCTTTTCACTTTGAGCCGATAGAGGGACTCGAACCCACGACCTGCTGATTACAAATCAGCTGCTCTAGCCAGCTGAGCTACATCGGCAAAGCGGTTGCAAATATAAAAACCTTTTTATCTTCTGCAAACCTTTTTTTATTTTTTTTTAAAGACTATTAATTTTTTCTACTAAAGTCGTTGCTTTTGTCTCTAATGTTTGTCTAATTCCTTTGAAATGTGCTTTTGCATTTTCAACTTTTCTTTTGTTTACTTCTGCAATCAATGTATCAAAAGTTTGTATCGACTCATCAATGATTTCTTCGCTTTTTGATGCATCTTCTCCTGGGTTTGCGATTTGCCATACTAAAGCCGCATCAATGATATCTCCAAGAACGAAGTTTAAGTCTTTTTTTAAATCTCTTTTATTTGACATGATTTTAAATTTTTTGCAAATTTACATTAATTTGATTTATTATTTGTCATAATTACTATAAATGTTGTTTTGGTTGAATGGTAGAGAGATTGAAAGATTCAAGAAGTCTAAAATGTTGGTTGTTGGTTGTTGGTTGAAAGAAATGTTTTTATTTTAAAAATTCAACATTCGTTGTTGTTGGTTCAAAAAAATCTTGCTCCTATTTTATATACACCTCTAAGAGTTCAGAAGTTTCGTCTGTATTTATTTTGATATTTTTAATGGAAGCTGGCAAGAGAAGTGTTTCACCAAAAGCAAGTGTTTCGTCGTAGTTTTCCGTTTGAATAGTAACGTTTCCTTTTACACACATGTAAATGACAAATGAATCTTTTTCATCATGGTTTAAGGTAAGTTCGCCCGTGAACGGAATGAGATTCGTTGTGAAGTACGGAGAATCAATAAGCGGAGAAATTTTATTTTCTACGGCAGTGTAATCCGTTTTATAGTTTTTATGCACGGTGTAATCAATAGCATCTATTGCTAAAGCCGTATGCAATTCGCGTGAATTTCCTTCTGCATCTACACGATTCCAGTCGAAAATACGATAGGTAATGTCTGATGTTTGCTGAATTTCTGCTAAAACAATTCCGCCACCAATGGCATGAACTCTTCCGGCTGGCAAGAAATATACATCGCCTTTTTGGACTTTTTGAAAGTTGAGAAGTTCTGTGATGGTATTGTTAGCTACATGCATTTTGTAGGTTTCTTTCGTAACTTCTTGGTTGAACCCAACAATTAGTTCTGCGTCTTCATCCGCTTGCATTACATACCACATTTCCGTTTTTCCAAAGGAATTGTGACGTTTTTTTGCCATGTCGTTATTTGGATGTACTTGAATGGATAAATCGCGTTTAGCGTCAATATATTTGATTAATAGAGGAAATTTGATTCCGAAAGTATCATACACTTTTTTTCCTAAGAATGCTTCTTGATAGGTTTCGCTTAATTCTTTTAGCGTTTTCCCTTTTAATGTGCCTTTGGCTACTACTGATAGTGAATCATTTACATCCGATAGTTCCCAACTTTCACCAATGCTTTCGCCAGATACGTTTTTGTGGAGCAATGTTTGTAGTTTGTTGCCGCCCCAAATACGTTCTTTAAAAACTGGATCGAATTTTAACGGATATAATTCCATATTTAGGCACCTGCGTATTTTACAAAGTTTCTTGGTGTTTCATACAACACAACTTCTAAGTCTAGCGAGGTTTCTATGTGTTTTCTGAGTTTGTTCCAGATAACAACAACAATATTTTCTGCGGTAGGATTGAGGTTTTTAAATTCAGGAACTTCTATGTTTAGATTTTTATGATCGAATGCATCTTCTACTTCCGAAATGATTAAGTCTTTTAGGACTTTTACATCCATGACAAAACCTGTTTCGGGATCTATTTCACCTGCTACACTGACAATGAGTTCATAGTTGTGTCCATGATAGTTAGGATTGCTGCATTTTCCAAAGATTTCTTTATTTTTAGCATCGTCCCAGTCTGGTCGATACAATCTGTGTGCGGCATTGAAGTGTGCTTTTCTACTTACAGTAACTTTCATGTGTTTATAGTATTTGTTTTTTAGTGGTCACATGCTGTTCGCTATTAACCATTCCCTTTTGAGATAAACTTTTTAACATGCTCGTTTCATGAATCGACTTTTATGTGTTGGTAAAATTTATCAAATATGATTTTGAACCAGGCTGTGTAAATAGCTGGATTTACGGCTATGTCATCTTTTACAGCTTGTACGTCCATCCATTTCCACGAAGCTACTTCATCCGGATTGATCTTTGGTTCATCATTGTACGTTCCTGTCATTACATGATCGTACTCATGTTCGGTAAGTCCGTTATCAAACGGCGCTTTGTATATAAATGATACTGCTTCCGTTAGTTCCGTTACAAAACCCATTTCTTCTTGTAATCTTCGTTTACCTGCGCTGATGTTGCTTTCGCCATCACGTTGATGACTGCAACAGGTATTGGTCCATAAACCTGGCGAGTGATATTTGTGTAAAGCACGTTGTTGCAACATGAGTTCACCTTTGTCATTGAGAATGAATACGGAAAATGCTCTGTGTAAGAGGGCTTTTTCGTGCGCTTCGATTTTTTCCATTAAACCGATTTGCTCATCATTTTCGTTTACTAAGATTACGTTTTCTTTTGTCATATTTTTAATAGAAATGCAAATTTACGAAATAGGTTTCGGGGAAGATTACTCTTGCTTCCTATTTTTTAGTTAAAAATAAGATAGTTTTTTAATATGATTGTAGTTATCTGTTTTTTTATGCTGATTGAGATTGGTTTTAAATAAGGGTGATGGTTGGTTGTTGGTTGTGAGTTATCGGTTTGTTCGTTTATTCGTTATTTTTTATTCGATATTCGATATTCGATATTCCTCGTTCTTTGTTTTCACTCTGAACTCATCACTTTTAACTTTTAATTAGTTGGATTGTTGTTGGTTGTTGGTTTTCAGTTATCGGTTTGTTCGTTTATTCGTTATTTTTTATTTTTTATTCGATATTCGATATTCCTTGTTCTTTGTTTTCACTCTGAACTCATTACTTTTAACTCTTAATTAGTTGGATTGTTGTCGGTTATCGGTTGTAGGTTCTCGGTTTATTCGTTATTTTTTATTCGATATTCCTTGTTTTTTGTTTTCACTCTGAACTTATCACTTTTAACTTTTAATTAGTTGGATTGTTGTCGGTTATCGGTTGTGGGTTATCGGTTGTAGGTTATCGGTTTGTTCGTTACTTTTTATTCGATATTCGATATTCCTCGTTCTTTATTTTCACTCTGAACTCATCACTTTTGAACTCTTAATTAGTTGGATTGTTGCTCGTTATCGGTTTGTTCGTTTATTCGTTATTTTTTATTCGATATTCCTTGTTCTTTGTTTTCACTCTGAACTCATCACTTTTAACTCTTAATTAGTTGGATTGTTGTCGGTTATCGGTTGTAGGTTATCGGTTTGTTCGTTACTTTTTATTCGATATTCCTCGTTCTTTGTTTTCACTCTGAACTCATCACTTTTAACTTTTAATTAGTTGGATTGTTGTCGGTTATCGGTTGTGGGTTATCGGTTTGTTCGTTATTTTTTATTCGATATTCCTCGTTCTTTGTTTTCACTCTTAACTCATCACTTTTGAACTCTTAATTAGTTGGATTGTTGTCGGTTATCGGTTGTTTCACTCTTAATTTGTTTGTTCGTTTGTTTGTTTGTTTGTTACTCTTAACTCATCATTATTTAACTTTTAACTCGTTTGTTTGCTTACTCTGAAAAAAATTATGAAACAAAAAAGCATCCTATTGCTAGAATGCTTTTTGATCTATTATTTTATGTGATTTGTTATTTTTCTATGACAATAAATTCACTTCGTCTGTTGAGTTGATGTTCTTCTTCGCTACATTTTACACCATTGCTACATTTGTTGACTAAGCGTTCTTCTCCGTAACCAGCTCCAATGAGTCTGCTTTCATCAATTCCTCTGGATATAATGTATGCGCGTGTAGATTCGTTTCTACGTTGCGATAATTTTTTGTTATACGCATCTCCTCCACGACTGTCTGTATGCGAACGTACGTCTATTTTTAGTGTTGGATATTTTTTCATGACAGCCACTACTTTTTCTAGTTCTACCGCAGCATCATCGCGAATGTTCGATTTGTCAAAGTCAAAGTAAATGATTGGAATGTTTAGTGTGACTGCTAAATCGTCTCCAATTTCAAATGGCACTTCTTCTTTTTCTAATAGTAAGGTAGCTTCTCTGAGTCCGCCTTCTTCTTGTTTTGGCATGAGTTGTTCGCCTGTATTGTATTCTTTTTTGGAAGCTCTTACAAAGTAGATTTTGTTACATGCTAGGATCGATTTGAATTTAAATTTACCTTCACGATTCGTAAAAATACCATCTATAGAATTATTGCTTTCATCGTATAATTGCACGTGAGCTCCTGCTATTGGCTCGTTTGTTTTATCATCTTTTACGACACCAACAATTTCTTGCTCGCAAGTCCATTGGATCGCTTTTGTTTCTAGGAAGGAATAAATATCGTCATCACCTTGTCCGCCATCACGATTGGACGCAAAGTATCCTTTTTTTGTTTTTGTGTTGATGATGAATGAGAAATCGTCCATTGGACTATTTACAGGTTCGCCGACATTGAATATTTCGCTATCTTCTATATCGAGATTTAATACAAAAATATCCAATCCACCTAAACCAACATGTCCGTCCGATGAGAAATATAGTTCGTTATCTTGGCTTATAAACGGAAAGTTTTCTCGTCCTTCCGTGTTGATTCCTTTTCCGAGATTTTTTGGCTCACCAAAGGTTCCATCATCATTTATGTCTACTACATATAAATCAGATTGTCCAAAAGTGCCTGGCATGTCAGAAGCAAAGTATAGTTTTTTTTCGTCTATGCTTAATGCAGGATGCGCCACGGAATATAAATCACTGTTGAATGGAAGTTCTTCGATATTTGTCCAACGATCGTCTTCACGAGTCGCTCTAAATATTTTTAGTTTGTTGATTCCTTTTTCATCTTTTTTGTATTTTCCATTAAAGTAGTTGTTTCGTGTAAAATACATAGTGTTTCCATCTTTCGTGAACACCGTTGTAGATTCGTGATATTTTGTATTTATTTTGTCTGAGAATTTATCCACATTTGCCAAACTTCCATTGTCTGCAACTTCAGCTCCGTATAGGTCTAAAAATGGTCGTGCATTCCATTTGTGATTTGATCGTGTTGCAATACCTGTATCTCTTGCGGATGAAAACACCAGATTGTTCTCTAAGTAGAAAGAAGGTGCAAAGTCTGAGTATTTGGAGTTTACTCCTAAGTTTTCGATACGGAAACGACCAGATTTTCCTGCTATTTTATCTAAATAATTTCGTGTTTTGATAAACTCATTTCCGCGAATATCGCTTCCTGTAAGTTTATTGAATTCTTGCATTTTTTCATCCGATTCTTTGTAACGTTTTTCGGCTTTTAATGTTTGTGCATAGCGAAAGTAATATTCTGGAGCTACTTCTTCTCCAAGTTTGAAAAGTTCGCCATACCATTTAGAAGCTTTTATTAGATTGGCATTGAAGTAATATGCGTTTCCTAGTTTTTCAAAGAGTTCTTTAGATTTATAACCTTCTGCGGCAACTTCTTCATAAATTTCTATTGCGTTAATGTATGCGTAGCTGTCATATTTTTTGTCTGCTTTGGAAAGTTTTCTTTCTTGTGCATAACCTACTAGAACGAATAGACTAAGAAATGTGTATATAATATATTTTTTTGTCATCATAGTTGGTTTTAGAAGAATCTTGGTGAGATAATTTTGTCACGGTTATTGAATAGTTCGAAACGTAAGAATACTTCATACGAACCATCATTGAATTGTGTGTTTCCAAGTTCGGTTGTTTCCCGATCGTACGCAAATCCTATCATAAAACTGTCTGATAGTTGTAGTCCTACTAATCCGCTGAAAGCCGCACTCCAACGATAGGCTGCTCCTAGCGTAATTTTTTCATTTATGAGAAAGTTTGCCGATAAATCTGCTTGTAATGGTGCTCCAGAAACTGCTTTGAATAAGACTGCTGGTTTGAATTTTACGCTGTCGCTGAAATCAAATACATATCCACCAATTAAGTATAGATTGATGCGTTCTTTAGCGACTGATAATGAAGATTCTTCAAAGTGTTTTGTTTCTAGCAAGTTTGGTGCTGATAAACCCACGTACCATTTTTCAGAGTTTCGATAGTAGATTCCTGCTCCGATATTTGGCGAGAATTTATTGTCTATGTTGCTTTGTAATAAAACATCATTTGAGCTGTATTCATTTAAACAATCAAAACATACATCTAGTAAATGTCCACCCGCTTTGATTCCAAATGAGAGTTTTCCATTTTCTGAAGTATTTATCGTATATGAGAAATCGATGTCAAAATACGTTTCGTCCGTTGGTCCTAATTGATCATTGATAATGGAGAATCCTAATCCTACTTTCCCTTTTTTTCCTATGGGTGATTGCATGTTTAGTGTTTGCGTTCGTGGCGCGCCTTCTAAACCTACCCATTGCGAACGATGTAATCCCGCAATACTAAATACACCTCTGGAGCCTGCATACGCCGGATTGATACTCATGGTATTGTACATGTATTGCGTATACTGAGCGTCCTGTTGACCATAACTTTCAACTGAAAATACAGTGCTCAATAAGACTATGATGATGATGATTTTATTTCTCATTATAGTATGGTATGTTTTTGTTTATTAGTTATAGCGTACATACTACCGAAATAGTATGTACGCCTGTATTGTTTATCGTTGTATGTAAAGATAGCCCGCTTTGCTTTTGCTTACACCGTTGGCTACGTAATCAACAACGTAGTAATATGTTCCTACTGGCAACAATTTGTTTCGTTGTATCGTTACTCTACCCTCAGATACACCTCGGAAATAGTTTCCATTTTGTCCGTATCGTTGTGTTTCGTATACTAAAACTCCCCATCTGTTGTAGATTCTAACTTGGTTGTCTGGGAACATTTCGATGTTTCTAATTGTGAATACATCGTTGTCTCCATCACCGTTTGGCGTTACTGCATTGAAGATTTCTAAATCATCTTCTACGTTGTTAGAATTGTTTACATCTAAGAAGTTTGGAAGTCCATCTCCATCTTCGTCATCTGTACCATCTGGTCCGTTTGGTATGCCATCACCATCACAATCTCCGTCTATCCAATCTTGACTTGGCGCTAATGTAATATCATCAACATTTAAGTCACATGGATCGTTTGGATCTGTTGGTGTTCCTCCGTTTGGTGGATTCAACTCGTCACCGTTGGTAACTCCGTCGCCATCACAATCAGCCGCTAAGAAATCATTCGTCTGTGCTACTGTTATATCATCAGCGTTAAAATCACATGGATCAGTTGGATCAGTTGGAGTTCCGCCATTTGGTGGATTTAACTCATCACCATTCGTTACTCCATCGCCATCACAATCCGTTGTTAAGTAATCACCTGATGGTGTAACTGTGATGTCACTTGCGTTAGAATTACACGGATCAGTTGGATCGGTTGGTGTTCCGCCGTTTGGTGGTGTTAATTCATCTCCGTTGGTTACTCCATCACCATCACAATCTGCTGTTAAGTAATCGCCGGTTTGAGCTATACTGATATCGCTCACATTGAAATCACATGGATCGTTTGGATCCGTTGGTGTTCCACCGTTTGGTGGATTCAATTCGTCTCCATTGGTTACTCCATCGCCATCACAATCTGCCGCTAAGTAATCGCCCGTTTGAGCAACACTAATATCGCCAATATTGAAATCACATGGATCAGTTGGATCTGTTGGTGTTCCTCCGTTTGGTGGTGTTAATTCATCACCATTCGTAACTCCATCGCCATCACAATCTGCTGTTAAGTAATCGCCCGAAGGTGTTACCGTGATGTCACTCATGTTTGAATCACATGGATCGTTTGGATCTGTTGGTGTCCCGCCGTTTGGTGGATTCAACTCATCTCCGTTGGTTACGCCGTCACCATCACAATCTGCCGCTAAGTAATCTCCCGTTTGAGCTACGCTGATATCACTCACATTGAAACTACATGGATCGTTGGGATCCGTTGGTGTTCCACCGTTTGGTGGTGTTAATTCGTCTCCGTTCGTAACTCCATCGCCATCGCAATCCGCTGTTAAGTAATCTCCCGTTTGTGCTATACTAATATCGCCAACATTGAAATCACATGGATCAGTTGGATCGGTTGGTGTCCCGCCGTTTGGTGGATTCAACTCATCTCCGTTGGTTACGCCATCACCATCACAATCTGCTGTTAAATAATCGCCAGTTTGAGCTATACTGATATCACTCACATTGAAATCACATGGATCGTTTGGATCCGTTGGTGTTCCGCCATTTGGTGGATTTAATTCATCTCCATTGGTTACTCCATCGCCATCGCAATCTGCCGCTAAGTAATCGCCAGTTTGAGCTATACTGATATCGCCAACATTGAAATCACATGGATCAGTTGGATCTGTTGGTGTTCCTCCGTTTGGTGGATTCAACTCGTCACCGTTGGTTACGCCGTCGCCATCACAATCTGCCGCTAAGTAATCGCCAGTTTGAGCTATACTGATATCAGCTGTATTGAAATCACATGGATCGTTTGGATCTGTTGGTGTTCCGCCATTTGGTGGATTCAATTCATCACCATTCGTAACTCCATCGCCATCACAATCTGCTGTTAAATAATCGCCCGAAGGTGTTACTGTGATGTCACTCATATTTGAATCACATGGATCGTTTGGATCCGTTGGTGTTCCGCCGTTTGGTGGATTTAATTCATCTCCGTTGGTTACTCCATCGCCATCACAATCTGCCGCTAAGTAATCGCCTGTTTGTGCTATACTGATATCGCTCACATTGAAATCACATGGATCGTTTGGATTCGTTGGTGTTCCGCCGTTTGGTGGTGTTAATTCATCACCATTCGTAACTCCATCGCCATCGCAATCTGCTGTTAAGTAATCTCCCGTTTGTGCTATACTAATATCGCCAACATTGAAATCACATGGATCAGTTGGATCTGTTGGTGTTCCGCCGTTTGGTGGTGTTAATTCATCACCATTCGTAACTCCATCGCCATCGCAATCGGCTGCTAAGTAATCGCCAGTTTGAGCTATACTAATATCGCTGACATTGAAATCACATGGATCGTTTGGATCCGTTGGTGTTCCGCCGTTTGGTGGTGTTAATTCATCACCATTCGTAACTCCATCGCCATCGCAATCTGCCGCTAAGTAATCTCCCGTTTGAGCTATACTTATATCGCCAACATTGAAATCACATGGATCAGTTGGATCTGTTGGTGTTCCTCCGTTTGGTGGTGTTAATTCATCACCATTCGTAACGCCGTCGCCATCACAATCTGCTGTTAAGTAATCGCCAGTTTGAGCTATACTAATATCGCTGACATTGAAATCACATGGATCGTTTGGATCCGTTGGTGTTCCACCGTTTGGTGGATTTAACTCATCACCATTGGTTACTCCATCGCCATCGCAATCGGCTGTTAAGTAATCGCCAGTTTGAGCTATACTGATATCACCAACATTGAAATCACATGGATCGTTTGGATTCGTTGGTGTTCCACCGTTTGGTGGTGTTAATTCATCACCATTGGTAACTCCATCTCCATCACAATCGGCTGTTAAGTAATCGCCAGTTTGAGCTATACTGATATCGCCAACATTGAAATCACATGGATCGTTTGGATCTGTCGGTGTTCCGCCATTTGGTGGATTTAATTCATCACCATTCGTAACTCCATCACCATCACAATCTGCTGTTAAGTAATCGCCAGTTTGTGCTATACTGATATCGCCAACATTGAAATCACATGGATCGTTTGGATCCGTTGGTGTTCCGCCGTTTGGTGGATTCAACTCATCACCATTGGTTACTCCATCGCCATCACAATCTGCTGTTAAGTAATCGCCAGTTTGTGCTATACTGATATCGCCAATATTGAAATCACATGGATCATTTGGATCTGTTGGTGTTCCACCGTTTGGTGGATTTAACTCGTCTCCGTTGGTTACGCCGTCGCCATCACAATCAGCCGCTAAGTAATCGCCAGTTTGAGCTATACTAATATCAGCTGTATTGAAATCACATGGATCGGTTGGATCTGTTGGTGTTCCGACGTTTGGTGGATTTAACTCGTCTCCGTTGGTTACGCCATCTCCATCACAATCTGCCGCTAAGTAATCTCCAGTTTGTGCTATACTGATATCGCTCACATTGAAACTACATGGATCGTTTGGATCAGTTGGTGTTCCGCCGTTTGGTGGATTTAACTCGTCACCGTTGGTAACTCCGTCACCATCACAATCTGCCGCTAAGTAATCGCCGGTTTGTGCAATACTGATATCGCTCACATTGAAATCACACGGATCAGTTGGATCTGTTGGTGTTCCACCGTTTGGTGGTGTTAATTCATCACCATTCGTTACTCCGTCACCATCGCAATCCGTTGTTAAGTAATCGCCAGTTTGTGCTATACTGATATCGCCAACATTGAAATCACATGGATCGTTTGGATCGGTTGGTGTTCCGCCGTTTGGTGGTGTTATCTCGTCTCCGTTAGTTACTCCATCTCCATCACAATCTGCTGTTAAGTAATCTCCGGTTTGAGCTATACTGATATCTCCAGTATTTACACTACATGGATCGGTTGGATCGGTTGGTGTTCCGCCGTTTGGTGGATTCAACTCATCACCATTCGTAACTCCATCACCATCGCAATCGGCTGCTAAGTAATCGCCCGTTTGAGCTATACTGATATCGCTGACATTGAAATCACATGGATCGTTTGGATCCGTTGGTGTTCCGCCATTTGGTGGATTCAATTCATCACCATTCGTAACTCCATCACCATCACAATCGGCTACTAAGTAATCGCCTGTTTGGGCTACACTGATATCGCTCACATTGAAATCACATGGATCGTTTGGATCCGTTGGTGTTCCGCCATTTGGTGGATTCAATTCATCACCATTCGTAACTCCATCACCATCACAATCGGCTACTAAGTAATCGCCAGTTTGAGTTATACTGATATCACCAACATTGAAATCACATGGATCGTTTGGATTCGTTGGTGTTCCGCCGTTTGGTGGATTCAACTCGTCACCGTTGGTTACGCCGTCGCCATCACAATCCGCTGTTAAGTAATCGCCTGTTTGAGCTATACTGATATCACCAACATTGAAATCACATGGATCGTTTGGATTCGTTGGTGTTCCGCCATTTGGTGGATTTAACTCATCACCATTCGTAACTCCATCGCCATCACAATCTGCCGCTAAGTAATCGCCAGTTTGAGCTATACTAATATCAGCTGTATTGAAATCACATGGATCGTTTGGATCTGTTGGTGTTCCGCCGTTTGGTGGTGTTAATTCGTCACCATTCGTTACTCCATCACCATCACAATCCGCTGTTAAGTAATCTCCCGTTTGAGCTACGCTGATATCACTCACATTGAAACTACATGGATCATTTGGATCCGTTGGTGTTCCACCGTTTGGTGGATTTAACTCATCTCCGTTGGTAACTCCATCGCCATCACAATCTGCTGTTAAGTAATCGCCAGTTTGAGCTATACTGATATCGCCAACATTGAAATCACATGGATCGTTTGGATCTGTCGGTGTTCCGCCATTTGGTGGATTTAATTCATCACCATTCGTAACTCCATCACCATCACAATCTGCTGTTAAGTAATCGCCAGTTTGTGCTATACTGATATCGCCAACATTGAAATCACATGGATCGTTTGGATCTGTCGGTGTTCCGCCATTTGGTGGTGTTAACTCATCACCATTGGTTACTCCATCGCCATCGCAATCTGCCGCTAAGTAATCGCCAGTTTGAGCTATACTGATATCAGCTGTATTGAAATCACATGGATCGTTTGGATCTGTCGGTGTTCCGCCATTTGGTGGTGTTAATTCATCTCCGTTGGTTACTCCATCTCCATCGCAATCTGTTGTTAAGTAATCTCCGGTTTGAGCTATACTGATATCACCAACATTGAAATCACATGGATCAGTTGGATCGGTTGGTGTTCCGCCATTTGGTGGTGTTAACTCGTCACCATTGGTTACTCCATCGCCATCACAATCACCATTAGGATCAGATGTACAAGTATCATTATCAATAATTGTTACTGTTCCACTAGGATTAATGTTAATAGTATTACCACTTACAACTGTTCCGTTCACATTAAAAGTTTCATCACTTTCATCTGTAACATCATCTATAATTGGAATTGTGATATTTACGCTTGTTTGTCCTGCTGGAATCGTTGCGGTGACCGTCGTTGTCGTGTAATCATCTGGACTTGTAGCATCGCCGTTAGTTGTAGTGACACTTATTACTGTATCAACTGAACTTGGCGTATCGATACTTACTGGAACAACTGCACTTCCTGCTGTTTCATCAACAATTACATCACCGATAGTGACCATTGGTAAGCCATCGTTGTCCGTAATGGTGACTGTTCCAATTGGATTCGTATTGCTCGTGTTGCCACTTGTTACCGTTCCATTTACCGTGAAGTCCTCATTTGGTTCATCTAAGAGATCATCCGTGATTGGAATATCTACATTCACGCTCGTCTGTCCTGCTGGTAT
>Ga0213866_10002121_pt1 | contig 14245 bp, 4 predicted proteins | sample PICome_11_FD_160079 | JGI IMG/M metagenome (GOLD analysis project Ga0213866, IMG submission 160079) | Coastal seawater microbial communities near Pivers Island, North Carolina, United States - PICO284 | ecosystem: Environmental > Aquatic > Marine > Coastal | place: USA: North Carolina...
ATCACATACTTCTCGGTTAAAATGATTGACAAAAAGTTTTACTACGTGTATAATGATGTTAATCATGGTCCTTACGAGGACTTTGATGATGCTGTGGAAGCAGCACAAAAAGATTTAATTCCTCAATTAGACATGGAGAGTCTTTAAAAATACTGGTCGGGACCCCCTCAATTGTCCTCGTCGGATGGACATTAAATATGCCGGCTGGTGCGGATGGAGGTTACTCCCGCCCAGTTTCTTGCCTCTGGTTAAAGGGCAAGTGGCGAGCCTGCTCACAGGGGATTGACCTCCCCACCCTGCGGAATTAGCTCAGCGGTAGAGCGCCTTCCTTCCAAGTAGGATGTCAGGGGTTCAAATCCCCTATTCCGCTTTAAAACCAATTATTAGATTCTATAAATAGACACAGAAGAAGTTGTATGCGTGGGAAAGCATGTCCCTAGTTAAATCTAATAGGATCAGTAATCTTAATAATGATGGCCCCCCTGAGTTTATAGAAGGACTTAAAATTTCTTCTGGTAAACAACTTATAGTACTGGGAAAAATTAGTGATGGAACCACTACAGGAGTTAGTGGACAATATTTAACATCAACCTCAACAGGAATTTCTTGGGCAGGATTGCCTCAAGATATTTCGTCCAGTTCTGATGTTATTTTTAGAAACATCACATCTAGTCAAGATGTTATTGTCAATGGTTCCTTAACTGTCAACGGTACTAGCATTGGTCTGAGTAATCTTGGAATTGGTTCAAATGAAATTACTCTCAATAATGATGTTACTGGATCTCCAGTTGATAATGCTAACATTATTGTCAACCGAGGATTAGAACCAGATACTAGATTGAGATGGAATGAAACAGAAGAAAGATGGCAGTTTACAAATGATGGGGTAGTTTATTATAATATGCTTCTACCAACCGAAACCGATTTCGGTGGTCCAGAACAATTCGGTGCTTCTGGTGATGATACTGTTTATTCTGTAGCTTCTTCAGAAACAAGAACTATTTCTTCAGTTACTTATACCAAATTAAATTTTAGTGGAGCAGAAGATTATAAATACTTTAGAATTAATCACAAAGTAAAAGTATTTGGTGGTAGTAAAACATCTATATCTACTTTACCTGGCCAGTTAACTGACGCAAATATTGATGCTACGTCCATATACGAAAATGATGTTTATAATACCAGTTCAAGATCTTATTATGTTTATTTTGTATCTCAATATAGATTAAATACTGGAGATATCGGTGCTGCTACTTGGACCGGAGAGATCTTAGAAAATGTAAATTTAAATATTTTAAATGAAGCAAATTATAATAGATTAACTCTAACCAGAGCTTCACAAGACTTTGGTTTCTTAATTTATAGAGCAGTGGTTCCTACATTAGCTGAAGCTAATACTGTTACTTCTACTCGTGAAAATGTTAGTTTGATTGGAATTTTGGGTCCAAGAGAAATAGGTAATTCTGTTACTGGTATTAACTGGATTGATTATGGATCATATGATGTCCCAAATTGGACTGATAGAAATTCTGATGGGACATATAAATCATCATTAATTCATTTTCCATTAAATCCACCAACACAATCAATGAGAGGATGGTTTGAGTGTGGTCTGAAAGAAATTGGAAATAACTATATTGTTTTGGATGAGTTATTAACTGTTTCTGACAGTGGAATTAAAGTAGTTCATGATGATACTGTAGCAATTCAAGGAGTTATTGATGCTGCCTTGACCGAAGGCAGAAACTTTGTTGTTGTTCCTGGAGGAACATATTTATTAAAAACTCTTAGAGTCCCTGATGATTTTACGATACAAGGATTAAGTGATGCTACAATATTCAAAAAACAATATTTTGATACTAGTGTCGTAAACGATACCACTCGTGAAGGCACAAAAAATGCTATGGTTATTAGTACAAATTATAATTTTAATATAGCAGGACAAATTACTGGACCAAAAAAATTTAGTATATCTGATATTGTGTTGGATGGCAATAAAGAAAATAATATTTTACTTTCAATTTCTTCTATTGGTGAAAACGCAAACAACTCATTACTGTCATTCCCTAACTCAGAATTTGTTACAATCAGAAATATTAGAATTGAAAATTGTGTAGGATCTGCAATTTTTGGTGTTGGTTCTAACACATTATCAATTGAAAGTGCTACAATTTTAAGAGGATCTGAAACCGAAAGATATCCAATACCAGCAATTGAAATTACAGATGCCGAAAATATTAAGATAGCTAATACTATTTTTAGAAGATTTCCTGGTCCAGTAAATTTAAGCACGACTCAAGTTTTATCTGTGACTGGTTGTATTATTCGTGACTGTGGAACTGGACTAAGAGTTTATGGCTCTGGTAAAATGAATGTTCTCAATAACATTATTTTGGGACCATCGGATGAATATATTCCAGTTCCTGATGTTTACGATAGTGATTACAATAGCGTTAATATTAATGTAAACAAGGGGGTAGATTTTTTCTCTCCTGTATTACAATATATTGAAAGAGGACAAAAGAAAAACTTAACTAATATTGATGTATTATCAACCATTTATAAAATTTCTAAAACAAATTCTGTAGAAACTATTGATAGAAATAATCCTATTACTAGAGGTGGTGAACCGTTATTACAATTAATATCAACGCCAACTGAATTAGATGAAGGCCAACTGAAATTTAAAATTACTGCAGTTGATACAAGTATTTTACCCGATCCTGTAGCTAATCAATATCTAGGATATGAAATTATAGGCATTGAATTTTTGGATAAGGGGGGAGACATAGAAATCACATTGGGATCTGGAGTTTATTCATTAAGTCAGAATACATATACTATCACGCTAACCGCTGCCGGAGATCAATATTTTGATTCAATTGTTGTCGGGGATGTTGTCAAATTACTGTCTCACTCTTATTCTCCTAGTGCTTTAATAACTGAGTTAACTGTCCAAAGTAAAAATAGTTCATCCGCGTCTAAACAAATTACGTTAGCGGTTCCGCCTGGAGTTTCTATAAATACAAATGGAACAGGTGGATATTTCCAGCTAAGAAGAAAATTTATTGTTGCTAGAGGCATCGTAGGGGTATTTTAAAAATGGCTGATAACACAAACGTAAATAATAATGCGGCTGTAGTCGTAGTAGGCAGAACGGCTCCCGTTCCTCCTGGACAACAAAATGCTGCCAACTCAGTTCCTGTAGTTGTTGCTAGCGATCAAAGTCCAATCCCAGTTGAAGAACAAAATAAACAGCAATCCGAAGTTGCGCTTTCTCTTCTTGGTATTCCTAGATCAGAAGTTGCTCTTGGTATTTTTGCTGACGTTAACACATATGATGTTAACCCATCAGAATGGTCAGCTTTTCCTGAACAATTTACAAGTATTCCTAATGAAGACTATTATACCAACATAGGCGGTCCTCAAGACTGGGGCCTCACTCACATTTCAGAAGAAGCAGGAGCTTTAATTGAAGCTCCAGCAGACAATTATTCTATTCTAACTTCAAAACGATTTTTTAGATATCAGCCAGGTCGTGTATCAGCAGCAACATTTGGTGTAAAAAATTCTATTGCTCCATATACAATCAAAGATGGAGCTGGAGCAGGAGATCAAATTAGAAATCCTTCAATTAAAAAATTTGGTATTTTTGATAAGTATGATGGATATTATTATGAAGTAAAAAATGATGGTAAAGGAGATAACTTTGTTTGTGTAAGAAGAACTCAATCTATTATTCGTGAAAATCCTATTGCTTTCGGCACTTCAGGTAACAATCAAACCGAAGATTATGCCGAATCTGGTATTGGATTAACTACTACTGATGCCTCTAATTATATTAATGCTTATGAAATTATTAAAGCCAACAAAAATTTCTTGATGGATCAAGCTGCCCACGAAACATCATCTGATGATGCTGCTAAATGTAAGCGTGATGTTGGTCTTGTTCTTGAAGGATATTTACATGATCTTAAGTATGGAGGTAATGCTTCTACTGTTTATAATGCTAGGAGATACTATAATAAAGCAACTAATTCGTATTTTGTTGATGCTGGTGTGGAAATTGATCGCCACACAAAAGTAAGAGAAAATATTCTTGCTCTTCTTGGTGGCACGAATCCACCACACAACAATGTAGCAACTCCATTTTATCGTGTTGGTGATTTAGGTTTATCTACAGTAGAATCTGGCTCTACTACGACAGTTACAACTCTTTCTAATATTATTCTTAATGGTCTCAGTGACATTTCAACTATTCCTGGGCTAATTGGTTCGGCGTATGGTGATCTAATTCTTTTACGTGATGGACTTGTAATGGTTCATGCTGCGGCACATGACGTTTCTTTACTTAAAGAAAAAGTTGATTATTTTATTCAAGAAATCGTTGATTTTGAAGGAGAAAAATGGTTGAAAGTTTCTGTTCCTTTTGGAAAAGATAATATTCAGGTTGGTCAAACAATTTCTTATAGTAAAAATGGAAATACGAAAAGAATTGTAGATGTTTCATCTTCTCCTTTGCCAGATGGGTTTATTTATTATGCTGAAAATGTTGTTGTAAGAAGAGAAAATAACAACACATTTAATTTAATTAAACTTTGTTTAAATCCATCTAATGAAGAAGCATACACTGGGGTGGGTGGAGCTAATCCAACAAATCCTTGGGGAACCGGAGAGTCTTCTTTAGCTTATACTGACTTAGGCAGTATTGAAATTGTAGGAGCACAATTACAAGATGGAACTTCATCATCTATTGAAATTGGCGATGGTCATTCTTTAGTTACTCCAACTGCATTTATACTACCTTCCGACCAAAGAAAGTATACTGGTAACAATTATACGGATAGATCTTTAAACGATAATACTTCTAATCCATATGCTGATGGTTGTTTCCCATATGTTTATCCACCTAATGCCGCTGCTGACGGATCTGTAGGATATATTGATACTGCTACAGACAATCCACTAGATTTAAAAACTCAAATTAACTATGTTAATAAAAGACTCTACAAAAACTGGTGTTATTTTAACGTAGATCCTAAGTATTATAAAGTTTATGAATATAGAGTTCCTAGATCAAGATTCAGTTCTGAAAAAGTTAATGGTAGAGAAACAGATGTTATCTACAGTGATAATGTTTTAGATAAAACTGCTGGTGATGTTGTTGTAGATGAAGCAACCGGCGAAGGGTTAGTATTTTCAAGTATTTGGAATCTAGACTTTACCAAAGTAACCATGTATAAAGTTGAATTCTCTTGGTATGGTGCTGTCGGAGCTACCTTTTTAGCATATGTTCCTGTAGGAAATAACGATGCTCGTTGGGTCAGAATTCATCATATAAGAGCTTCTAACCAACTTAAAGTTGCTTCTCTAGGTAATGCTACATTGCCCATTACATACTTTGTATATGGTGGTGGTAGCGAAAACAAATATGGTTATAAAGATACTGATAGAATTGAAAAATATCTTTCCAATTCAGGGTCTTTCTCCGAATTTCTTACTAAATATGGCGCTTCTTACTACATTGATGGTGGAGATAGAGGAACCGTAAGGTTGTTCAGCTATGCTTCTGATATGACTAAGGAAGTATATGGATCTAGATATAGAATGGGTGTTAGTAGTTGGGCCAATGGAACATCAAATCAAGATGTTACTGTAGGAACATCGTTTGTAAATGCTCCATACATTACTATTGGTAGCACTAATGATGCTCCTGCCGTTAGTGATTATTATCTAGGGGCAAAAGTGTTTACTAGAGATTCTAGAGATCAAAACATTAAAGTTATCTGGACTTCTGGTAGTAGATTATATCTAAACAAGCCAGTAAATCAAAATTCTGGAGATGTTGATGTAATTGTTGATAGACCAGTTCCCTTAATTGGTCTTAAGTGTAGGGAAGAAATTAATGAAGTTAGAAATAGAGTTCAAATTTATCCAACTAGATTAGCTACTGGAGTAACCTCTACTTCAGAATCTTTAGTTATTCAATTAATTAAATCTCCTCTATATCAAACATATGATACAGTTGGAACTGGTTTACTTTCTATTAACGGAACTAACAAGTTTGTTAATATTGGGAAACGAAGCAAGACAACATTCTTGGGAGCAGAAGCGGTTGAATCTGGGGGAACAGTGTTGACAGAAGGCAAATCAACATACGGTTATTTTAGATATACTATTTTAGGTGATACTTCTGGAAATGCTTATACCATGCTTGGATTGTTGGAAAGAGATACGTTGGGATATTATTTTACGGCCAGCGAAAAAACTCCAGATGAAATTTTAATCAAGGGTGCTTTTTTGGTGGTGGGAAATTATGGAGGACCTTCCAATGAAGTCTTTGTTCCTCTTACTCAGGGGTATCCTACTTCTACCTTAAATGCGCTGTCGGCTGTATTGACCGACAGTGAAGAAAGATCTCCTATTCCAGGAACTGGTATTGTAGTAACTACTTTATTCTCTCCAAATTCTGGAGCTGAATATGATCTTTCTCCATATTTTGACTACAATAAAGATTACTTATCATTTCCATTGACAGATTTAGTTGAAAGTTTATATATTTGTGCTTCATCTAAATCTTTCTTTAAAGCCAACGACGGATTAGGAATTCCAACAGGAACTCCTATTCGTAGAGGAGAAATTTTGGCTAGTGTTACGTGGGAGGAGCAGTGATTCATGGGAAAAGATATCAAAATTGGTCATGATAAACGTTCAGCCCCACTAATCACACTAGACAGACCTCTATTTAATATTAGAACTGGAAAACCTTTAACAGATGAAGGAGGAACTCCCCTAGTTTCTCAAGAAGATACATTTTTAACAACAGAAACATCATCAGAAAAAGCTACTTCCATAGTTTTCACTGACCAAAAAACATTTTCTAAGAGTGAAAAAATTGCATTAATTGGAGATTCATTTATTGTACAGGGAGATATAATAACATCTCCTGGTGCTGCATTAAATAATCAGATCTCAAAAGGAGATCTTCTTTTATTACCTACTGGAAATAACGGATCTGAATATGAAAGAAGAACGGTAGAATTTTCTGAATTTGTTTCTGACAACACCAGAATTAAGTTATTTCAATCTGTATCTTTTAATAGAAGTTTTACGAAACTGTATAAACTTAGTGAGCTTAGAAAATCTACTGTATGGAAAGTAGAAGAAACGTTTGCTGAATTTAGTGAAGTCAGTACATCATTATTGGGATATCCTAAAGCAGAAACACAATTATCATTATTTGCTAATGTGTCTAGCTATGGATTAGATGGTAATGAATTTTTATTCTATAGAGATAATGGAACTACAGCCTCTCCTTTTATATGGGAACAACGTAAAAATAGAATATACGGTAATCATTACAGATCAAGACTTAGAGAAGTTAAAGAAGAGTCCGCGATTGCTTTAGAAGTATTTCCTGTTCCTTATAGTTATCCATTTGGCCCTGAATTTGCTACGGAAGGATTATACAATGAAGTATTGTATCAACGCTTTAATAATTTTATGAAGCTTGGGGCTATTTTATATGATTATTATTCTGACTCAGTTAATAATCAAGGTAATAATAGCTATAAGAATAATTTTTTTCCTTACGTAAAAAATCATTATACACTTAAAGAAGTAACTGGAAATTTTCAAGTTGGAGAAACAATTACTGGATCTATTTCTGGGCAATCTGTTGCTACTGTTATTGAGTGGAAACAAACCGAAAAAATATTACACTTCAATCAAGAAATTAATTTAGTAATTAACGAAACATTAGTTGGTAATGCTAGTCAAGCATTTGCTCAAGTAGAAAGTGTTATGGCATTTGCTTCGTCAGAAAGTTTCTTTGATAATTTAATTAATCCATTAAATCCAAATTATATTTCTTCCGAAACATTCATGGCTCAAGTTGATACTTGGACAGAAACTTGGAGAGATATGAGTAGGGGATTATTTAATAATCCTTCCGGCGTTCCCATTACGACAGAATTTATCAATAATTTATCTATTGTTCAACAAATTTTTGGTCAGCAAATTTTTCCCTCCCAAACTACACCAGGCTATTCCACTTCTTTTAGGTCTTCTATATTTTTAAGATCTAGAAAAGCTTTTAGATATCAACCCGGAAGAATTAGTGGATATACTTTTGGAACTAGAGCATCTGGAGATGCTTCTGATAATAATACAGTAATTGAATGGGGAATTGGAAACCCAACTGATGATCTTAAATTTCAAATTAGGGGTGGGTCTTTTAACATCGTTAGGAGGAGTGTAGTTCCTTTATCGACAGAAGTTCTTTTACGAAATGGTTTATCAGAATCAGACCAACAATTCGTACCTGCTATTAGTCTTCAGAATCCGGAGACAAAACCGAGATGGGAAGTAATTATTCCTCGTGACAAATGGAATGGAGATACGTTGGATGGCAATGGCCCCAGTAGATATGACTGGAAAGCTGATAAAGTTACTATGTATAAAATTGAATTTGGTTGGTATGGTGCTATTGGAGTTCAATTTTATGCTTTTGTTCCTGTAAAAAATGACGAAGCTAGATGGGTAAAATTACATCGTTTAGTTATTGAAAACTCTCTTGATCAACCATGTATGGGAGACCCATATTACTATTTCGATTATTCTATTATTATAACTAATAATTTAAATTTAAAAACTCCTCAATTTGTATATAAGTATGGAACTTCGTGCTATATTGATGGTGGTGATGAAGGAACTGTTACTGTATATTCTGCCTCGTCAGATTTAAAACAAGTATCTACTTCTAAAGAAACAACGTTACTAGCGATTAATCCAAAAACGATTATATTAAATGAAACGGGTGTACCAATTAAAAATAAAAAATCAATTTTTCCAAAACAAATTTCGTTAACTTCTGATGGATTGACAGAGATACAAGTTGTTAAATGTAAAGGATGTACTGGTTTCGGACAAACGTACACACCAAACTTACAAACTGGATCTAATGGAGTTTCTAGATTACTTTCGTTTGTTCCAACTGGACCAAATACTTTTGATAGATCTCAAGTAGAATATCCACTATTAATAAAGACTGTTACTAATACCAATGGAACTAACGAATTAACTTTAAATGATGTAACTAATTTAAAAGAGGGGGACTATTTAAAATTAGCATCCAACATAAACGATGAACCTTATTTCGATGACAATACAGTAATTGAATTTATTAACAGACAAGAAAATAAAATTATTATTAATAAAAATCTTTTAAATGATTTTGTTACTACAACAAATATTGAAATACAACCATTGTTTACTAAAGATGATTATGGAACTAAAATCATTGCTCCTGGTATTTGGAACACTTATATTTCAGAATCTGAATTTGATTTTTCTACTGGGGAAGGAGGATCGGAAGTTCTTGGATATACCACAGCTAGATTACAGGGGTGGGATTATTCTACCTGGCAAGGGAGCACGGGAAATCAATTTAAGTCATATAAAATTGTTCCTTTACAAGTTGAGATCGGTGGAAGCATTCAAGATATTCCTTCCCAGTTTACTGCGAGAATGTCAACATATTCTGCGTTAGCTGCCTCCCAAATTCCTGTAACTGGAAGAGTTAATAAATTGAGATTTCTTTTTACAAATTCAAATGATGATTATGGTCAATACGCAGAGTGGAAAATTGGAGTAACTTATTTAAAACCAGAAGAAACTATTGATGGTATACAGTGGAGAGATAAAAACGGACAAATTACTGAGTTAAATGATTCATCAAAACTTTCTCTTGAAATGCACCAACTCGGAGCTAATAGATCTTTTAAAGGATTTGAAAATGGGGAAACATTTTTTGGTCATATCCGACCATTTACAATAGATTACAGGATACCGTCTCCTCCTGGATCATATGGCGGAACTTGTGCTGAAGCTGAAGTAAATATTTCTCCACCTCAACCTATTTCGTGCCAACAAATTTTGGGGAATCAAATACCTGTAGAAGAACAAGAACCTGATCATGATAATACTTCATACTATATTAGAGTTCAAGGAACTTTTGGGTTCGAATTTAATCCGGATGGTGGCGAAATTGGTTTTAATATAACTGATCAACTAATCGCTCCTGAAGTAGGATCAAACATATATTTTGATAGTGAAGTAAAATCATATCAAACAACTGTGGTTGAAGAAGGACAGTCTTCAATTGCAAACTTTGAATATATTAAAATAACTGGTAATCTTGTTGAGCAACAATCAACAACAGAAGATATAATTATTTGGTATGTTCCTATTGATTTTGTTGCCTATCGAAGAAAGCAAACAAAAGCATTAAATTATAATCCATTTCCTTTATTTTTCTTTGTTGAAATGAGAGACAATGCTAGTATGAATAATATTATTATTGAAGAACAAACTCAATTCAAAAGCACATATAATCCTACTTGGGCAATAAATGAGAATATGAATATAGTAACTGATAATATTTCGGTTGGTGTAATTGAAAACACAACTACTACTACAGGAAGTATAACTGCCACTCCACCAAACTATCAAGAAATTGAGCGTCTGTCCTCTGCTGAAATAGATATTCAAAATGAATCAGAATTGAGACCATATCAAGTTATTGATACTTTTTATATTGGTAATGAAACTAAAACTATTGACCTAACTAACATCTTTGGTTTTGGAAAAGAAGTTGTTACGCCAGATCTCCTAAATACAGAAGCAGTATTTTTTATTGCTACCTCTAAAGAACTTAATGATACTTTTATTCAGGCAACATTAACATATACAGAACAGCAATAAAATGTCCATTACAAATAAAAGAGTTTTCGGATTAGATGTTAATGTTTCTTTATCTGACGTAGAAAATCGCACACAATGTTTGACTAATTTAGATGTTGACATTAGAGACATTGATTTAATTAGAGGCATTGCTGAAGCTGGAGTTGATTCAGATGATTTGCAGTGTGTATCAAATCTTTCAAGACCTATTTACAAAACTTTTGATAGGTATATTTCCGATACAGCTAATTACAATACTATCTTGTCTAGAAGTGGTGGAGTTGATTCTCAAATTCAAGGTAATTTAGACATAGCTGGGGCTTTATCGGGAAGTTCAATTAAATTTCAGCAACTTTCTGGAGATCTTACTTTAAATGCGACAACAACACTTAAGTGGGGAGATATATCTACATCTAGAGTTAGTTCTTGGAGTAGTCTTCCTGTTAGTTCAGTTGCCGCTATAACTGATCCGATTTTGTATGGATCTTCGGTTAAGATTGGTGGCTCCTTCTCTGTTGGTAGATTAAAAACAAGAACTGTTGCTTCTACTAAAATTTTTGATTCTGAAGTTCCCACTCACAAAATTAAATTTAATATAAATGGGCAGACTAGATATGTCTATGCCATGAAAGGAATTCCACTAATTTTTCGGGGATTCTTTAGAAATTTTGATGCTACTATTGGTCTTAGTGGAGTGTCTGGTAGCAATAGAGTAAGCTGGAGAGTAGTCCCTCTTGATGGATCTGATGAAGAAAAATTTGCTAATTTAGGAACTACCACAACATCTAGGCTACGGTATAACTCTCCATTTTCTAAAGAAAGATTTGTTGAGATTTATTTTAATCCCAATAATATAGCTTCAATAATTTTTCCGAGGACAAACATTAATGAAATACCGAATATTAGATTAAATAATTTAATACGTATAGATGTATCTTCAAATCAATTTAGGGAGTTTCCTGACTTAAAATTTTTGGGTCCTAATTTACAAACAGTTGACGTAAGTTTTAATAATTTCTTTCAATCTGCTAATACCAATGAAAGAACATTTAATCATTTGGTGTTTTCTAAAATTCCTGCCAGCACAGTATCTTTAAATATTAGATCTTGTTTCTTTGGTTCTATTCATACAGTTGAAAATCCTTCGGGCACTCTTCCTAAAGCAGATTTATCTTCTTTAACAAATTTACAAACTTTAGATATTAGACGAGGATCTAATCCGTATTTTTATCCGGATTCAATTGACCCAGGCAATCTTCCATTGGTTTCTAACACAGTTAGAAATTACTTTGCTAGCGGTAATGATTTTAGGTTAATACCAAGCGACGATCCAGCAAATAACAAACATAATATACAGACACTTCCTAATTTAATTAATTTACGTCTTAATGGTAATTGGAGATTGGCGAGTAACAATTTTTCAATTAACTCTTCTGTACTTGAAACAATAGATATTTCCGCGACTAATTTAAATGTTCCAAATTTACAAAATAGACCAAACCTAAGATCATTTGAAGCTACGTTCTTAAGGGGTAATGCAGGAACTTTATTCGTTGGTGGCATATCTAAATTTAGTGGTTGTCCATCTCTTGAAAGATTGGGATTATATGATGCTAATATCACCGGACAAATTCCCAAGTTCGCTACAAATCGTAGCCTAAGTTCTATTGATATGAGATTTACTAATGGTCTTGTTGCTGGCAGACCAGATAAAGTAGATACTAAATTGTTGTATAATGATACCTTTGTTGATTGTAAATCTTTATCAGAATTTTACTTGGCAGTTAATAATGTTAATTTTGCTGGAGAAATTGAATCAGAAACTTTCTCTCCGGTAGGATTAACTCTAGTAAACTTAATGATTCTCACTAACAATAGATCACAAGGATCTTTCCCCAATTTAAATTCATGTACAAATCTCCAAAGATTGTGGAGTTATAGTAATGGGTGGTCTGGAAATCTTCCTTCGTTAGCAAACTCACCTAATATTTATTATATTGATTTGAGTTATAACAAATTTGGTGAAGGAACAGATGGGGTTATACCATATTCAAATAAATCAAATTTACAATTTATATTTTTAAATAATAATCAATTAAAAGCATTTTCATCAAGCTTTGGTGGACTACCTGGACTAAGATATTTGTATGTTTCATCTAATCAAATAACTGGAACACTACCTAGATTTGATTTAGTTTGTTCTAATGTAGAAAGATTAGTATTAAATAATAATTCTTTTGATGGTTATGTTAAAGGTCTTGATTCATTGGTTAAGTTAAATATATTTGATATATCTAACAATGGTATGTCTAGATCTTTAGTCGATAGTATGTTGTTTGATTTAGTTAAAAATTATAACTCAGCAAAAAGAAGCGGAGTTATAATTAATCTTCTGGGCAACGGATCGCCAACACCATATCCAATTGTCGAAGGATTAATTAACGGTATTACTAATGTAAATGTGATTAAAAATTCTGACGAAAATTTAAACAGTTCTGTATATTCTAATGTTTCTGCTACTGGTTCAGCAAATGGAACTGGAGCAATATTTAATGTTAGTATTTCAAATGAAATTGTAAATATATCAATTGCTGCTCAGGGAAAAAATTATGTGGCGGGAGAAACATTAACTATTTCTAACATAACAGTTTCTAAATTTGAAAATAACGAGCAGATAAATTATAATACGGGCTCAATTACATTTAACTTTACTACAACAACAGCAACGGACACAACACAATTTGTTGGCCGAGCAGCAGCAGACTATTTAAGATCACAAGGATGGGTCGTTCAGACAGATTAATATGCCAATACTAAATCAAGGATACGTAAGAGAATTAAATTTAGGTGAAACATTTGACGGAGCAAGGTCTCTTGACAACCTTGCTTTGGGATCTATTTCTCAAGACTTGACAATTTTTGCTAATAATTCTGGAAATGTTTCTACTGTAGTGTGGAAAAAAGATATATTAAATTATGATATTCAAAATAATAAAACTTTTATATTTGATACACAAATTTTATATGGTAGTGGAGATCCAATTAATATTGTTCCTTGTATAGTTGTAGAAAATTTTACTTGGAATAATAATAGATTAACTTTAACTTTTTCTAAACCTCATACATTAATTTCGGAAAGTATTATTAATATAGAAAAAACACGTTTTGATATTGCTGGAGGAACTGTTAATGGGACGTATTCTATTGACGCAATATTATCTTCAACTTCTATTAGAATAATTTATTCAGAAGATCCTGGCAATTATATTGTGTCAGATAAAGGATACATTACATCAGATATATTACAACTACCAGCTCCGTTATCTAGAAATACTATATATTTTGTAACTTCTTCTAATGCAACTAATAAATTTGATATCACTCTCGAATATAGACAAAGACTAGTTTCTGATTCTGTTATAATTTCTGGGGCTATAGATACAGACCTTTTGTTTATTAGATCAAATACTACTACAACAGAAAACCTTTTAAATTTAACTCT
>Ga0213866_10002123_pt1 | contig 14242 bp, 11 predicted proteins | sample PICome_11_FD_160079 | JGI IMG/M metagenome (GOLD analysis project Ga0213866, IMG submission 160079) | Coastal seawater microbial communities near Pivers Island, North Carolina, United States - PICO284 | ecosystem: Environmental > Aquatic > Marine > Coastal | place: USA: North Carolina...
ATCTAATCTTTGCCATAATTATCGCCATCCTTCAAGTAAATTAAACGATTTTTTATACAAAAGTGGGATGAAAATATGCAGCGATTAAATTATTAGTTATAAATTAACGATTCATGCAATCACCCTGAGACATATATGGAAATTCATGTGTGTTTGATCAAGAGTTCAATACTGACAAAGAGGCTTTAGAAGAGTTGCTAGAAACTATAAAACTAGAAGGCATTGAAGAGTTTGTAGGCGAAGATCATTTGTTAAGTGGAACAAGCCATTGATAGTCATGTACTAAAAAATACTCAATTTAGAGTTTTTGCAACATAGTCCATACAATCCCCAGAGTATTGACTATGTATGTACAACGTGCTATAATTACACATGTAGATGAATAGGAGTAATTTATCATGAAACTTGATGATTTCGAACAAGACATTGAAAATCATGTTGATGGTCATTTGGATATTAAAAACCAACAAGACGAGATTGAACTGTTGGTAGGTGTCGCTAAGGAACATTCCAAGAAACGTAAATCTATTACTTTACGCGTACATGAAATGGATCTAGAAGCTATGAGATTAAAGGCCTCGAAGGCTGGTGTTCCATATCAAACTTACATTAATATGTTAATTCATAAAGATGCGAGCCAATTATAATTATGCAGTATCGTTATGATCTTGAAAAGAACGCTATACTGATTCAAGAACGTGGTGTTGGTTTTGAAGAAATTATTGACGCTATCTCACAAAACAATCTTATAAAGGTTGTTTCTCATCATAACCAAGAAAGATATCCTGGACAAAAGATAATGTATGTTAAATGTTTAGACAAAGTCTACCTTGTTCCGTACGTGATTGAAGAAAATGGCACTATATTTCTTAAAACACTTTATCCGAGTCGAAAGGCAACTAAATTATATTTAAACAATCAATAATATTACAAACGTAAATAATAGTTATATAATGCCGTTAATAATAAAAGATCAAGAAAAGTTAGATAAATTAAAAGTATTACAAAAATCCATTCTGGATGGATTTAATAGCGATGGAGTTAGCGAATTAGATATAGAAGAAATTAAAAAGATAGCAAGTGTAAAGATAAAAGAACAAGATGGAAAAAGTGAAGATATATGAATTAGTAATAATATAATATCATCTTGCTGAGATTATAATTCTTTATTCAATAAATAAACTTCCAATTTAAATTAGGTTTATTAGATATGGAAACATTATAAATATATTATATCATTTTACATAATCTATATTATCAAACAAATACTAACGTGCTGTTATATATGGCGCATTCAGCTTTAAACTCGGTTCAGTTTAGCTATTTTCTGTAACTGATTCTGTAATTCTTTTTATCGCAGCTTCAACGTCTCTGTCGGTTTCTTCATTCTTATATGGCTCTAGAGTAATGTTATAACCCAAGGCTTTCAGAATTGTTGAAAGTGACTTTAGTTTAGGATTTCCCGTTTCCGCAAACGTTCTATATAGATTTTGCCTGTTTATACCAGATCTACGTGATAAAGCGGTCATTCCGCCCTGGCATTTAGTTAAATGACTGAGTGCTTTTAGAAAAACCTCAGCATCACCTGTTCTAGTAAATATATCTAAAGACCTTTTTAAATACGCGTTAGCAACTTGGGGGTCATTTAGGGCTTTAATATTTTCAGGATTAGTTTTCATAAACGAGCAACTGACTAAGATTAATTACAAAAAACTTAAATATAAAGAATAAATCACATCTGTCAATATTACAGTACACGATTCAAAAACAATGTTAACCAAGATAGCAGTTTTTCGCATCATCCCATAAAAACACTTAGTTGACGCGTATGATGGGTCAATAAGAAAAACTCCTTAGGGGTCTGTTTCGGGGATATATGTAGTTTAGACCATCATAACCAGATAAGAACTTAGATGATAAAGTCGGTTTGATCTAGCGTATAAAGGCCTAATAGCTCGAACTCAAAGTCAGTATCAAGAGCACTAACGGTAGTATCAGTACCATCATTTGATATAATAAGGTCACTGAAACCCTTAATATCACCGTTGGACACAAGTCCTTGTAAGTCTATTAAATCAACACCTTCTTCAAAGTCTCTAATTTTGGTAATAAAGTTACCGACTGTAGTTGAGTCAGAAACAGCTTCAAATACAAATGTATCAGCTCCACTACCACCCCAAACATTATCAGAGCCATGACCGCTTTTTATAATATCGTTTCCAGCATTGCCATATAAATGGTCATTGCCATTATCTCCTTCAATTATATCATCCTCATTTCCTCCAAAAGCTATGTCGTCTCCATCGCCTCCGATAAGATAATCATCTCCTCCGTTACCTTGAAGGTAGTCGTTACCACCAATACCTATTAGCTTGTTATTGCCTAAATCTCCAATTAGATTGTCGTTATAATCACTACCAGTAAGGTTCTCTGTTCCGTTTATAGTATCACCTTGGGCATAACCACCTGTCGTTGTAGCATTACTTAAATTAACATTAACTCCTTCATCAGATTGTTCATAGCTGGCTGTATCTATACCAGTCCCACCTTCTATTGAATCTGCATCAGCACCCCCATAGATAGTGTCATCATCCTCACCGCCGTTGATAGTATCGTTACCATTACCACCATATAGGGTATCATTTCCCTCGTTACCATAAATGAAGTCAGATCCATTTGAGCCGTAAACCGTATCGTTACCAAGGCCCGCAACTATAATATCAGTACCGCTACCTGCATCAACATAGTCTTCACCAGCTCCAGCATAAACTTGGTCGCTACCGCTAAAGGAGTAGATTATATCATCGCCTCCAAAGCCGTATATTACATCCTTGCCGATATCACCAGTAATTATATCGTCACCGTTAGTACCGTATATGTCTTCAGCTTCATCAAGCACGAATAACCAAACATTATCTTTCGTTGTAATTAAACCATCACTATCCGTTACTCTTAAAGATAAATTGATAAATGGTTCTACTTCATAGTCAAGAATCTGGTCATCCATAAGTTTTACAGTATTGTTAGCTCCAATTTCAAATCTGCTAGAGATAACTCCAGACTCAAGAACGTCTATCGTATGGGTGTTGGTAGTATCTACATCACCAAAAGTTACCTCATCAACTATTGCACCATACACATTTTCAGCTACAAGAGGGGTACTAATCTGGATAGTATGAGGCGCATCACCTTTTCCGTTTATTGTAACTGTTACAGTAGCTGGGTCAGAAATATTGCCATTACCATCATTAATTGTATAGGTGAAGGTATCGGTTACTATTTCACCTTCTGCAAGGTACTCAAAATTTCCTGTGGCATCGTAGGTAAAGTTACCGTTGCCATCATGAACAATAGAGTGACCAAGCTGGCTTACTGAATCATATGAATTTACTGATAAAATATCTCCAGCATCTATATCATAGTCGTTTGCAAGGGCATTAATAATTATTGAAGCATTATCTTCTGAAACAGAAGCTACATCATCTTCTGCTACAGGAACACTATTTGAAACAACATCTGCTTCGGCAATATTCTGTACAGCATCGAAAGTTTGCAATGTGCCGTCTAGTTCAGGTGTAAGACCAATTACAATATCGAACACTATGTCATCGAAAATGCCGCTGGAAGGGTCAAAGCCTAAGGATTGTGCCTGTGTCTGTGCCTGTGATACTAATACGGGATCGAAATCATCCAAAGTATAATATTTTACAATAAAGTTAGGATCATCAAAGCTTCCTACATTCTCCGACCCACGATAGGTAAATAGTGTATCGGTTGAAGAGACTCGATAAGATTCACCGAAATTCAAGTATAAATCCTGAACTGATATCGGCCCTGTAAACAATGTGCCGTCGCTTGCGGTAAACTCATTTGCGTTGCTGCCATCTTGATTTCCAAGTAAGCCCTGCACAGTTCCGTCTGCTCTGTTGTTTGATAAGAATGGTGATACATTCAAGTAACCTACACCACCATAAGGAAGCTGATCGACTACTGCCCCATCACCGGATTCTGTGACTAAAGTATAGCTATCTCCCTGACGGAAAACTAATCCACCACCTACAGCCAGTACGCCACCATTATCAATAAAAACAGGTTCGTCATCTATGAAGAGCGTAGGGCGGTCATTGGCAGCAGGTAAAACCAAAGGCGCTATAGGGTTGCTAGATATAACCTCACTAATAACGAGATTATCAACACCCCACGACTCATCAGGAATGCTTTGATTCAGGCTAGAAGCAAAACCAAGTGCCACATCCGTATCGGCATTATCAAGCGTAATACTGTAATGGTGAATCTGGTCTGTCCACGTGCTGTTAAAGCCAAGATGATCTAAGGGCTCTGCTGTACGTGTCCAACTGCCTCCTGTGAAGCTACCGCTGCTAGGAGCGCTACTAAATATGTAATTGAAAAATTCACTTATTGCCAACTCACCATCTACATATATCTGGAACTTTTCATCCTCTCCTAAACCATCCCAGCTATCAATGCGGTAGAAATCAAACTCAATGGTTACTTGTGCCTGATTGCCGGATAGTGCAAAACTTTTATCTACCTGCTCATTACCGAAGCGCCCTAAATATTGTGTGAACGCTGTAGAGCTTTCGGTTATATTGCTGCTCCAGCCCGTTGCACCAGATTCAAAATCTTCCTGATATACAACATTACCCATTATATAAGGCGTAAATACTCCGTTTTCGTAAATTCCATCGGAAAAGATCAATTGCTCAACATCATTAGAAACTTCATCTGTACCATCAGTTCCCACATTATCAATAAGTGTGATAGTAGAAGCATTTGGGGTAAGTATATAATCGGCAAACGCCCCTGAGAAACGGGCTTGGTCGAAACCAGTACCACCGAAAATAGTATCATTCCCTGTGCCTCCAATCATTATATCATCACCTGCACCACCGGAAAGGTCATCATCTCCATCATCGCCTACAAGTGTATCTGCACCATTTGAACCCATTAGGTTATCATTACCGCCATTGCCGATTAGTATATCATCTCCATCACCGCCAGTTATATCATCGGCTCCAGATGAGCCAAATACGGTATCATTACCGCTGAGGGCATCAAGCGTATCGGGGCTATTCATTACAATGAAATCACTGTTGGTACTTGGAGTATTATTCGGATCTGCATATACGCCCACCTTATGCCCATCGATACCCATAGCCATCGCTTTGGTTAAAGAGACGCTGTTGCTACCAGGAACAAGCCCATGCCGAACCTGAATCTCAAATGGCATATTTAGGTCAGTGGACTCCACCAGTACAAACTCCCCCGGTGCCTGAAAATCATAATTCAAACCATCAAAAGTCACCAAATGCGGATCACCCCATGTGAGGGCAGTATCCTGCTCATTTATTAAATCATTAACAAATGAAGCGACCTCTGGAGGCACGTTATTAGAATAATTTAGAAGTTCATCAATTAAAACACTACTATCAGATACTACATCATCAATCGATGTTTGACTAGGGCTATCGCTAAGGTCAATACCGAAGCTTCCATTTGTAAAATTATCAATGCTTATAAAATTACCATTTACGTCTACAATAATTAGATTAGCAGAAGTTTTAATAAGAAGCAGGTTAATGCCGGCATGTGACATGGAATAGACATTACCTCCGGTAACATCATCTAAAACAACACCAACACCATTTACAACCACGCCGTTGATTTTTAATACACCGTCACCATCTATGATAGTGTCATTACCAAATGAGTCTTCAAATATGTAGGTGTCCACATCCGAACCACCTGTAAGGGTGTCATTTCCGGAACCACCTGACAATTCATCTGAGCCATCACTACCATATAGTCGATCATCACCTGCTCCACCTTTTAAAGTGTCGTTGCCGGAGCCGCCAATTAATGCATCATTTCCGCCTGCTCCAGATATAATGTCATCTCCATCCTCACCATATATTCTATCATCCCCAGCACCAGAATCTATTATATCATTTCCATCGTCAGCAAATACTAGATTTGCCTCACCACTAACATCATTACCTAGATATTTTAGTTCGACATTTCCACTATTAGCCTTTTTATCAACTGTTACATAAACATCAGTTCCAGATCCATCATAAAAACGTTCTATTAATAGTGATTGAGCCGGTTCATATTTAGTATTAACTTTATCCTTTGCCTCGGCCTGAGAAAATTCACGATTTGTATAATAACTAATCAAGTTATTATTGCTTCCATTTTTCTCGTCTAAAAATATAATTATTGTTCTAGCTTCTAAACCGTTAACAATTCCTCTGTATAGTCCAAAAGAATCCCCTTCTTCTTCACGTCTGTTTTGAAGACCTTTTTGTAAACCGTTATTTCTATCCGCATTGGTTCCATACACGATTTCATACCAGATATCAGCCCTTTGCAACACTTCTTCTTCAGTTGTTGTTGGATTCCTATCTAGCGCACCAAACATTGATGGCGCAAAACTACGCATGGAAGAGGCATTATCTGCAGTTGTATTATATAATAGAGAAATTATAGCGGCTCGTTCAGTTGAGTCCGCTAAGTCATTTGCTCCTAATGCTTGTGATAGAGCTGATTCCCAGCCGCTTACAGCTTCAGTTAACAAAACCGATGCTTGAGCTTCAGTGATTGTAAAAGTTGCATATACATTTACAAAATCATTTTGAGTAGGAGTTTTAGTAACCTGAACACCATCAAGTTCAAATGTTACTACCTCATTATTTTTATAGCCACGCAATACTAATTGTTCATTAGGTGTTAAGAATATAGATGCGCGCCCAAACATATCCAATGTTTTTGCTAAAGATTGTTCATCAATATCCCAACCATATCCAATAGTAAGGTTAGTTCCTCCAACTAGTACAAAACCTTGAGGAATTTCATTTTGAAACAATTCTTCATTTTCAAATTTTTTCAATATACCATTTCTATGATCTTCATAATTAACATTAGTATTTAAATTCTTTAGTGTCATTTTTGTTACTCATTAAATTATTTTTTTACTAAGCAAATAGGTTCAAGTTTATTTTCTTTAGTAAGATGGAACATTATTTCCATGATAAATATATCTCGCTTACCCCATTCAAAAACAGCTGTTTTAAAAGCAGGAGTTCCCTCATAAACCCCTGCAACAGTACGAGCATAACCCATTGGCTTTATATAAAATAACATATTATCTGGAGCTTCTTTTCCATATGAAAGAAGTTTGAATTGGTGATTAGGTAATTTCACATTTAAATAATCGACAAAACCTTTTTTAGTTATAAATCGTTTATTATAATTTGGGTATTTAGGCTTAGGGTATTTATAATCCTTGAGAGGAAGCCGAGTTGGAAAACCACCAAATGATATCTTTATAAAATTACCATGGATTGATTTATATTTTTCATAACGTGGTGAACGTAAATAATTAATATAATAATCATCCATTTCTTCTCTTATCTGCTTTCTTTCGTCTAGCTTTCTTGAGTATAAAACAATGATATTATTCCATTCGCCTTCCAGATTTCCGTTGTACCACATATTATTTTTAATAAATAACCTGTCTGGTTCACCATCTTCGTTTAAGTCAATTTCCTGCCACACTTCGCGTATTTTAGTGCCCATAAGTTTGTAATTATTACTATACTCTTTTAATGGATATGGTATAAAATCATCTGAGCAATATTTACCATTTTTTTTCATTGCTGTTTTAGCTTCCTTATTAGGTTGTAATGTTTCAGCAAATCCAATATTTGCTTGAAGAATAAAAACAGCTAACAAAATTAACTTAATTAAATTTTTCATAAGACTCTTCCTTTTTTATACCTTAAATTAATGCGTCAATATGGCATGTTCCTGTAAAACTAATTGTCATTTACTTTTTCCTTTTCAAGTTTCATTATGCATCATAGAAAGGCTTTGAAGAGCTTGTTTTTGTGCATTTGTGCCATATTCCCTTGGGCAATATCTATAATTTGGGCCACGTGAGTCAGAATACTCTTCTTCCGCCTCTTCGTTTAATTTCTCCAAGGCTGAATTACATATGCTATCTTCTAAACTTTTTTCAATCTTATAAAAGTTCGCAGGGCGTTTCCAAGTTTTTTGAGGAGTTTTATAAAACCATTCACTTAAAGAGTCATCATAGTTTGTTTTTGAATATGAATTCGATGACACCAGTGAAAATATTGTAATTAAAATTAAACTTTTCATTACAATTTTCCTTTTGTTTATATATTAAATTTACAATAGGCAAAATAACTATACATATCATATATTAAAAATACATTTCATACAAAGTCATAACGTTACAAGAGATTAAAATCAACTTTAAAATTTAAATTTTCACTATCATGCAATTATGAGTTGTTATGCTGGTATGTACAATTTTGCCAACGGTTGCTTAAAGTTAATTTTTTAAAACCTCGCAGGGTTATTTGCGGCAGAGTGTAAAAAACTGCGCTCATGCATATAGTAATTACTTTACAGCAACTTACAAAAGACAGGTTTTTCTAACAAATGCTTAGGCGTATAATTATAGAGACACGCTAAGATGTTGTTTTATATTTATATTGATTTTACACTCTAATTCCTGCACTCTTCCGCAAACGACCCCTTTAAGGTTTTGTTCCTTATGTCCTATTATTGGTTTACATTTATATATTAAAATATATCGTATGGCACTTTGTGCTTATATAATCTGTAATACTGGATATACTATGGCATTTACAATTCTTTAGGCAAATACAAACTAGTTTAAATAAAAAAATATAATCAAAAGAAGAAGGGACGTATGGCCATAATAAATGGAACAAGTGGAAATGATATTATAAATGGTGAAGGTCATGACACCATAAACGGTGGCGGTGGCGATGATATTATAAATGGCGGCTATGGAAATGATATTATAGATGGAGGCAGCGGTAACGACACCATAAATGGCGACTTTAATGATGACACCATAAATGGTGGTGACGGTAATGACACTATAAATGGTGGTAACGGTAATGACACCATCGATGGTAATGACGGTAATGACACTATAAATGGTGGTGCAGGTGATGATATAATTGATAGTGGCGCAGGTAATGACACAATTTATGGTGGCGCAGGTGATGATATAATTGATAGTGGCGCAGGTGATGACACAATCTATGGTGGCTCTGGCGCTGATACTATAGATGGCGGTGATGGAAGTGACACTGCTTCTTATTCCGCCTCCTCTTCTTCAGTTAATGTAGATTTAACCAGAACAACACAAATAGATGGCGATGCTGAGGGCGATTCCTTATCTAATATAGAAAATTTGATAGGCTCAAACTTTAATGACAATCTTACTGGTGATGATAATGATAATATTATTGAAGGCGGTGCAGGTGATGATTTTATAAATGGTGGCAATGGTAATGACATTATAGATGGTGGCTCTGGGAATGATACTATAGATGGCGGTGATGGAAATGACACTGCTTCTTATTCCGCCTCCTCTTCTTCAGTTGACGTAGATTTAACCAGAACAACACAAATCGGTGGTGATGCTGATGGCGATTCCTTATCCAGTATAGAAAATCTAATAGGCTCGGCTTTTAATGATAATTTGATTGGTGATGATAATGATAATATGATTGCAGGCGGCGCAGGTGATGATACATTATTAGGCAATACTGGTAACGACACATTAATTGGCGGCCTTGGTCAAGACCGTTTGCTAGGAGGTCGAGGCAATGATTTACTATTAGGCAATACTGGTGACGACATATTAATTGGCGACCTTGGTCAAGACCGTTTGCTAGGAGGCCGAGGCGATGATTTACTATTTGGAGGTTCTGGGAACGATACAATAAGTGGCAATGGCGGTATTGATCAGCTTTATGGCGGAGAAGGAAGCGACCTACTCTTTGGTGGAGCTGCTGCAGATCTGCTAACTGGTGGCCGGGATAATGATGGCTTTCTTTTCAGCAATATTACTGATTCGACCTCATCCGCCCGTGACCGTATCACCGATTTTACTCAAGGCGCCGATGTGCTTGATTTCACCGCACTGGCGATTCATGGTATTACAACTATTGCGGATATAACTATTAACAATGATGGTGTCAACACGGTCGTAGCGGCTAATAACAATGATTTTGAGCTAGAACTGACAGGTGTGATTGCACTGGCAGATAGTGACTTTATTTGGGGATAGCATAAAGATTCTCCTAACTGGCATCTTCCTCCGCTTCTCCATAAATGCTTCCATACCTGGAATATCCGGCAACGTTTCATGTATTGTGGTTTTAGGATATACCCTGAGTATAGCAATAAATTAAACATCTATAATATATCATAGTTATGAATCTATACTATCGCGTTATTATTTAAAATTCTAAATTCCTATAGGTTACATTTAAGTATCAAAACCCAGTTAGCTATATGATTTAATTGTAATTTGTGGTAGCATTAGTAACTGGCTTTTGATATTGAGGTAAAATATGACCTTCAGAGAATTTTTATTATTATATAAATACACATGGATATTTTTTGCTGTATTCTTTGTTCTATCCGCTATATCTATGGCTTTGGATAACATAATTCCTCAATTCTTTGCTTTGATGTTTATATTTTCAACAGTCATAAGTTTTTTATCTATCTTTGTCGTAAACGCTGTAATTTTAACCAAATTCAGAAAAAATAAGCGATACCTTAAATTCTATAAAAGAATATATCCTGATTCTAACAGCTCACCGAACAGGCATGAAAGTTCCAATGAAGGATCTAGAGGTTCAGAACTATCTACAAGTTACTCGTCAATGCAGTACAACATTCATCACAAGTGACACTAATCGAACACTTTGTATTTATTTAAATTGTGGACAGTACTATCCTGCTTTTCTTTAACCGTTTTTTCAGTATCACTGTTATTATCACTAGTTCTAACCTTATGCCTATTCATTTCCATTTGCATAGGTATATTATATTTGAAGTTATCATTATCAATTGCAGGACGGTTCATGTCTATCGGTCCTGCTGATATCATTTCAGAATTCTTATTGGTAATCTCTGCATGTTGCTCCGTTCTGATATTTTCCAGATTCTCATTATATTGATCTGAATAACCTGATTGAAGCTTAGACATTGTATTGTTATACATTTCGCTGACCTTTTCCGCCTGAAAATCTCTAGCAAAGCTCTCTACCATTGCACGTTTATCAGGACTATTTGAGCGAAGCAATGCCAATGCCCCACTTTTACCTATAGGTTCACCGCTAGCGTCCCCTTCTATTCGCCTTGATGCAAGGCTATTAACAAACTCTTGTGCAAAGTTCTTGTTAATACTTGCCGAGTTATCACTAACTTTAGAAGCAGACTCACTAAGACCTTTTGACAGATTATGATGATAACTGCTACTCTCATCAAAAGACCTTGCTTGTCTCAAACTATTATTAATAGCATCATTATAAGAATTACCCTCAGAATCAGATAGATTAAGATTCTTGTTCTCAGCTATTGATGTTCCTAATGACAAAGTTTCTTTCAAATTATGCTGACTTGAAAAGTCTTTTGCTTTTTCAAAGTTTTCTTTAGAAGCATATTCTCCATACCCTGATGCTTCTAAACTACCTTTGAAACCAAAGAAGCTTGGTGTGCCCCCACTAACGCTCGCTAACATCTTGCCTCCTATTGCTTCGCTTATACCTTCAGTTTGAGCAAACTTTTGTGAAGCCTGATTTAACTTTTCCACTGCATTCATCTGCTCTGAAGACAGTCTACTACTATAATCAATACCACTGGTCTGTTGCTGGCCGATGGTTTGCATCATCTGAGCTGTCTTTTCATAGGCGGTAGAATAATGTTGGTTGGCAGTGGCCGAATGATTATTACTCATCTGTTCGTGTTTGGTAGCCTCCTGTGATAATCTGGCTGAAGAACTTTGAGCGGCACTTATTGTGATATCACCTAAGTTAGAGTTCATAGCACTTCGGTCTATTACAGTAGTACCATCTGCATATGTGCTAGTACGCATACCTCCTAGCCCTACACTATTAACCGCAGTATCATCTAATTGCATGGAAGTATTAAGCTTATTGCCGTTTGTATTGGCAAAGCTGTGATTATTGTAATTTGTATTACCCAAACTCATATTGCCTGTTGTAGCCTCTTGTGCAGCCTGAGAAGATGCACCGTGCGATATGCTTAAATATGAGGTAGCCAAAGACCCAAATGCTGAAGCACCTTTTGTAAGCATAAATGCCAGGAATGGAATTGTAGATGCAAAGAAGCCGGCAGTAACAGCTATGTCATTATTGACCGCTTCTATACCTGCCTGTGTTACTAAGGTTAAGCCATTCGTTCCATCAGGTAATATGGCCTGCCCAAAAGTATTTTCCCTTGCAGCTCCCATCATCAACCTGTGCAGTATCGCATTCATCGGCCCCCATATCTGAAGCCATGCTAATCCCATTGCATATATCTTAAAGAAGTTAAAACCTTCCGGTAAAAGCATAAGTAAGAATACAAATGGAAATATGCCATAATATATTGCCTCAAATATCACCTTCATACGTGACACCTGTAAGCCTGCTTTTCGTGCTATCACACGATATGAAGCCTCAGTCTGTGAATCAGCCCTTGCATTGGCATAGATATCCATTGCAGTTGATGAACCAGATGAGGCCGCATTATCCGCTAAAGAAAAGTGCAATGCATTTATCATCATTTGTTGCTGCAAGATACCGCTTGCGTCTTTTGATGTTCCTATTAAGAACTCATGTGATACGGGCAAATCAGATAACAGCATGGCTTTAGCAACAGACGTTGTACGCCCCGGATATTGAGAAGGGGCAAATACAGATACCGCATGATCTACTTGTGCCGTCCATTGTGCATCAAGTAAGATGGCTGCCTCACTACAAGTCTTATAATCCTTACTTCCAGCATTTACATAGTATATTCCACGTAAAGATGATTGACTGTTCTGAACTGTCAGAAAGTCCCATATATCAATAGCAGTCTTCAGATCGTTTATCGTATATCTGTGCAACGCAAAGTCATAGAAGATACATTGCTTGGCAAAGCTATTCATATTCTCGGCAAAGGTACTATCAACTATCTTAAGCATAGATGTTTTAGCCATTAGGTCAGAGCCAAATATCATGCCTGTTTTGTGATATTGTATATCATTAGGCAAAGAATATACCTGCTCGGCTATCTCTGTCATTTTAAAGCCTATCTCACTTACAAAAGAAGATATGGCAGCAAGTCCATAAGGAACATTAGCTACTTGCGAAGGGGCAAGGCTTGGATTCATGCTATCGACTATATTAACCGTTACCTTCGGCAACATAACTACGTTATAAATTATCAGAAATGATGCCATCCATGTAACCGCAGGCTTAAAAGCCGTATTAAAAGCTACTTTAAGCATGATTAAGAACACAGCTACCAAGCCCGCTATTTCCATAGCATTGGTATAGGCATCACTATTTACCAGTGCTGCAACACCGTTGAATATATCAACTAGATAAGAACCGCCACCAAGCGTATAGATTTCCCACATATTAATTCCCCTTTTTTAGCCTTTCCACGTAATCACTTACTTCCCCGACATATCCCTGATTAATGATATGTTCGATTATCTCTTGCTTATTCTCAGAAGACAGAAGTGACTTTCTATCGTAGCCCTTAACTTCTATCAGGAAGTTTTGTAGGTCTTCCAACTCATATAGATGAAGCTCTTTATATGTAACGTACACGCTCACTTTCCTTTTTCAAACTGTGATAAATATTTAAGAGCGTCTATCGTGTAACCACTGGCAATGATGTGATCGGCTATATCCTCTGTATCTTTAAATACCTCAAAGTCATATTCACAATAGCCCTGAACTTTCATCAGGTAGCTAACCAGATATTCAAGCTTATAATCATATATCTCATAAAACCTTATCGGCTCGTCCATTTGCTTTCCTCTACTTGAATGTGCTTTTCCATTGCAATGAATCAGACATGTTGGAGCTTAGCTTACTTGCTAATAACTGCTCTATCATGGCTGTGCGGTTAATTAGGTTAAGAAGGGTTGATACCGATCTATCCTTCTTATGCTCTTTTTGCGATAATTCTTGCCTAACTGATTTAATGCTATCTTTGAACTTGGCCAGATCTTCTTCATTACCAAACTTACGGCTGCTAGATGCGGCCTCCACATCCTTCATTATACGGTTTAGATATTGGAATAATAAATCTGTAGCTATGATCTCAGAATATGCGTTCAGCTCAAATATCGCAGCTGAAC
>Ga0213866_10002125_pt1 | contig 14236 bp, 17 predicted proteins | sample PICome_11_FD_160079 | JGI IMG/M metagenome (GOLD analysis project Ga0213866, IMG submission 160079) | Coastal seawater microbial communities near Pivers Island, North Carolina, United States - PICO284 | ecosystem: Environmental > Aquatic > Marine > Coastal | place: USA: North Carolina...
CCGGCTTGTCCGGGGTTTTTTTTGGCTCAACCTTCGGCCACGGCATAGACGCTGTTCCCGATCGCTTGTTTCTGCTCGGCGTCGTACCCCCACTTCTCCAGGAAGGAGACGTCTTCACCGCGGTTGTCGAGGGCGGCGGCCAGCAGTTGCTCTAAACGCTCCTTCACCTCTGCTGGTTCCAGCAGCCTGAGCAGTTCAATGCAGCGGTTGCTGACCCGCTCCGAGCCTGCCTGCTGCACCTCATCTCCCGTGCGCCTGTGATGAACGGCCATGGCGGTGCTCATGGCCAGATTGCGGACGCTCAGATCCACAACTCCAGCACCGGCGCCGCGCAGTTGCCCGACGACGGCATCGGGCAACCGATCCATCAGCACGCTCTCGCCCGCCAGGCTCACCACAAAAAATCCCCGGGCACCATCGCGGCTGGCCACCATTTCACCGATGCGGTCGGCCAGCACCTCATCGCTGATCTCCTCGTTGTCCCACTGCTGCAGCCAGGCCGCTGTGATTTCCATGGCCTGCTGGAAGTTGGGCTGCTGATCCGCCATGGACCTGTCGTATTCCTCTGCCCTCAGGTTATGGGTCGATTCAACGGGTCGATTCAATGGCGGCGCAGACTTAGAGCATGCACGCATCCCCCCTGCCAGAGAATTACCGCTCTGGCTTCATCGCACTGATCGGTCGCCCGAATGTGGGCAAATCCACGCTGGTGAATCAGCTGGTGGGGGAGAAGGTGGCGATCACATCGCCTGTGGCCCAGACCACCCGCAATCGCCTGCGGGCAATCCTCACCACGGAGGTGGCTCAGATGGTGCTGGTGGACACGCCTGGCATCCACAAACCCCACCATTTGCTGGGGGAACGCCTGGTGAAGAGTGCGCGCAGCGCCATCGGTGAAGTGGACTTGGTGGTGTTGCTCCTGGAGGGGTGCGAGCGCCCGGGGCGCGGTGATGCCTTCATCGTGAATCTGCTTCAGCAGCAGTCCCTGCCGGTGCTGGTGGCCCTTAACAAGTGGGACAAGTTGGCGGAGGAGCATCGCTCCGAGGCGGAGGAGGCCTATGCCGCCCTGCTGAAGGAGACGAATTGGCCGGTCTACCGCTGCAGCGCTCTCTCGGGCGATGGCTGCGCAGAGCTCACAACAGCGATGGCGGCTCAGTTGCCCTTGGGGCCACAGCTCTATCCGCCCGAGATGGTGAGTGATCAACCGGAGCGGGTGCTGCTGGGGGAACTCATTCGCGAGCAGGTGCTTCTGCACACGCGGGAGGAAGTGCCCCACAGCGTTGCCGTCACCATTGATCGCGTTGAGGAGCTGCCGGCTAAGGGCAAAGCTGCTGGGCGGACTGCCGTTTTGGCCACGGTGCTGGTGGAACGCAAGAGTCAGAAGGGAATCCTGATCGGGAAAGGCGGGGCGATGCTGAAGACGATCGGCCAGGGCGCGCGGCTACAGATGCAGGTGCTGATCGATGGCCCGGTGTATCTGGAGCTGTTCGTCAAGGTGGTGCCCGATTGGCGCAGCAAACCGGCCCGCTTGGCGGAGCTGGGTTACACGGGGGATCAATAACCACCCGCTCCACGGCATCAGCGCGTAATGTCGCGCCCATGCTTTCGCTGCTGACGCGTACCAAGAGCTTTAAGGATCCTTGGGTTGGACACCCTGGTCTGAACAAACGTTGGCAGCTGCATCGACACCGTGTTCAGCTGGCGGAGACGCTTTGCCTCTGGAGACGCCTGCTGCGACCAGCCCAGCTGGCCAACCTCGAGCGGGATGGCTTTGTGGTGTTGGAGAACTTTCTGCCGCAGCAGGAGTTTGAGGCTTTGCGTGACGAGGTGGAGGCCGTTGTTGGTCGCGCCTCGCGCCTGCATCCGGCACCGGACAACAACCGGCCTGGATTTCGCCCGAAACAACCCTTCCCCGGTGGGTTTGACCGTTTTGACGGTGGAACCCTCAACCGCTTTCTTCACCTCGACCCCGAGCGGATGCCTCGGGCCGCCGCCTTTTCCCATGACCAGCGGCTCAGTGCGGGATCGCGCCAGGTCATTGGTTTGCCGATCAATCCGCGGAAGCTGGACATTTATCTCACGGTGCATGGTGAGGAGACCCGCACGCCCGATCTCCAGAAGGTGCTGCATCGCGACACGTTTTTCCGTGCTCTCAAGTTTTGGTTTTTTCTGCGGCCGGTGCAACGTCAGGACGGACCCTTCGAATATGTGCCGGGCAGCCATCGGCTCGATCCACAGCGCCTGCGTTGGGAGCAGGCCACGGCCAGCGCGGCTGCTGAACAACGGCGGCAGCCGGATGTGTCTGGATCGTTCCGAATTCGCGAAGAGTCCCTGGCCGAGCTGGGTTTACCCCAGCCTGTTGCGCTCACCTGCCCCGCCAACACCCTGGTACTGGCGGATGTCTTCGGCTTTCACCGTCGTGGTGCTGCTGTTCCTGGACGGCAGCGGTTGGCGCTCTACGGCTGGAACCGCCCTTATCCCTTCCTTCCCATCAGCTGGTGATCCGGCTGAGAGGATGGGTGCATGAGTGAACAAGCCTTTCCCCCGGAAGACCCTGGCTCCTTTCTGAGCCTCTGCGACGGGGAGTGGATGAGCCTTCGCAGCTGTTTTGAGCTGGCGGCCGGTGGTGATGACGAGTGGCACAGCAGCGAACGGGGTGACCTCACTGTCCGCTACGTGGCAGAACAGGGGGCGCTTGGCCAACTCCAGGTGCAGGCCCCTGGTGGAACCCGCAGCACCCTCACCTTCGCCGCCGATGGACAGCTGATTCTTGATGGTGATTCCCCAGGCAACTGGAGGTTCTGGCCCGACGGCAGCATGGAGTTGAACCTCAGCCGGCCCGATGGGGTGTCTGTTCAGGAGAGGATCTGGTTCACGCGGGTCAACCTGCGCCTGCGCAGCACAACGGCGGTGGATGGGCAGGGAACACCGGTGCAGGGCAGTTTCTGCACGGACATCCGCAGGGTGTCCAAACCTGCGGCCTGAGGCGGCATGGCGCCCTATCGGCTTGATGTGGTGAGCCTGGCGCCGCAGGCGTTTGCCCCTCTGCTGGAGCTGGGGGTCATCGGTCGTGCCTTCAACGCGGGCATTGCCGAGTTGCACCTGCACAATCCCCGCGACTTCGCCACGGATCGCCATCGCAAGGTGGACGACGAGCCCTACGGGGGCGGCGCCGGCATGGTGCTCAAGCCCGAGCCGGTGTTCGCCGCGATGGAGGCGATTCCCCGCAGTCCCCGCAGCCGGGTGCTGTTGATGTCACCGCAGGGGTGCCCCCTGCAGCAGGCAGATCTGCAGCGTTGGTCCTCCGACCACGATCAACTGGTCTTCCTCTGCGGTCACTACGAGGGCTTCGACGAGCGGATACGCGGCCTGGCGGATGAGGAGGTGTCGATGGGTGATTTCGTCCTCACCGGTGGTGAACTGCCGGCGATGACGGTGATCAATGGTGTTGTGCGCCTGCTGCCCGGCACGGTGGGAACGGCCGATTCCCTGGTGGAGGAAAGCCACAGTGCGCTTCTCCTGGAACACCCGCATTACACCCGCCCCGCCGACTTTCGCGGCATGACCGTGCCGGATGTGCTGCGCAGTGGCGATCACGGTGCGATCGCCCGCTGGCGTCAGGAGCAGCGGGAGCAGCGCACCCGCGAGCGGCGGCCCGATCTGTTTGCGCGCTGGCAGGCCGCGACAATGAATGCCCCTTCAGACCCTGGCATGGAGCTGCGCATCGGCAACGGATACGACATCCATCGGCTGGTGCCGGGACGGGCTCTCATCCTGGGGGGCGTGACCCTGGACCATCCCGATGGTCTCGGCCTGGATGGGCACAGCGATGCAGATGTGCTGGTGCATGCCGTGATGGATGCCCTGCTCGGGGCCCTTGCCCTTGGTGACATCGGCAAGTACTTCCCTCCCACCGATCCCCAATGGAAAGGGGCCGACAGCTTGAAGCTGTTGGATCAAGTGGTGAGGCTGGTGAAGGAGCGCGGCTGGTCGGTGGTGAACATCGATGCGGTGGTGATTGCCGAGCGCCCCAAGCTCAAGCCGCATATTGCCGAGATGAGCAGCCGGATAGCGACAGCGATCGGCATTGCCCCTGATGCTGTGGGTGTGAAGGCCACCACCAACGAAGGCTTGGGTCCGGAGGGACGGGAAGAGGGCATCAGTTGCCAGGCTGTGGCCCTGCTGCAGCGGAGCTGAACCGTGCATCGACTCCGGTCTGTTCTGCTTAGGGTCATTGGACCTTGTTTGGCATTGGTTCTGTTGTTGGGCGGGCTTTCGGAGAAAGAGGTTCGGGCCGGGGCTGACCAGCAGGTGGGCGAAGCGGTGGCTGTGGTTGAGCATCTGCGGCTGCAGGTGCCCGTGGAGAGCCGTGAGCATTGGATGGCGGCGGAACGCGGCAGCTGGGAGCCTTGGTTGAAGCAACAGCCTGGATTTCTCGGTCGTGATCTGTACTGGGATCCGGCAACCGAGGAGGGAACCCTGCTGATTCGTTGGAGCAGTCGTGAGGCCTGGAAATCCATCTCCATGGCTGAGGTGGAGACAGTTCAGCAGCGCTTCGAGACGTTGGCCCGTGAGCAGACGGGACAGAGCCAGGGCAACCCCTTCCCTCTGGTGTTTGAAGGGGAACTGTTGCCGCAGTGAACACGCCTGACGCTCGCCTTGATCTGCGGCGCCGCCAGCGCTTGGGCATGGTTGAGGCCATCTGGGGGGAACACAAGACAGCCGATCAGATCATTGCCATCCTCGAGAGCTTCGCCGCATCAGGGGAAATGGGTCTGGTGACCCGGGTGGCTCCCGAGAAAGCGGCACAGGTGTGCAAGGCCTTGCCGGCGGTGGAGCGGCACCCCGACGCCCGCTGCCTCACCCTGGGTGCCCTGCCTCCTCTGCCACCGCCACCAGCTGAGGTGGTGGTGCTCAGCGGAGGCAGCAGTGATCGCACCGTGGTGGCTGAGACCGCCCTGGCCCTGCGTTGCCATGGCATCGGCGTGGATCCTGTGATGGATGTGGGGGTGGCTGGGTTGCATCGTCTGCTCGATCAACTGCCCCGTCTGGCCTCGGCTCGGATCCTGATCGCCTGCGCGGGGATGGAGGGTGCGCTGCCGACGGTGCTGGCCGGTCTGGTGCCGCAACCCGTGATCGGTGTCCCGGTTTCGGTTGGCTATGGAATCAGCGCAGGAGGACGAACCGCCTTGGAAGGAATGCTCGCCAGCTGTGCACCCGGATTGACGGTCGTCAATATCGACAACGGCTATGGCGCAGCCATGGCTGCATTGCGGATGCTCCGAGGCTGTGCCCCAGAGGCTTCAAGCTGAGGTTTCAAGCCCCAGCTGGAGAATCGATCTGACCGAGACGCTGCAATTCAGCACGGTTGTGATCGCACTCGACGCGCTGCATTGCAATCACCAAGGCATCAAGATCGGCTCGGGCCAGCTCACCATCCTGTTGCCAAGCCATGGAGCGGGGGTCGGGAGCCAACGCCGGATGTCCGATAATTGTTATCGATAAGTTAAGGGAGATTTCCGGGAAGAAATACTCAGAAATCCTGTAGATGAATGCAGAGAGGCTTCGGCTCCTCAGAGGTGTTGGAGGTTGGGATAAGCGGTCACCAGATCATTGGCGCTGAGCACATCACCGCGGCCTTCGGGCTGCCAGATCACCTCGAGGGCCATCAGTTCACTGGACGCTGTGGACCCAAGAATGCGCAGGGTCTGGCGCAGATCTTCACCGGTGTCGGCTCCGGCGAGCTTGGCCGTTGCCGTTGACGCCACGAGCAGCGTCACGACGATGAATTCGTTGGTGGCATCCGCCTCTCCAGCGCTGCTGCTCGTGTCGGCGATCCTCTGCCCGCCAACATTGCTGGTGAGCTCAGCGTCGAGTTTGCTGCGCTCATTCATCGAGAGGCGATTGAAGGTCGATTCAGCTGAGCTGAACGGCACACTCCCGCTCTCAGCATTGGCGTAGACCCAGAGGTCCGGCTGACGTAGCAGGGCAAGGGTTGTTTCCTGGAGCAGCCTCTGCAGACCGGCGGAACTGCTGGTGTCGGAGGAGCCTGCCAATGAGCGCAGATCGTCCTGGAGGGATTTGGCACTGGCCAGAAGCCCCACCTGCACCTGGATCATGTTCACGTTGCGGGGCATGGCCGGGGCTGCTGCAGCACCGCCGATGGCGGGAGCACCGCCACCACCACGAACGGCGTTCACCAGAACACCGGCGATGGCCATCAGGATCAGCAGGCCGAACAGGCCGCCGCCACCGAAGCCGAAGATCGGGATGATGAACGGAAAGCCCATTCCGCCGCCGCGGTAGCCACCACCGCGATAACCACCGCCGTAGCTGCCACCCCCATAGCTGCCCCCGGATCGCGGCATCGAAGGTGCACGGAAGCTGCCCCCGCCCATGCGTCCACCGCGGGCTGCATCAGCCGGCTGGGCCTGGAACAGACAGATCCCTGCAATCACAACAGGCAAAAGCAGTGAAGCGAGCAGTCGTCGGGGTCGTGTCAACAGTCGGGGGGTGGCCAAAACAGCGCCCGCAGCGTCATTCAGGCGACTCTAGGAACCACCACCCACGATGGTGACGATCTCAAGGGTGTCGTCATCCTTCACCAGGATGGTGTTCCAACGGCTGCGGGGGGCGATCACCCCGTTGTGTTCGGCGACCACCAGCTGAGGGTTGTTAGCCAGCTGGGCGACAACAGCCTCCAGGCTGGCGGGTTCTGGTGCTGGATCCAGAACGCGAGTTTCACCGTTGACCATCAGGGTGAGAGGCATGGCTCAGAACGTGGCGTGGTCCAGCTGCTGGAGCAGTTGCCGCGAGGCCTGCCCGACATCATCTGCCTGCATGATTGCGCCGATCACCGCCACGCGCCGGCCTCCAGCTGCGAGTAATGCCTGCAGGTTGTCAGGCGTGATTCCACCAATGGCGAAGACGGGGCATTGGCTGATCGCTGTGGCCTTGGCCAAGAGCTCCACACCAACAGGGTTCCGTTCGGGTTTGACGGCTGTGGAGTGGATCGGGCCGAAGCCGAGATAGTCGATCGGCTCCTGCTGAGCCTGATGAACCTGATCGATGCTGTGGGTGCTGCGCCCCAGCAGACGATCGCAACCCAGCAGATCGCGCGCCACCTCGCTGGGGATGTCCTCCTGGCCCAGGTGCACCCCATCCGCATCGACCGCCAGGGCCAGGTCCACACGGTCGTTAATGAACAAAAGCGCCCCGTAGCTTTTGCAGAGCTGCTTGAGCTGTTGGGCCTCCTGCAGACGTTCGCGGTCGTTCCCCGCTTTGCAGCGGTACTGAACCATGCCCACGCCGTTTTGCAGGGCGGTCTGCACCCGATCGATGAGGTCATCGCAGGGGCTTGTGATCAGGCAGAGGCGACAGTCCTGAAGCTTGTTGCGTCGCCTTGCTCCCAGCGTGGCGTTGAGGCAGGTCACCTCCAGGTCGTAGAGGCCGTAGCGGATCGCAGCGGCTTCAGCGGCCAGCGCAGGATCGATGTTGCGTCCGTATTCCTCCAGCACCCGCAGCGCTTCCTGCACCCTGGCGCAGTTGGCAGCCACCACGTGGTCGGGGCTGTGGCGATCCAGTTGGGCTGGATGCTCCAGGCCGGCACCGGTGTCGGTGCTGGTGGAGCGGGCCTGCTTGTAGCTGTCGTGATGTAGTCGTCCCAGCCGTTGTCGCCAGTCCTTGAGACGCACCACCAGATCCTGTTGCTCCAGTCCGAAGCGGCACCAGTCCTCGACAACCCTCAGGCCTTCCCGGGCACGGTCGAGGTTGGCGTCGATCAGGCGTGCCACCCGTGGATCCAGGGAGGTCTCGCGAGGGGTCGGATTCATGGCACCCTGTGGGAAACGGTTTCGGCGTCGGTCATGGAGAACGGTGGTTCAGAGAGCTCCATGCACGTTCTGGTCTGGGGCATCGTTCTTCTCGGCGGCATCGGCGTGTTCATCGTCTGGGGGCTAGTGAATGCCTATCCGACCGTGGCCTGAGAACCGGTTTCAAGGATCTCGCGGGCCTGGGCTGCGTCGCGGCCGATCTGGCTGCTGAGCTCCTCCAGACCACTGAATTTGCTCTGCCCGCGTAAGCGCTGCACCGGTTCAACACTTAGATGCCGCCCCTCAAGCTCCAGGCTCTGATCCAGCAGGTGCACTTCCACGGCTGATGGGGAGGTGGGATCGACGGTGGGTTGGGGGCCGAGGTTCATCACGGCCGGCAGACGCTCGCCATTCCCATCCAGTTGGGCCCAGGCGGCGTAGACGCCAAGCCCTGGCAGCGCCTTGCGGCCGTCCACCTGGAGATTGGCGGTGGGCCAGCCCAGCTCTCTCCCCAGGCCTCGGCCGCGAACCACCCGTCCTTGAAAGCGGTAGGCCCGGCCCAGCAAGGATTTCGCGGCTGCTAGATCGCCCTGCTCAAGGGCCACGCGGATTCGGCTGCTGCTCATCCGGCCCTCACTGTCCTCAACGATGGGCACAACCTTCACTTCAACGCCTTCACGAGCTGCCAGCCGTTCCAGCATCTCGGCGTCCCCTCGTCGCTGATGGCCGAAGCGGAAGTTTGTGCCCACGGCGATGCGCCTGGCCTGAAGCGTGTTCACCAACACAGTGGTGATGAACTCTTCTGCGCTCAGCTGAGCGAGCTCGCGGGTGAAGGGCACCAGCACGAGCTGTTGGATTCCCAGGGGTTCCAGCAGGGCCAGCTTTTCGCTGGGTAGATCCAGCCTCAGGCGTGCTTCTCCGAACAGCACCTCCCGGGGATGGGGCCAGAAGCTCACCACCGAGGCAACGGCCTCCTTCGGGCTGTCCTGGATGGCCTCGGCGATCACGCGCCGATGGCCCGCGTGCAGCCCATCAAAACTGCCCAGCGCCAGGGCAGTGGGACGACGGGCCTCCTCTGGAGAGCAGAGCGGGATCAAGGAGGTGCAGAAGGTGCGCTTTGGTGGCAAGTTTGAACGACAGAGCTTCAGGGCATGGCCGACCGCCTCGATTTCCAACAGTTGTCGTTCGGAGTGCGTCGGATGGGATGGATCCGCTTCTGGATTCAGGTGGTTCTCGGCATCGTTGTCGTGGGCGTTCTTCTGTTCAACAACATCGGTGGCAGCCTGGCCCGCAATTCCGAGCGCGCTGTGGGCCTGGGTCCTGGCCTATCGCTCACGTCACTGGCCTTCCTCGTTCTGCTGTTCAGCCTCTGGCAGGGCTGGCTGATCGTTCGTTCCGGTCGGGCCATCGGCAGTGCAGCCCGACCCAGTCGTGGCGAGGTGGCGCGGCTGATTAAACGGGGGCTGCTGGCCGATCTCTTGGGCCTCACCTTCGCCACCATCGGCTACCAGGCTCTCGCCGGCAGCCTGTTTGTGCAGGCCTCCATGCAGACCCCTGGTATTGCCATCGGCGGCCGCGGCATGGCCGACAACCTGGCGATCACCTCACTGGAGATGCTGTCTGTGCTCAGCAACACCCAGGTGCTGTTCGCCCATCTGATCGGTCTGTTGTTCTCCCTTTGGCTGCTGCAGCGGATCTACCGCACCAGTTGATCCTTGAGCTTGAGCTGCGGCAGTCCGCTGAGGGCCCCCCGCCAGAACAGGTCGGGCTGGATCGGCGTGAGCGAGGGGGAATTGGCGTGGATCTGGGCCACATCGCTAGGCCAATCGCGGGGGCCTTCACCGGCTGATTCCAGATCCTTCACCGCTTCTCCGGCCAGCCAGTAATAAGCCCGCCCACGGGGGTCTTCCCGGCGGCTGAATTGCTCGTCGTATCGCCGGATCGAGAGACGGGTCCAGCGCAGTGCTCCCATCTCCTCCCGGGCACAGGGGGGGATGTTGAGGTTGAGCAACAGGTTGTCGGGCCACTGGTCCTCGATGGCCTGTTCACTCACCTCCAGGGCAAGATCGGCAGCCGCCTGGAACTGACGCCACTGGAAGCAAGCGCTGCTCACCGCCAGGGAACGTATGCCCTCAAGGGTGCCCTCCATCGCTGCGGCAACGGTGCCGGAGCAGAACACGTCGGTCCCCAAGTTGGGGCCGTGATTGATGCCGGAGAGCACCAGGTCTGGCTTCTCTTTCACCAGTTCGAACAGCGCCAGTTTCATGCAATCGGCGGGAGTGCCGCTGCAGGCCCAGGCGGTCACGCCTGGGGCAAACAATTCGTCGGCGCGCTCGGCGCGGATGGGGGTCTGCAGGGTGAGGCCATGGCCGGTGGCAGACCGTTCCTGATCCGGGCAGACCACCGTCACCTGATGGCCGCGGGCTGCCGCTGCAGCGGCCAGGGTTCGGATGCCGTCGGCGAAGACCCCATCGTCATTGCTGATCAGGATCCGCAGCGGGGCCATGGGGTTATTCGCTCTGAGGTGAACCTAAGCGGCTTGGCTGCTTACAGTCGGCAGCTGTCTGTTCCATCCCTGTGAGCGCACCGGTCACCCTGCAGCAGCTCACCGATCAGCTCGATGCCCTTGAGCAGCAGGCCGCGGCTGAGATCGCCGAGGCGGCCGACGCCGCTGCACTGGAGCAACTGCGGGTCGGGCTGCTGGGTAAGAAGGGCCGGATATCGGGTGTTCTGGGCGCCATGGGCAAGTTGCCCGGTGAGGAGCGCCCCCTGGTGGGCCAGCGCGCCAATGTGTTGAAAACGCAGGTGCAGTCGCTGTTGGGTGAGCGGCTGCAGGCCGTGAAGCAGGCGGCCATGGCGGAGCGGATTGCCAAGGAAAGCCTGGATGTCACGGCTCCGGCTTCAGGGGTGCGGATGGGGCATCGCCATCCGCTGATCACCACCACCGAAGAGATCGTCGATCTGTTCCTGGGCCTCGGTTACAGCGTGGCGGAAGGGCCTGAAGTGGAGCGGGACCACTACAACTTCACCGCGTTGAACATCCCCGAGGACCATCCGGCCCGGGACATGCAAGACACCTTTTATTTAGGGGGTGACCTGCTGATGCGGACCCACACCTCGCCGGTGCAGATCCGCCACCTCGAAGAGAACCCGCCGCCGGTGCGGATCGTGGCTCCAGGGCGTGTGTATCGCCGCGATGCCGTTGATGCCACCCACTCGCCGGTGTTCCACCAGGTGGAGGTTCTGGCCATTGATGAAGGGCTCGATTTCAGCCACCTGCGCGGCACGGTGATGGCCTTTCTCAAGGCTTTCTTTGGCGACCTGCCGGTTCGCTTCCGGGCCAGTTACTTCCCCTTCACCGAGCCCTCAGCCGAGGTGGACGTGCAGTGGCGCGGCCGATGGTTGGAGGTGATGGGTTGCGGGATGGTCGACCCAGCTGTGCTGGAAGGGCTGGGCCTTGATCCCGAGCGCTACAGCGGTTTCGCCGCAGGCCTGGGGGTGGAGCGCTTCTGCATGGTGCGCCATGGCATTGACGACATCCGCAGGCTTTACACCAGCGATCTGCGCTTCCTCGAGCAGTTCTAATTGTTTTGCCGAGCTGAACGGGGCAGAAGTGCAATCTCCAAGAGCCTCTCTGCACCCTGCTTCCCCGGAGAGTCTCCTTGGTTTGTGTTGGCGACGTTGAACAGCGTTTAAAAAAGATTTAGCGCAGTTTCTATGGCGCCTCGCCGATGGCGACTGAAGGCTTTGTTGACACTTGCGATTGTTGTGAGTCTGGTAGCTGCTTCCACTTAATTCATATTTTTAGAATAGGTTTTGGGGGGTTCTCCGAGTTATTTTTGCTTTTGCAATTGGATTTAATCGCGAGAGAGTGAAGAGTATTTTGAGGGATTTGCTGCGCTTCATTGTCTGAATAATCGCATTAAAGTAATTGTCTTTTGTAAGCCTTGGTGTTCTGCTCTTGAATTCATGAATCGTGCCATGATTCAAGATCGCAGAGCATTGCACTGAGGCATTGAAGCTGTTTGGAGCTTTGTCTTGCTCATGATCTATCCCCCCAGAGTGATTGGCTCTGGTTCTGCATCAATCCATCCCTCCCGGCTTCGGGACGACACCAAGGGTGTCAAGGTGATCCTGAGCGGCTTTCCCTCAGCAATGTCGATGCGCAGGCCGCTGTAGGCATCTCCTTCAGCAGTGCCATTCCAGTTTCGTCCAATAAAAAGGTTGTTGCTGGCGATCACGCTGCTGCTGCCTGCCTGGTCCTGTTCGATCAGCTCAGGTCCCTCACGCCGTTGCATGCGGAGCCCATAGCCACTTCCACCGCAGATCACCCAATTGATCTCCCGATCGGCGTGTCCGGTTTCATGGGTGCGCAGCACCTCCATGCAGTGGGCATGGCCACTGAGAACAAGATCCACTAGAGGCGAACTGAGGGCGTCGCCCAGAGTTGACGCAACCTCGTCGAAAACATCCCTTAGGTGGTTTCGAATTGCCTGCGTATCGTCCTGATTCCATTTGGTCTTTTCTGTGACGTAAGCAGGGTGATGCATCGTCAAGATGCGTCCACGCGCGCTGGGGTCACGATGGGATGCAATTAGCCCCTGCTTGAGCCAGTTCAGTTGCTCGTGATCAACGGATGAACTTGGCCTCAGATGGCGCTGAAGATCGAAGCATTCCTCCTGAAGCGTTTCAAGTTCATCGAGGAGTGCATCTCGATTGTCTTCACTGAGATTGCTGTTCGCCAATTCTCTGTAGAGATTGGCCCGTTGTTGTTCACGGCTTCGCAGTTCTTGTCGACGTTTTAGGTTGCTTGTCGACGGCTTGGCTGTTGTCAACAGTGTGTTTGAGTCGACTGCAAACACGTCAACGCCGGCATGCCGGAAGCGGTAATAGCGGTTGGGCAGTCGAGTGTTGATCCCGGGTTCGTAGCGCAGGCATCGCTTTCCGTCCCACGAGGCGTTGTAATGCTTGTCAAGGTGATCACCGAGATGGGTTAAGGGGATGTCGGCGAGAACATCAAGGAATGCGCGGGCATAGGTTTCACCCTGCCCTGAGCCGCGCCAACCAGCGTCAATGTCGTGCATCCATTGCAGATGCCGTCGCAATGGCAGGGTGAGCCCTGCGATCAACGCCACAGGAATGGAGAGGTCGTAGTAGTCGTGATTGCCCGGAACCGGAAGGAAGGGTTGGTTGAAGACCAGCTCCTCATGGCTGATGGTTTGCCAATTTGCACTGTGCTGGAGCCATTCCCGGTAGGGCTTCAGAAAGTTGTCGCGGTACTGATCAGCAGCCCCAACCAGATACACCACATCTCCGGTGTGAAGCAGAAACGCAGCGTCCTTCTTGTGGGGCAGAAGTCGTTCTGCAATGCGACGCGGTGGGCTGTGACGCCGATGACGGCCAGTGCCACTGTCGCCAAGCACGAGAAAGTGAAAGGCATCGTGCGCTGCGGGGTTGGCAGTCGCGTTGTCGATGACGAGTCGGGTCTGATCGATCCCCCGACGCATCAGTTCCGGATGCTGCCAGCGCACGCGCTTGGCCATCTGGCTGATCTTGCGTTGAACGGGAGGGTCGCTAGCGAAATTCAAAATTTCAGCGGGATGGGTGCCACCACTTGCAAGGCTTGAGGGTTCACGCTCACCGTGACCGTTTCTGCATCGAGCACTTCGCCATCAATCACCAGTTTCTGAACGTCGTTCAACTTGATTTCAATTTGCTTGGTTCGAAAACAGGCAATGTTGCTGTGATTGGCGTTGCTGCTTTTGATGGCCGACCAAGCGAGGCTGGACAGCACCGAAAATCCAGCCATGCGGTCTTTGGGGGTGGCCACGATCACTTCAAGAAGCCCATCGTCAGGAATCACTTCTCCAAACCCCTGGGCCATCACCGAGGTGGCTGGCGCGGCATTGGCCACGGTGATGGCGCTGGTATCCAGCTGGTATTCGTTGCCATCGATCTGCATGGTGGCTTGAAATGGTTGTTGATCCACCAGCTGCCGAGCACCAGAAAAGATGTAGGCCATGGGGCCAAGGATGTTTTTCAGTTCACGGCTGGCTTTATCCACCATCCCCGCTTCAAAGCCAAGGCCAGCCAGCAGGATCATGGGTCGGTCGTTGCACACGGCGACATCGACCCGTCGCAGATTCCCCAGAAGCAAATTGGTGCAGGCAGCCTTGACTCCTGTCGGGATACCCAAGGCAACGGAGAAGGCGTTGGCTGTGCCACGGGGAATGATGCCTAGAGGGATATCACTGCCCTGCAGGGCACTGGCAACAGCGCCAACGGTGCCATCACCGCCTGAGGCAATGATGATTGATTCGCCCTCTCCTTCGGCATCGAATGCTTTGATCTCCTTGATCAACTCTTTGGCTTGCTCGGCAGGATCAAGATTCGGCTGGGTTTTCCAAACCTGCAGCATGAATTGG
>Ga0213866_10002128_pt1 | contig 14225 bp, 7 predicted proteins | sample PICome_11_FD_160079 | JGI IMG/M metagenome (GOLD analysis project Ga0213866, IMG submission 160079) | Coastal seawater microbial communities near Pivers Island, North Carolina, United States - PICO284 | ecosystem: Environmental > Aquatic > Marine > Coastal | place: USA: North Carolina...
TCCCGTAGGTCCAGTAGCTCCAGTAGTGCCCGTAGGTCCGGGAGGCCCAATAGCTCCATCGTCTCCAGTAGGTCCAGTAGCTCCAGGAGGCCCAGCAGGTCCACCCGGTCCAGGGGCTCCATCAGGTCCAGTAGGTCCAGTAGCTCCAGTAGCGCCGGTAGGTCCAGGAGGTCCAATAGCTCCATCGTCTCCAGTAGGTCCAATAGGTCCAGGAGGCCCAGCAGGTCCGCCGGGTCCAGGTGCTCCATCGTCACCAGTAGGTCCAGTAGGTCCAGGAGGCCCAGCAGGTCCGCCGGGTCCAGGGGCTCCATCGTCCCCAGTAGGCCCAGTAGGTCCAGGTGCTCCATCAGGCCCAGTAGGTCCAGGTGCTCCATCAGGTCCATCAGGTCCGGGAGGTCCAGCGGCTCCGGGAGGTCCATTAGGTCCGGGAGGTCCATCAGCTCCAGTAGGTCCGGGCCCTCCAGTAGGTCCAGGAGGTCCATCAGGTCCATCAGGTCCAGGATTACCGGGGTTACCCACAGGTCCCGTAGGCCCAGTAGGTCCGTCAGGTCCGTCAGGTCCCGTAGGCCCAGTAGGTCCTTGAGGTCCTTGAGGTCCTTGAGGTCCTTGAGGTCCATCGGGTCCTTGAGGCCCTTGAGGTCCTTGAGGTCCAGTAGGTCCTTGTGCATCGGCAGAAGTACCTTGCACCCCGTTTGCCGTTCTTAAAGGATGATACAATGAATTTAATTTTTGTGCTTTTCCATCAGGACTGTCCGCGGCACTTCTAACAACTAAGTAGCGAATCCAATAGTAAAATGTAGATGCGCCTGTATCTGGAATAGAATCAACATACGTACTTCCTACTGTTAAGTCTACTAGCTCTGCTCCAGTAAAACTTTGGCTGGTGTTTCTCCATATCTCTACTTGATAAGCACCTACATCAAAGTCTGCGTGGTTTGTCCAATTTAGTCTGACACCTCCGAACCCTGTAAGAGTTGCTGTTAGGCCTGACGGAGGCTCCGGTACTGTTTGTTGCCTTGGCGCGCCTCCAGCAGCTTCATCTCTAATTACTTGATAATCTGAAGGTAAAGCATCTATAATATAAGCACTATCATTGTGCTCTCTTGCAACAACATCTACAAGCAAGTCGCTTTTAACATTTAAGGTTTCTATTCGAAATACTTTATTTTCCCAACCAAACCTTTCATAAGTTATTGAAATCAAATTACCTGCAAGAAGAAGGTAGCCTTTGGGAGCTAGTGTAAAAGAAATTTCTACATTTCCTCTTGACTCGTCTAAAACTTGTTTTATATTTAATCTTGCGTTAAAATAGTTTGTTATTGCAGGAGCTTCATAGTTTCCTTGACGAGGAACTCCTTTATCTTGTTTCTTATAGGTAGAGTTATAAAACGCAATAGACCTTGCATCAAAGTCTTTTGCAGGGTCTAAGACTTGTGCAGCAATAGAGTTAAATGTTTTATTTACACCTTTATCAACAAGTTTTATATCTCCAATAATATCGTCTATAGTTATTGTTTCCTCTGAAGTAAAACTACTTGGTTGTTTTACTTTTAAGTCTAAGAAATATTTTCCATTTGCATACCGTAAAATACCGTTGAATTGTCTAAGTAAGCTATTAACATTATCAAATACTGTTTTTGAAGTATCAATAGACGCATTTAACTGATGACGTGTAGCCCATCTTTGGTAAGGCCCTTCCCACCCAACATATCTCCAATATTTTACGTCATCAGAGTCGTATAAGGAGTAACCCCCAATAATTTTGTTAAAGTCATTTACTCTTTTAATTAAAGGATGTCCAGTGGGCCCATGTAGTGTTGTATCAATAGTTTTGTCGTTTGCAGTATTAGAATCACCTTTTTTACCTAACTTGACAACACTATTGCTTCCTGCATTATATACTGAGGTTTCTGCTACAGTTCCATAGGTGGTATTGATTAAATATTGACCACTTTTTAAGAAAATTACTTCATTTTCCTCAAAATTTAAATAGTCATTCCACTGCCTACCAAGTTTACCAATTATGTCTGTAAAAACAACTTCTTCGTAGTTTGTAGATACAGTTCCATCCAATACGGTAACGGTATTTATAGATTTTACGGTACCTTGCCACCTTAAAGCATCTGTACCGTCTCTTGCACCCGCAGGATACACATACTTATCTCCTACGGTTAAAGAAGTTCCGCTCGCAAAATGTACATAAATATCAGATTGTTCATCGCATGCTCTTGCTACTTCTTTGAATGAAGCAAGGTCAATATCATCAATGGATAGGCCTTTTCCATATCGAGTACTCGTTAAGTAATCTAATAAAATCATTGCAGGGTTGGTAGAAACTCTGTAGTCTGCAATTGAAGAAGAGTCTACAGCATCTGCAATTAAAGTTGTACCAAAAATATATGTTGTAGTTGCTTCTAAAAATGTACCCGCGCTACCGCCTAATCCTATTATTTTATTTGTGTCTGCATAAGAGCTTAAAGTAGCGTCATCAGGATGTAAGACAGCACCTTGAATTGAAGGCAATGTATCAAAGTTTAATTGATAGTTTAATCCTTTTAAATCTGAAGGTAAATTTGTGTCAGAAGCATTTAATTTAATTAACTGAAAACTTGATACATCTAAAGTTATGTTTCTGGTTACAGAAGTTCCTACGGAAGAATGAGTAGCTGGATAGTTGTAGCCATAGCCTTGAGATGCTGAAAGGGTTGCAAGATGACTTCCTTGAAATATAGTAAGCTTTTTTGTAGTAGTATTCCATCCCGCTAAATACACTAACTGAGCACTATCAGTATGAGTGGACAATCTTTCTTGAAACGTAAGAAAAACAGCTAAAGACATAGAGCTACACAGATCTATAAATGTTTTAACATCAGAGTGTGCATTACTAAAATCAAATTCATGATCATACCCTGTTCCTGTAGATGTTGTTCCTCCGGGTAGAGTAATTGTTCTGGATGTCTTTGTTACTTTAAGAGGTATGGTTACATTTGTAAGTGAAGTATTTCCCGTATGAAAATAGCCCCCCACAACTAAAGGATCTGTAGCGGTTGAAGGATTTGAACTATCATTAGAATAAGTAGAAGATTGAAAAGTTGCTGTTTGACTGTCTATTGTTAGAGAGAAAAATCCTACTGTATCGTTTTCTATACTCTCTTTTGTAGTAGAAGAACTAAAATCTCCTAGCCTAAATCGACTTTCTGTTTGATTTGATAAATTAGTAAAAGTAAAAATATCTATAATTTGAGCAGTGCCTCCGGAAGTTCCGTCTGCCAAAGTAATAGAAACTTGTTTTCCTAAAGAGTCTCCTAAAAAATTCATAGGAAGACCACCAATATTAGTGTAAGTACCGTCGTAGTTATGACAGTTAATATATTTACCTTTTACAACATAACTTGTTTCAGGCGCTTTTCCAGATTCTGCTGTAAGAATATCTTTTGTAACTACGTATGCAGTATCTAAAAGTTGATGTGAGCCGTCCCAATACTGAGTTTTTGTAACATTGTCATAGTATCTCTGTTGCATGAAAAAAGCATTATCATCAGAAAGTCCAAACAACGTTTGATTTACTTCTTGATTATATGTTCCTGCATGAAAATCTAAATCAATGCCCCCTCCATTATTGGTAAAAAATGAATTGTTATGAGTAATTCCTTTATCACTGAAAAAAGTTCCTGTTCTCCAAGAAGTATTTTCATCTTGTCGACTTACCAGAGGAATATTCCAATTTAAAGCTAAAAAGTTGTCATTAAAAGATACTATTCCTTCCCCTACTGAGCTATTGAAAGATCCAAAAACATATCTTTGGTTAGGGCCTAATACAGAACCTCTATCCGCTCTTCCTACGCAAGATATTCCTTCGTATCCACTAACGCTTCGAGTATCAGAGTCTGCAAGATTTTTACAAACAAAAGCCTTATCTTCCATGTAAATATCAAAAATACTTTGAATAGGCCCTTCACATAATACTTGAGCTTGGTAGAGCTCTGTTCTACCTGTAGGTACATTATCTTCAGTATTTGTGTCTTGAATGAGCAGTATGTCGGCAAATACAGGAATAGTATCAACCCTTTGAACCCCATATATTACAGGAATAAACTTTGCATCTAAGTTTATACTTAAGTCAAGATCTCGAGTAACTTCATACTTTTCTTCCCTATATTTTGTACCGCCAAACCAACCTGCAACACCTCCTCGTCGGACACTTTTACCACGAGTTTCTATAGCTGTATATTCTGCAGTAACATTTAAAGCAGTTTCTGCATGCTCAAAGCCTCTGTCATGCTTATACTCTTCTCGCAAAACTGCATCTGTGGATACTCCATTAGCATTAAGAGCACGGTGTGATTCATCTGATGTAAGTCTTCCCTGTACTCGTACAAAATCGCCCCAATGGCTTGTTAAACTCCAAGTTATAGTAGAATTGCCTGACGCTTTTTCTTGCAGAGTTCCTTTAGCAATAATTCCCTTAAATAGTAGTACAGGCTCTCCTATAATAGCACCTGTTGCAGGATTAGCAAAAACTCTATATATAGTAACACTTCTATTTATGTAATTATCATAAGAAATAATAGCACCACCTTTATTTGTAAGTGCTGTAACTTCTGGGTTTTCATAGCGAACACTGTAGTTAAGATTTGTAACACCATCAATCGCAATTTCTGAATTAGTAGTAGCGCTTACAGTTAGGTTACTTACGTCAATCTTTGTTCCATTTGAGTGTAGCCTATCAATTCGAACTCTAAAACTATCTTGGTTTCCTGCTTGTCCCGACGCTTTTGTAAATACAACCTCATCTCCGGGGTAAAATCCAGATTTAAAAAAGTCAACATCAACAGTTAGCGTGCCTTTTTGTCCTCCATTAATACTTGCAGTACCACTTCCTCCTAGTGTAGAAGTTGTAACAGATACGTTTCCTATTTGTCTGTTTAGTTTGTCTGCAGAAAGCTGCAAAGTCATGCTTGTTGCTTTAGCTTCAACTGTCTCTGGAACTTTTCCAACTTGTATTGTACTGCCAGGTATATAAGTAGGCCCTGTAGATGCAGGATATTGAACAGAATAAGGGGCATCAGTCAAGTATACGTACTGACTGTCTTCTCGTGCCTCAAAAGGAAGATTAGAAGGTTTTTCAAACTTAATTAAATGATAGCTGATTAAAGGATCTCTATTATTTAAAGCAGTTTTAATTGCTGTAGGTATATTACGCAGTGCCATTTATGATAAGCTCTCTTCTAGCTTTACGGAAAAAGAATATAATCCGTTAGTGTTAATACTGTAATCTATGTTGTTTCCCGGTACAATTACTCGAATTCTTGGTGTTCCAAACACTGCTAATTGAGTAAGCTGGGATCCGAAAGTAAACTTTCTTTGTAAAGGAGGCGATATAGTGAGCGTATTTGAGTTTACTTTTGTAACTTTATACGCTTTTACATGAACATCATCACCTATATCAGTTATATGAAAAAGATCCCCAGGCTTAACATTAGAAGCATCTGTAATTATGAGTTCCGTACTTCCTGCATTTGCTGTTGTAGTAATACTTTTTGAGCCTACGTTTCCATTTCCATATTGAGGAAGCTCAACGAAAAAAGCCTGCATAGTTGCTTGTCTTTCTAAAAGATAGGGATAAACAGTGTTAAATTCGTCTTTAGTTAGATCATTGTATTTTATTGTAATATCCCATTTATGATAAGTATTTACAGTTCTAAAACTTAATCCAGAATTAGACCTTTTTGTAAGTATGGGAGCAACTGAAGAAAGCTGAACAGACGAAAAACCAGGCCCATAAGAGCCTGAAGTATCCTCTCCTGCATCGTTTATACGGTTATTTGGATCTGGTAAAGTATCTTGAACTGCCATTATCTTAGCTCTGCTACGTTAATGTTCTCAAGGAACGTGTCGCCTTGTGCGTTTGCCGCCTCTCTAATCATTTCAATAATATTTCCGCGTTGAGCCATAAGTACATTTTCAACTCCTGTGGCATCTACTGCTGAAATATTAATTGTTGCATTTACTGGAACCCCTTGGGGAATATCATCGTTCGGAACAACTCGTCCAGGCATTTCAGGCACAAATAGCTCTGGCCCTTGCTCTCCTACCATAAAGGCTGTGTTTCCACCTTCTGCTCTATTTTTGTACCCTGCAAATGCGGGTTTAAAGTTTTCTGGACCTCCAATTCCTTGTTGTCCTCTCATGTAAGCTAACTCTCCCGCTCCTCCACTTGAGCGAGCTAAGTCAACTGTATTCGATCTTTGTCCTACAGATACAGAAGTAGGAGCCCCTGCGCCGCCCCCTGACGCTCCTCCTTGATATGTCATACCCCTAATAACTGATATTTGTGCAAGTCCCATAGCACCTACAAGAGCTGCCATAATAAAGTTTAACGGAAAGGGTAAAGTTAAAGACTGAGCTATGCCTGCAGCAGTACTCATTACTGCTTGTGCGATCTTCATTTTCTTATCTGTTTCAAAAGCTTTTCTTTTAACTTGCTCTTTTTTAGCTTCTAATTGTTGAATTTTCTTTTGACTTTCAGCAGACTTTCCATCTCTTTTCTTTTCTGCTTCAATCATACGATCAATTGAAGCTACTTCTGCATCGGACTGTGCTTTAAGAACTGAAGCAAGGCCTCCAATAATATTTGCAGCCGCACTAAATCCTGCTGCTATTTTTTCGCTAGTTTTTGAGGCAGTGGAGCCCATTACCTCCATAGCACTCGTTACAGAAGTAAGCATAATTGTGCTAAGAGTGCCTAAAGACGCTGCTAATTGTCCTTCTGGCCCGAGTTGAGCTAGAGCCGTGTTCATAGCGGTCATAGTACTAGCTACCATATCAATAGCAGCCGTTTTAACGCTCTGTTGTGCTCTTATCAAAGCAGCTTCTGCAACTGCAACTTCTTGTTCTGTAGCTTCTCCGCTTAAACTAGCAACATATGTGTCATCAGCATTTGCTTTAGCCGCCTCTGCAACAGCTATAGCTTGTGCTAATTTTTGTTGGCCATCTATTTGAGCTTGTATTGCCTCAACCCCAAAACCTTCTGACCCCATTCCAGAGACTCCGCCGTCTCTTTCAGGAATGCCTCCGGCTATAGCGGACGTTACGCCAAAGTTTGCTTGGGTAACTCTTTCTTGTGCAATTGCTTTTGTTACAGCCAGCTGCTTGTCCAATAACTCTAAAACTTTTTCTTGTCTTGGTATCGAGACATCATTTGCCTCCATTTCTAAAATTAGAAGCTCTCTTTGCAATTTTGCTTTTTCTATTGTCAGTTTTAAATCCATAGTAGCAGCTTGGAGCTGTACTTTTGCAGTTGCTACTTGGAATCTAAACTCATCTTCCGGAGTTAGTTTGGCTCCTACTGACTGTAGTTTTTTAATTAGTTCTGCGCTTTTATTACTTAAAGACAGCTCTTGCTGCTTCAGCTTATTTGTCTGTTCTTGCAGTCGTATATTTTCTATAGCGGCTCTTTTTGCTATAATACGAGGGTCTATCAGCTTAGTTTCTAAAGAAGTTCTTTCTCTTAGCAGCTCTTGATATTTTTCTGAGTTTAAAAAGTCTTCTTCACTTAAATTAGAAAGTGTTCTTGCTGCTTTAATTCTTTGATCAACTAAGTCAACTTGATCATTTAAAAGCTCATTCTGTAGTGTTAAAAATAAAGACTGTCCTCCTACAATTCCTTTAACTGCTTGTCCTACTCCTTTTAATTCTACTTTAGATCTTTCTATGCTTTCTGCTAGTGTATTAATATTATTTCTGGTTTTTTGTATAAAGTCTACGAAAGCTACTAACCCTTTTTCTCCATCTTTAAATTCTTCTGCAATGTTTAAATTTTGAATTTCTTTTCTTAGCTCTTCTAACAATCTTTTTGCATTTTCTGCTTCGTCACTGCTTCTTTCAAATGCTTTGAATCCATTAAGTATGCTGGGAGGAACACGAACAGTTTCTTGAGATTTTTTTGTTAGAGAGTCAAACTTATTTAAAACATTTTGAGCGGCTTCTTCTTCATCTTGAAAAAGTTGTTTAGTTTTTTGCTGTCTTTTATTAATTACAGAATTAAAACTAGCTACAGTATCATTTATTTCTTTAAATGCGCTTCTAACATTATTGGGGTACCTTTGCAGTATATCCAACTCAACTAAAAAATCTTCGTACGTTAAAGAGCCTGAAGCAACTCTTTGCTGTAACTTCTCTAAGTCTTGATAAGTTTTTTTCATTAATGAAATATTAAAAGTATTTTCTCCTTGAGACTCTGCTACTTTCTGCTGAACCCTTAATTGGAGTAGGGCTCCCTTTAATACTTCGGAAGCTGATTTCTTTTGTAAATCTAATGTTCTTTGAGCTAGCGACTCTTCATTTTCTGCAATCTCAACCTGTCTTGCTTTTAAGTCTACAATATCGGATTCAATTTGAGCAATCTCTGAAGCTTTTCCTCTATAGGAAATCGAAGAGTCTGTTAGTTGCTTTAACTGGTTTTGTCGGGCACTTAATAAATTGTTTACATTAACTAATTCTTTTTGTTCGTCAATTGTCTCTTGTACTAAACTATCAACATTTGCTTGAGAGACGTCTCTTATTTTTCCGGAAATTTGGTCAAGCACTCCCGCAAAAGCAATATAGCTTTCTACAAGTCTTTTTCCGTCTTTAGAAGTGCTAGTTTGAAATCGTGCTTGTATTTCAGAAAACTGTTCAAAAGACTCAATTGCTTCATCAATTCTTTTTTGTACCAAATCTTCAGGAAAAAACTTTTCTTTAAGAACTCCATAGAGTATTGAAACAGCAGAAATTATTAATCCAATATAAGGAAGAGCAGTAAAAAGAGCAGCGCCAAAGGCTTTTGCCCCCGTAGCGCCTGCTTTTAAAGCAGGAGTTAAGCGAGATAAAGATGCTCGAAGGCCTTTTTTACCTTCTGTAGACTTCTTTGTCTTCTTAGTATCTTCATCAAACTGAATACCTAGATTTTTCATTGTGCCTTTAAAATCTAAGGAGGAGGCAGCACCAATTGCATTTGCTCTAGCTTGTTGACGAGTTGCGTCTGCTTGAGCTGATTGTAGTTGGGGTAAAATCTCTAGCTGTTGGCGAACTCCAGCAATTTCATCTTTTGTTTTCGCGTACTCTTTTGTGCCTTCTTCTGCTTTATTTAACTTTGTTGTTAAACCACCTAATTTGCCAGTCAAGCTTGCACTTGCAGAGTCAAATTCTTCTGCTGTAGCAGTTCCGTCTTGTAAAGCTCCTACAAGCTTAGAAAATTTAGGAGGAAGCTTATCGCTGGCTGTTGCCGCTTTCGCAAGCTGTACTCTAGCGTCCAGGAATCCTTGTGCCGAAGCTGCGGAAGCATCCGCCATCTGAAATAGTCCCGGAGCCACGCCTCGAGTAACACTTAATCCTAAAGTAGTAGCTACAGCTGTTAAAGATCCTAAATTTCTTGAGGCAAAGTCAACTGCGTCAGCAAAACCTAAAAAGTCTGAGGTAAAGTTAATTAAATTTTTCTGTAAATCTGCAAGAGCGGCTGCCAGTTTATCATAGGGGTTAGCATCTACACCTTGACTTAAATCTTGGAATTTTTCTAAACCTTGTTCAATTGTAGCATTTAAGAAAGCCTGTCGTCTATCAAACTGAGTTAGGTTTCCTTCTGCAATACCGAGCCTGTCCGCATATGTTTGAACAGCATCATCTAAACGAACCATGATTCCTAATTCATCTAAAATTTCTGGCTCAAGTTTTGCGGTACCTCTAACGAGACGGTCAAGAGCATCGCTCATATCCCGTCCTAATGCCAAGGAAGCTCCTTTTGCTACTTTTGTTAAATCCCGAAGTTGATCTGATCTAAATCCAGAAGAAACTGCAAGTGCGGTGGAGCGCATAGCTTGTTCAGTAGAAATAGCATTATCGGTTATTTCTCGTAATCCTTTTGCAATGTCTGGAAGATTTTGCCCCGCGGCGGCTCCTACTAAACGCAACCCTTGCTCTAGCTGCTCTATTTGAGCAGCTCTTCGCAAAGCATTAAAGGCTGCAGTAGCAGCAAACACATTAGACGCAAGAATAGCATAAGCACTTACAAGCCCGCTACTTCCTGTCATAGAGTCTCGCATCTTACTAAAAGCTTTGGTGCCGTTAGAAGTTGCTCCTATTACTCCTTTTTCACCCCTATTATACTTTTCCCTGGATTTGCGAGTTTTATCTGTGGCCTTTCCAATATCATCGGTTGCTTTAGCGGCTTTCTTAGCTTTTTTCGCAACAACGTCCAGAGACCCATCGTCCCCGACTTTGATTGTTAATTTAACTTCATTTGCTGCCACTAGATTTTCTCTTTAGCTTATCATATTCTCTTTTCAAGTTTTCTGAAGATTTTTTGATAGCTCTTGAGTCTAACCAACTCAATATTTCTAAAAAGTATTCAGTATCTTCTATACTGTATATATTTAAATAGTGCTGAAGGTTTGTATAATCTTTTCCTGTATAGCCTATTTCAGGAAATATTCTATCTCCTAACATATTGAAAGTAGCTACAGCACACATCATAATTTCTGGTAAGTCTTCCCAGTCTGGAGGAATTTCTTCCTGCACAGGCTCTTTACCAAGTTGTTCCATCATATCTAAGTATTTGGAACGTGTCATTCCAGTATCACTATTCTGAAATAGTTTTTCCAGCCTTTCTAGGGCTAGGTCCCTTTGTTCCTGTACGAAAGTTATCTAAATCAAAGACTACCTCGTTAAGCCATGTATCAAATTCTCCTGAGTTTGTTACTAGTACTTCTGCATTTTCTTTTGAATACGCTACTTCTGCTTGAGGATCTTGACCCTCTGTATCAATTAAAAGTAATGTTTCAAGGTACTCTACAGTTAAACCTCTCCAGTTTTTTATACTTGAATCAGAAAATTCAATAACAAATTTATCTTCATCTAAATCTTCTACAAGTTGTCGTGTTTTTCTATCAAACTTTTGAGTAGTACAACGCTTTCGTAAAGCTGTAAGCTCTTTTCGAGAAAGATTTGCTACTTCCACAGAAAATCCAGGAAGCCCCGGAAAATCCATCCAGACAGCTTTGCTGTCGACCATAAGTTTTTTAAGTTCCATTTAATGACCTCCTCAGTCAGTTTCGTATTTAAGGATTGTTGCAAGATTGGAGGGATTTTGAACCATTCTCCAATCATAATTTTGTAAAAATATATTTCCTGTATTAATTCTATTAGTAAAAGAACAGGTTGCAGGTCCGAAAGAAAAGCCCCTAAAGGCAGATCCAGACTGCCCATTTCCAGCTTTTATTGTTAAACTTGCATTTGTATCCCAATCAAGAGTATTTGAAGTATTACTATCTGTTAGATACTGACGTATCGATCCAGCAAGTATTTTTTTGGAGAGAGTGAACGCAGATGGGTACATCGACGTTGCAGCAGAGGTTGCAGATATTGCGCCAGCTACAGTTGTGTAAGGCGTCCACTCAACGTCATTTTGCAACTCCATAGTAACTCCTACAATGTTGGAAAGAGACGCGCTGTTAAGTGTAATATCTAGCACAGGTATAGTGTAATTCTTAGTAGAACTACGAGACTGAAGAGTACCTGTTAAAGTAGCTCCTCTTGTTAGTTTTCCACCTTCTCCTTGAATCTCAATACTCAGGGGTCGAGATCGCTCGATAACGAAACTCCCATTTGTAATTACTGCTGTTTCAATTTTGAAGGTATCAGCTTCTGTCTGTACATACAAGTCAAAAGAGCTTGCATTTAATAATAAAGTTTGTAAAATAGCATAGTCAGCTTCTTTTAACGCAGGCGCAGTAAACTTAAAGTTTGCTGCGTTTGCTTTGTTAATTACACTGCCTTCAAACAAATTATTCTGGGCGTGTAGAGTTCTAACAGAGTAACTTTCTTCAGAAAACGTTTGACTAAATGATACGTCTGTTACGTCTATTCTGTGTCTGTTTCCTCCGCTAACTACATAAACTTGTGCCTCTTGTTTAAAATTGTAAGTTGGCATGTAATTTACTCTGCTAAAAGCCTGTTTTTCTATTACTAACTTCTTGTATTATAGTGTAGGTGAGGAAAAATGTCAAGAGTTATTTTTTGTAGGAGTAATAAAAAAGGGGCCGAAGCCCCTTTGAAGTGTATATTATTATTATACTTTGTAGGTGAGAGTAACTTCGTTTGTTCCATCAATTGCTGAAGGCAATGCTTGGAAGTTAGTCTCCAATGAGATAACATCTTCGATAGAATGAGTAGGAATCTCAACGTGCGCAGTTGGGAAATTGACTTCAAGACGTCGACCTGACCCTCCACCAATCTTAAACGTAAGATCCACACTGTTAGTAACTGTAGTAGTCAGATTACGAATATCTTCAAAGAAGTCGCGAGACTTAGTACCTGCTCCTGCCATTGAAGTTGTATCAAGAGCAAGATAACAAGTAAAGCTACCAGACATTGATCGTGCACCTGTTACGTGACCAATTGGAACGTTAACTACACCCAGTTCTTCTGGAGTAATATAAGTAACATTGTTAGAAATAGTAATATTTCCACCAGTAAGTGTCAAATCATAACTTCCTAATAGGCCTGTTGTTGCAGATCCATCAATAGAAAGTTGAGTAAGTCGATTACGAATAAAGTTATCTGTAGCTGAAATATCTTCATTTACATAAGTAGTGTGACTTGAAGCTGCTCCACTATTAATTGTAGTAAGTACATATAAACGATAGTTGTCATCAGTATCTAGCCATACGTCTCCAACGGCAACGGTTCCTCCGTCTCGAGTTGTATCAGTATCTACAGGGATTGCTGTATCTTCAATAGTACTTCCTCCAAAATCGAGAACTTCAGAACATTGACCGGACCAGTTAATAGTAGCAATACCATCAATCTCAAAATCAATAGACGCTTCGTTTACAACTACGTCTTTTAATTTAATAACTGTTCGATTCGCATCGCCTAATACAAAATAAATGTTTCCGGTTTGGAATGTTGAACGGTTTGATTCTGCAAATGTAACTGAGGAGGAGCTACCTGCAGGAGTAATAACAGGGCCTGAAACTGCATTTGTTGTTCGTGTAAATGCAGCGCCTGTATAAGTATCAGAACCTGCCATCATTGCCCAAAGAACTTCTTCTACTGCGTGAACTTCTGCCGCTGTATCTGCAGAGCCTGTTCCTAGAGCAGCTCCGTCTGCAGTGAATGGACGAACATAAGTTGAAAAAGACCACTCGCCAGCAGCAAGAGAGTCATTAAACGCACGACGTCCTCGTCGGCTCGCTCCACCAGTTGATTCCATCTCAGAAAGAGTAATTTCTGAAGTGTTGTTTGCCTGTGAAAAGCTAAAGCCGTCCAATATGGGCATTTCCCACACTACATCTTTAAACTCAATGTAGCATTTCGTGTCCCGGCTAAAATATAATTGAGTTGCCATAGTAATCTCCTATGCATATTGAAAGGACTAGGGCGTGAACATTTGTTCGTGCCAGTCGTTTCTAGTATCGAACCTCTACTTCGAGTTCTCCAACCCCATAAGGTTCAAGTACACCTTCATCAGTAGTTATACTAATGACTGTAATTTGTTGACAATTAAACTCATTGTTTTGTTTGTCAAAATATTGTAAGTTTGAATTTTCTTCTATAACGGTTTCTACATCTTCCATTAAAAGATTTAGCTCTTCTTGGGCGTCTTCTGCATGAACGTAACAGCGTATCGTAACTCCTAAGAATCTATCTTTATAACCGCCTGCCTGGTACTCCCTAGTTTCGCTTCCTGCATTTAAGTGAATTGCAGGAAAATCTTCTACTTCATCCCAAAACTTTAGCCTAGGATGCACATTATTTGCTACATCCGTAAGAAAAGCTCCTGAGCCATCTATATTTTTAAGCTTATTAGTAAGGGCTTCTACTATATTGAATCTTCTAGAAGTATAAGTTCTTGGTGTAGTCATTACAATCTCCTAGTAAATAATCTTCCAACTGCAAACTCTGATGCAATTTCCCTAATAGTTCTATCTATAAGCCGTCTAGGATCTCTATCTATAGTTCCTTGTTTTCCTATGCCTTGTTCAAAAGTTTGGTAAGGCGACTTTTCGTAAGAGTATCCAAAACTAGGAAATCCCTTGGGAGTTTGCAATATATTAATTATCCTAACTGAAGCTGCAAATCTTCCACTTCTATTATTTAATGCAGGGTCTCCCATATTATTTACGATTGCACTAGGAAGTCTTTTATTCATTAGTGCTATTAATTGTAACTGTTGAGATGCAGCACTA
>Ga0213866_10002129_pt1 | contig 14221 bp, 12 predicted proteins | sample PICome_11_FD_160079 | JGI IMG/M metagenome (GOLD analysis project Ga0213866, IMG submission 160079) | Coastal seawater microbial communities near Pivers Island, North Carolina, United States - PICO284 | ecosystem: Environmental > Aquatic > Marine > Coastal | place: USA: North Carolina...
GTCAGGCCGGTCTCAAGCACGGCCTTTTGTTGCGGCGCGCCGGAGATCAGCAGGTAGAAGGTCGCGGGGTTGGGCAGCTGGTAGCCGGGGTCCGCTTCGCCACCCATGCGGTTTTCGCGGCGGGCGTTGGCGGTCAGGTGCAGGGTGACGGCCTGGGTCATGTCGGCGTCGAGCGCGAGGGCCGAGCCGGCGTTCTGCATCGCGAGGGAGTCGGCGTAGACGTCTTGCTGGACAGCGACGGGGATCAGCCCGCCGTCATCGCGGTAGCGCCAGACGATGCCGGTCTCGTTGGTCAGGTCCATGCCCAGCAACTCGCCGTTGCGGGTGCCGACGGCGTACTTGGCCTGGCCGATCTTGATGAAGAGTTCGGCGGCGTTGCCGGACGCGTCGACGCCCGTGCCGTCAGAGATCTTGGTGAAGGCGGCGAGGCAGGCGGCCTTGACGTTCGAGCCGACGTCGCTGTCCGCGACGAGCTTGAGGTAGGGCAGTGCCTCGGGGTAGCCGATGTCGCCGACGATGCGTGCGATGTTTTCCTGGGTGACCGGGTCAACGTGCGGCAGGGCGACGGACAGCGGGTAGGTCAGTTCTTTGCCGACCTCAATCATCGCGTTGATGACGCGTGGGTGGCTGTTCTTCTTCGAGGTGTCCTGGAGGACTTCGAGGAAGTAGGGCGCGGCGAACTGGCCGGTGACCTTGAGCCGTTGGATGGCGAGGTATTCCTGTCGGGTGCCGCCTTCTTCGCCGTCAAGGGCCTTGATGTCGGCACGGATCTGTTCGGCGTTGCGCGAGCGTTCGATGAGTGCGTCCTGGAACTTGTCCTGGATCGCGTCCCAAGTCTCCTTGAGCGACTCGTTGATGCCGCTCTTGCTGAGCTCGGTGGGGTTGTAGTACTCGGGGTTGGACTCGATCGCGGCGAGGAATGCCGCGTTGTCCAGTCCCAGGAGGTTCTCGGCGAAGGGCTTGGCCTGAGCCGGGCGTGCGACGTTCACAAAGTGTGCGAACATCTGCCAGTTCTTGGCGTTCACATCGTCCTGTGCGAAGGTGGAAGGGCTACCGAGGCAGAGCGAAAGGGCCAGCGACGGGGCCAGCAGTGAACGCAGCGACAGTGTCATAGGGGCAACTCCAGCGGAGGCGGGGCGGTAGGTTTAGACGCTGCAATCTACTTCGACTGCGGCTGGGCGTCAAGGATTGTAAGCCGGTTTGTCGGCATGTTTTAGGGAATAGGCGGTAGGCAGTCGGGAGTGGGGGGCCTAAATCCGGCATTGCCTTGTCTTACTCCCGACGCCCGATTGCCGATTCCCCGCCCCAAAGCGGACAAAAACCCTTACACTCGGTCATCATTAGATCCGATTATCCCGGTTCCTGAAGCCCCGACCGCGTTATGTTCAAGTTCCTGGTCTTCGAAGGTGATTGGCCTGCCAAGCAGTGGCCGATCCGCAATGCCTACCTCGTGGGCGCGGACGGCAACGCGATCCGCTCGGACATCCATTTCGAGGGCGGCTGTGTTGTCGTCCAGAAACGCGAGACCGGGGCCGCCGCGTTCACCATCCAGCACCTGGCCGGCGACATCGGCGAGCTCACGGTCCAGACCTGCCTGATCCCCGAATCTGACAAGCCCTACATCCTCAACCTCGAACTGGCGCGGCACCGGCTGATGCTGCTGTACGCCAAGCTCGAAGAGTGGGGCATGTTCGACCTGGACGAGGACCACCCTGTCACCCGCCGGGCCAACATCGCGCGCGAGTTCTTTATTAAGGCGCTGTGCGTACAGCACGAGAACGCAGGCGAGGCCTCGCGGATCGCCCAGCAGGCGCTCATCGCCGCGATCGATGGCAGCGAAGAGCTCGCGCTTGCCCACTCCGAGCTGCTCCTGAATAAGCGCAAGTCCGCCGGCGCCCTGCCCAAGGCCCCGATCGGCTGCGGCATCACGATCGAGCACAACGACGACCGTCTGAAGACCGGACTCCGCAACCACTTCGATTTCGTGCAGCTGCCCGTGCCATGGAAAACCGTCGCGCCCGAGGAGAATGGCTACGCCTGGGACCGCATGGACGGCTGGGCGCAGTGGGCCGGCCGATCACGCATGCCCGCGATCGCCGGGCCCGTCGTGTCGTTCGAGCCGACCTGCCTGCCCGACTGGCTGTACATATGGGAGCACGACTACGACACGGTGCGCGACCTGATCTATGAGCAGGTCGAGCGCGTCGTATCACGCTACAAAAACGTGGTGCAGATGTGGAATATCGTCTCGGGCCTGCACGTGAACAGCCACTTCACGTTCACGTTTGAGCAGCTCATGGACCTGACACGCATGTGCACCATGCTGGTCAAGAAGATCCAGCCCGGCGCGAAGGTCATGATCGAGCTGCGCGATCTCTTCGGCGAGTACTACGCGAACAACCCGCGATCGATCCCGCCGATGATGTACGCCGACCTCGTCGTGCAGTCGGCGATCGGGTTCGACGCGTTCGGCCTGCGGCTGACGATGGGCCAGGCCGTGCAGGGCCAGCACACCCGTGACCTGATGCAGATCAGCGCGTTGCTCGACCAGTTCGCCCACTGCAGCAAGCCGTTGTACCTCACCGTCTCGACCCCCAGCGAGCCGGTCACCGAGATGATGATCGCCAAGCCCGACTCCGACGAGCCGGTCGATGCGGACAGCGGGTACTGGCGTCGTCCCTGGTCCGAGCCGGTGCAGAGCCGCTGGCTCGAAGCCGTCTTCCAGATCGCCATCAGCAAGCCCTTCGTCGAGGCCATCGCCTGGCAGGACCTGATCGACTACCCCAACATCGAGTTGCCGCTCTCGGGTTTGCTCGACGAAGAGGTCCGGCTCAAGTCGTCGTTCCGCCGGCTCGTCGGCTTCCGCCAGAACCTGCACAACATCGGGCAGGACAAGCCGGCGCCCGATCTCGACGAAACTTTCGAAGAGCCCGAGGCCGACACCAACCTCGCTGACGGGATCTAAGCAGGGGGCTCCGCCATGACCGACCGCGTTTCCGCTGTCTCGCTGCTGATCATCGGCGCGGCCGCGCTGTTTGTCTGTGTGCTAGTCATGCTCGACCGCCCGCTGCGCCGTGTCGACCACGCCGCAAGCGAGCCGATCACATTTAAGATCGACCCCAACACCGCTGATGCGGACACGCTCTGCCTGCTGCCGCGCATCGGCCCGGGCATCGCGCAGCGCATCATCGACGACCGCAACGCGAATGGTCCCTTCGATTCCGCCGACGACATGACACGCGTCAGCATGATCGGCGAGAAGACCGTCGAGGCGTTTGAGCCCTGGATTCGGCCGTAATCTTTTTGTATCACAGCGACGCGTTATCTATCCGCATTGGAAAAGGCTTGCAATAACGCGCAGCGCCTCGCGTTAATCGGTTAGCAGTACGTTTACACCTCGGCTTGTTCCAACCCCTTGGACCCCACACAAGCCGCGCTGGTGTGAGCTGTCGTGCCGGCCTGCAATGGGTCGGCTTACTAGCCGTGCACGTGTACTAAGGAGCGTTTGTCATGACAACACATCGACTGTGTGGATTGTTTCTATTGGCCGCAGCAGCCTCACTCCTGTTATCGCTATTCGCTCAAGATCAATAGGCGCACGCCAAATCGCCGCCACCTACGAACAATGATGCTTCTTCCTCGTCGCAACAAGACCCCGCGGCGCAGGATGACCCCCGAGCCCGCGAGCTGACCCCGAGGCAGGCGCTGGGTAAGAAGCTCTTCTTTGATGAGAACCTCTCGATGCCGCGAGGCCAGGCGTGCGCGTCTTGTCACGACCCGGAGATCGGGTTTACCAGCCCGTCATCCGAGATCAACGCGGCCGGTGCCGTGATCCCCGGTGCGGTGGAAGAGCGCACCGGCAACCGCAAGCCCCCCCTCGGTCGCGTACGCAGGCGACAGCCCGGTGCTGGGCTTTGATGTCGGCCGAGGCGGCTGGGTCGGCGGGTTGTTCTGCGATGGCCGAGCAACCGGGCAGACCCTCGGCGATCCGCTCGTGGAGCAGGCGACCCAGCCGTTCCTCAACGACCTGGAGCAGAACCTCGACGATGTGAAGGATGTGATCCGCCGTGTGGCGCGCTCCGACTACGCCGACCTGTTCGAGCGTGTCTGGGGCCGGGGCTCACTGAAACCCGACGAGGTGGAGTCCACCTTCGAGAAGATCGGCCGATCCATCACCGCCTACGAACGCTCGCACGAGGTCACCGCCTTCACCTCCAAGTACGACTACTGGTTGCAGGGCAAGGCCCGCCTCACCGAGCAGGAAGAGCTCGGGCTCGAACTCTTTAACGGCAAGGCCGCGTGCTTCTTCTGCCACAGCAGCGCCGAGGGTGACGACGGCGAAGCGCCGCTGTTCACCGACTTCACCTACCACAACATCGGCACGCCCAGGAACCCCGACAACCCCTTCTACGACCAGCCCCGCCGCATCAACCCCGACGGCGCCGACTTCATCGACCCGGGCCTGGGCGGCTTCCTACGCACCGCGGGCTATGGCCCGGACGTCTATGAACCGGAGCCGGGCAAGCACAAGGTCCCGACCCTCCGCAACATCGACGCCCGGCCTAACCGCAGGTTCGTCCGCGCCTACGGCCACAACGGCGTCTTTAAGTCCCTCGAAGAGATCGTTTACTTCTACAACACCCGCGAGGTCGAAGAGTGGGATGCGCCCGAAGTCGAAGCGAACGTCAACGTCTTCATCGGCGACCTGGGCCTGACCGACGACGAGGAAGCCGCGGTCGTTGCGTTCCTCAAAACCCTGACCGATGGCTACATCCCGCCGCGCGAAAGAGATGCGCAGCCGCCACGCGAAGAAGAGCCTCTGCCCCCGGCACCCGCCGAGCGCCCGAGGCGATAAGGCTTGCATGCTTGATGCGATTGCCGCAACGCCCGCCCCTACGGCCGGTCGGGGTGGGTGATGTGGCCCTGTGTTTCGACTTCGCCGATGTCGTCCTGGTACCACCAGGGTTGGCGGCCGCCGACGTTCCAGGTGTGAAGGGGCATGAGGCGGTCGGGTTCGATCCATTCACCCGATCCGTCGCCGAAGACGTGGTTGCTGCCGGTCGGCGAATAGTCGCTCTTTCGGCCGTGCGGCTGGGCGTCGGACCAGAACGCGCAGTAGTAGTCGTTCTTGGGCTGCCAGCTCGGCGGCTGGGACTGCAGGGTGACATCGGTGATCACCGCGACCTCGCGGGTCAGGTCGTCGAGCGTGATCGGGCTGCGTGAATCCACCACGCCCCAGGTCCCCTGCCAGCGGTCAACGCCACCGAAGTACATGTACGTGTGGTTGAGTCGGCCGGTCGTCGGGTTGAAGTCTGCCTGGAAGGTCCAGTCCGGACAGGTCCACTGCTTCTGCGTAAAGCCGTAGTCCTCAAAGTCCTCCCACTGGTCTTGATTCAGGCCGATGAGCGAGGCGAAGTTACCCGCCGTTTTCGTGCCTTCGATGAGCCGTTCTTCGCTGTCGTCGGTGGCGTAAGACTGTGTGGCGATCGTGACCTGTCGGATCTTGGTGAGGCACTCGATCTGGATGGCGCTCTCCCGTGACTTGCCCAGCGCGGGCAGCAGCAGCGCAATGAGCAGCGCGATAATAGAAATGACAACCAATAGCTCGATCAACGTAAACGCACGACGCATGATGGCTCCCTGAACAGGGTAAAAAGGGAAAGGCGATCTGCCCGTTTAAGGGCCGGGTGCCGATAGGAGATTACATTTTAGCCGCGTCGCCGGCGCGAGAACAGCAGTTCGTCGAGGCCCAGAAGCTCCGCCCTTGCTTAAAAAATAGAGTCGGTGTGGAGGAGTTATGTTTTGCAGCAGCCAGCTAGAAAGGGGGAGCAGAAATACGGCCCCTTTTCTGACACCGTTGGCCGCTTCTTTACTGTGGTTATTACAGCAATGCCCTCATCGTTGCTCGTCGCTAGCCAGCAACACCGCATTCTCCTCCTGCCGCTCGTCGTGTGACGGGCGGTTTTTCATTGCGCGTGCTTCACCCTCGTACACCACCACCAGCACCCCATGCCGGTCTAATTGGTCGATGAGGATGGCAAGCGATCCGGGTTGAATGGCGAGCGGTGAAGAGACGCCGCTTTATTGAATTGCCAAAGCAGCCCATCTTCGCGCGAACGGTGCATTAAGGCAGCAAATAACAGAACAACGGCATAGCCAGAAAGGTGTATTTTCAGGGAAACGCAGCCGGAAAGGGATTGAATTCCGACAGGGGGCGGTATCTTGTGAATGGTAAAAAACCCGGAGTGGCTTGGTGCTGTTCCATATGGGAAAGATCAGTATCTGGAGGTTTAGATGAAACGCCCACTACTCACCCTCACAGCACTCGCAGCCGGATCCGCGACCTTGCTCGGCACGGGCGCGCAAGCCGCGACCGTCCCCACGGTCAGCAGCTACATCACTGGCAATATCGAGAATTCGGCGACGACCGATACCGGCAATCAACTGTCGCTCGGCACCTTCAATACGAACGTCACGACTGCTTTCGCCAATGACCAGGGCGGTGTCTGGGACTTTGACGCCGGAAGCACCGGCAGTAATCTTGGCGCGGTCAACGACTTGGAGTTCGGCACCAGCCAAGCCTTCAGCGTGCAGTTGTCCATTTCGCCGGGCAATATCAGCACAGGCGTGGCTGCCGGCAGTGGTCGCACCGCAACAAGCGGATCCTTCGTCATGGGCTTTGGGAGCACCGACCCGTACACCTACACCTTCGGACCGATCCTTGACTCCGGTGACAACGTCGTTGCCGGGGCGGGGGTGACTCAGGCGGGTCTGGTCGTCGTCTCACGAGCTGGTGCGCCCAACTCTGCGACGGTGACGGCGAACTTCTCGGGAGGCGGGTCCGCCTCTGACACGTTCGCCATTGGAGGCAGTAACGGCGGAGACGACACGTTCTTCGGCTTTGTCGCACCGACCGGCCAGACCATCACCTCGCTGGTCTATGACGGCAGCACGTTTACCAACGTTGACGACTTCGGCTTCGTGACCAACGTCCCCGAGCCAAGCTCGCTGGCGTTGCTCGCGGCGGGTGGGTTGCTGGTGCTTCGACGAAGCTCGGCCCAGGTCGCACGCCGTCGGCGCGGCTAAACCTGCTTCTCCTTCACATGGTAACGAGCCCTGAAAAGGGCTTGCTTCCTTTTCTGCCTTTCGTTCGTTCAGGGAACTAGTCCTTGCGCCAAGCCTTTACCCTCATCGAATTGCTCGTGGTCATCTCGATCATCGCGCTGTTGATCGCGATCCTCTTGCCGGCGTTGTCCTCGGCCAGGCAAGCGGCGCAGCGGATGCAGGGGCTTGCCAACCAGCAGCAGATCGGCCGGGCCATGCACGTCTACGCGGCTGACAATCAGGGGCAACTGCTCGTCGGCATCACGTACAACCCGTTCCAGTTCAACTACCTGCTCTACAGCGATGACGCCCCCAAAGTGACGGGGATGGGACTGCTCATCGAGCGCGTAGGCGTCGAAAACCCCCAGGCATATTACTGCCCGCGTCAGACCAACCCGTTTCATCAGTACGACACGGCCGAGAACAGTTGGCTGGTCCCGGGGACCGTGACCCGCTCGTCGTTTGGCCTGAGACCATTCGACAACGAGAACCAGAAGGTCACCTGGACGGACGACCCGACGGCCAACGTGTTCAAGCCGCGGACCGGGCTCGACGTCGGCGATGTCGATATCCAGCGCCTACCAGCGCTGGAGGATTACGACTCCGAGGACGGGCTGCTGGCAGACATCGCCTCCGTTGCGTATCACGTCAATCTCCACCACGGGGACGGGATTAACGCAATCCGTGTCGATGGCAGCGGCCGGTTCGTCAAGCGAGACCTATTTAACAGCGCCCTGAACCAGATGTCCGGCGGTGGCTTTAATATCGGCAACGACCCGTTTATTGAGCAGCTCTGGGAGTATGCGATTAAGCGGGATGAGCCGACACCTTGAATCGGGGCGGTAGGGAGTCTTTTGGCTTTTTCCCGGAGAGAAAGAGTTCGATCGACGGGGGCTGAGCGAAATGCGTTACTGCCCACCTGAGGCATGATCTAACGATCATTCGAGCTTCAATAGGCAATCGCCTACGCTCACTCGGACTTTCCCGTTTTGGGCACACCCGACCACTCGCCCGCGAGAACCTGCTTGGCCAACTCGGGGTAGCCATCCAACGGTAGCAGCTTGACATCCCGGAAGGTGGACTTGCCGTTCGCCGCAGAGAGCCAGGGGAAGCCTTCCGCATCCAGCTGCTTATGCGTGCGCTTCCCGATGAGTTTGCCGCCGGCGTAAAAATGGACCTGCTCGCCAACCGCAACCATCGTCATTTCAACCTCGCCATTGAACGATGTGTCCGAGCTGAACCGCCCGAGGTCGCCCTGGGTGGTGTGGTATAGCCCGAACCACTTGCCGCCATTGAACCAAAACGCAAAGCCCTGCTCGGTGAAGATGCCCAGGCTTAAGTTCTCGCCCGAATGCTTGGTGACACGCGCGGACAACACGAAGTCTTTCGCACGCACGCCGGCAAACGTAACCGTCGTCTTGTTCAGCGTCAGAACACCATCCTGATACTCGTAAGCCTTGGGCCCGTCGCCGAACTGTTGGACCCCGGCTTTATCCAAAGCCTGCTTCGACTTCGTCATGAAAACCCACTTCGGCTGATCGTCCGATGTCCCCGCGAGGTCTGCTCCCTGGCCGCCGCCGGCCTCTTCGATACGCTTCTCCATCGCACGCTTGTCCAGCACGGACGTGGTCCCGGCCAATGCCTCGCGGTAGAAAGCTGCCGCGTGCAGGCGAATGCGCTGCTGCTTCCAGCCCGACTCCCCCTCTGCGATGTCCCACCAGCTGTCGCCAAGCTTACGCAGCGCCTCGGGTGTCGGGTCGAGCGTGAGCTCCATCGCAGCGACCGCCGCGAGCTCGGGCTCATCGCAGGCCGACAGCGGCACCAGCCCCTCGGGCCACATGCCCAGAACATAGCAGGTGTACTCCCCAACGACCTTCTTTGCAGAGACGTTGTCCTTGTCCCGATCCAGCATGTCCAGGGCGCGGCGGTACGCCTTCTGCTCGCGTTCCATCGAGGCGACCTGCTTCTCAAAATCACGCAGCGCTAAGATTTGATCGCGGCTGCCCGCCTTTTTGGCCAGTGTTGATGCCAGCTCCACGAGCCGCTTGGCCTGCGTAAATGACTGCTCATCGATCAAGCCTTCAGCGATCGCCACAGCCTGGCTCACAACGGCGTTGCGCTGATCGCCGTCAGATGCCTGCATCCCGAGCGTTTTAAGCACAGAGTAGCGCCGATCGAACAAATCACCGTCGTACTGATTGTCGATCCGGTCCAATGTGTTGATCGCCAGCGTGCTGCGCTGCAGCTTCACAGCATGGTCGACCACCGTGTCGAGCATTGCATAGCGGACCGCCATGTCGGAGGCCTTCGCGGCGTCGGCCTGAATGAGTTCGGTCAGCTCGGCGAGCTTGTCCAGGTCGTTCGGGATCGGGCCGTAGGCATCGGCGATACGCGATTTGGCTTCGTTGAGCTGCGCTTCGGTTGGCGGCTGGAGCAGTTGCACCTCGGCGATCGCCATCTGTGGAAGCAGGAGCAAGCAGCAAATCAACAGAACAAACGATATGAATCGATCAGACATAGATGTGCGTTTCCAGCTTAATGCAGTACGGATCAACGAATGGATGACCCTTGAACCTCACTATAGTCAAATAGCGGCTGAATGGAATAGATGAAATGGCTTACTTTTCAAAGAAAACGTTTCTTCATGGCGGATTCTCGCACAACTTATGGGGCAAGATTTCCAGAGGGGGTCAATGTGAGGATGTTCGTTTGTTGGCCGGCGTTGCGCGTTGGGGGTGTTGCACGGGTTGTGCGCGCAGGGCTTGTGGTTGGGACTTAAGTGAGGAGAACCATTTCTAATCCAGCGATCTCTTGCGGCGCTCGCCTCTCACCCCGGCCCTCGCCCGGCATGAGAAGGGGTAAAACGTTGCGCGCCATTTGTGCGCCCCGGGTTTCGGGGCCCTGGCTCGACGATGCTTGTTAAGGCTGCATTAAGATTTCGCGTGGCTGTGCGCACGGGGTCAGCCGTCGAGCTTGGCTAGAACGGCTTGCAGGTCGGCCCAGACTTTTTTGCGGTTGTCGGGGGTGTAGGACCGCAGCAGGTACGCGGGGTGGAAGGTCGGCATGATCTGGATCGGCGGGTCGGTGTGGGCGAACTGGGCCCAGGTGCCGCGGAGGCGGGTGATGCCGGTGGTGGTGGAGAGGGCGTATTTGGCCGCGGCTCCACCCAGCGCGACGAGCGCGGTCGGGCGGATGATGGCCACCTGTTTCGCGAGGTAGGGGCCTTGGACGGCGGACTCCTCGGGCGTGGGAGTGCGGTTGCCCGGCGGGCGGTACTTGACGACGTTGGCGATGTAGACCGACTCGCGGCTCAAACCCATCGCGGTGATCATCTTGTCGAGCAGCTCGCCCGCGGGGCCGACGAAGGGTCGGCCTGTGCGGTCCTCTTCCTGGCCGGGGCCTTCGCCGATGAACATGAGCTTCGCGTCGACGTCGCCCTCGCCGAAGACGAGGTTGGTGTTGGGCGGGCGCAGGGCCTGAACTTTTTCGTCGGCTTCGAAGGCAGCGGCGAGTTGTTCGAGGCGCTCAGTTTTGTCAGCGGTGGATAGGCCGTCGATGAGCTTGATGTCGGCGGGGTGTGCGGGGGGCAGCGGCGGGGCGGTCTCGCGTGCGGCGGGTGGGGAGAGGGCGAAGTCGGGTTGACGCTGGGGTGGGGATTGTTGCGGGCGTTGGTGTTGAGTGGGTTGGGCGGGGATCCGGGCTGGCGCTGCGCTCTGGCCCGGCTTGGGTGCTGTCCGGAGGGGGGTGGGTGTGGGTACGGCGGTGGCGCCGAGCAGCGCGTCGGTCTGGAGGTGTTGTCTTAGGATGCGCGCGGGGTCGGGGCTGGGCATGGGTGACAAGGTACCGCGCGGCGGGTGGTTGTTGGGGGCTTATTGGGGTGAAAACGTCCGAGAAAACCGGGTTTATGGCCTGCGGGTGTCGTCGTGATTGCATTGTGGATGAAAAACGCGGGTCATCCGATGCAATAGCGGCATTGGCTGATAGACGGCCGATCGAATCTTTGACGACTTTTGACGCCGAATTGGAGCATTCATCATGGGCGAAGGCACACGTAATAAGACCGTACTTGGACCGGATTGCAAGATCTCGGGCGAACTGACGCTCGACAACGACGCGGTCATCATGGGTCAGTTCACCGGCACGCTGCGTGTGACCGGGATGCTCGAGCTGACCGAGTCCTCGCAGATCAACGGCACGATCATCGCCGGCACGCTCCGCATGGGCGGCAAGGCCGAGGCCGACGTCGTTGCCGAGCAGGGCTGCGAGTTGATGCCCGGTGCTCAACTGGTGGGCCAGCTCTACACGAGCCACCTGAACGTTATCGAAGGCGCGGTCTTCCAGGGTGATGTCTGCGTCGGCCCGAAGGCGATTGCCGCGGCCAGCGAAGCGCTCGCTCAGCAGGACGAGATCGAGGAAGAGGGTCAGGGCTTCACCTCTTCGATGCTGTCGCAGGCTGAAGAGGCTGAAGAAGAGCAGGAAGTCACGACGAACCCTGGCTCGGTGAATGCCGTGCTCCAGCGCCGCCGTGCGAAGGTGCTGCAGGCCCGTCGCCCCGCGACCAACGGCAAGCGGTAATTGCTGGCCCTTGCACAGGAGGGCCTGACCGATGCCATTGCGCCCAGCACTTGCTGCGTTCCATCCCAAGGGGCCTAAGCCCAAGGCCGTGCGGCCGGTGACGTGTCCGCACTGTTCTTGTGGGTTCGAGATCTCCCTCAAGGCGATGTCGATGCGCTGCCCGCAGTGCACGCGCCCGCTCGCGTTCGAGGATCTGCATCTGGACTCCAAGGTGCAGGGGGATGTGTCCACGATGGGCACGGTCCACCTCGGCGGACAGGGCGAGATGGTCGGCCGACTGATCTGTGGCCGACTCGATAGCGCGGGCCGAGTCGACGGCAAGATCGTGGTCTACGGCCAGGCGGAAATCAAAGCAGACTCACTCGCGACCGGGCAACTCAGCGCCCGGTCGTTTTGCGCGCATCGTGGATCGACCGTCCGGATGGCGCTGAAGATCGGGCCCAAGCCAGTGGTGTCTACAGCCACGGGCGCGGTGACGACCCGTCCCCTGCAGCGCACCGGCCGGCGGCTGGTCGGCGGCATGACCAACGCCCAGCGGTTTAAGCCCGTCGGTTAGTCGCCGCCTTGGCTGCTGGGCGCTGTTTATCATTGCTAATAATCAGGCTGACGATACCGGTGTAGGCAAAGAGCTCTTTTCTCGTGCGGATGCCAAGTTTGCGGTAGATGTTGCGGACATGGACATGCACCGTGTTGGGCGAGCGGTCCAGATGCTCGGCGATGCGGTGCTCGGTCATGCGTTGGAGCAGTAGGGCGCCGACCTTCTTTTCGGTTGGGCTCAGGGGTGGGGCGGATCGATCTGGCTTTGTGATGGCAGGGCTATCGCGGTTTTCGCTAGGAAATGGGCCGTCAAACATGGGTCGTCTCCGGAATGGGGGGTGAATCACTCTGCAAGCAGGAAGGATGATGTTAGAGAAGATAGGTGACAAATAGCTGTCACAACAGATTAAACCTTGCCTATTATTTTTGACAGCTTCTGGCATGCAAGATGAACCGATTTTGGGCGTTCAACGTTAGGATGGGTGATCAGGCTGGGGAATCCCGTAGGCATTTGACACGGAGACGTATGCGGATGACTGTGAAACGAGATGCTTGGGCTGATCCAAACGGTTTACTACGTGGGCTTTCAACGTTCGCAATGGCCCTTTCGCTGGTTGTTGTGGGCTTCGGGCTTCTGACGCCAGGGCTTGCCGTTGCAGCGGAAGCCCCCACTGCGACCGCGGTGCCGGAGACGACCGAGGACCTTGCCGAGCTGGAAGAACGCGTCGAGAAGGTTGTGCAGCGTTGCCAGCGGGCGACGGTCTGCGTGCAATCCGGCGGCGGGTCGGGCAGCGGGGTGATCATTTCGGAAGATGGCTACGTTTTGACCGCCGGCCACGTCGCGGTCGAGCCCGGCAAGACCGTCACGTTCATCTTTCCCGACGGCAAGAAGGTGCGCGGCAAATCGCTTGGTATCAATGTCGGGATCGATGCGGGGCTGATGAAGATCACGGACAAGGGCAAATGGCCACACGTCGAGATGGGCGACATGTCCGAGGTCAAGCCCGGCGCATGGGTCGTTGCGATGGGCCACCCCGGCGGGTTTGACCTGGAGCGCTCGGTGGTTGCTCGGCTCGGCCGGGTCTATCGCGTTCGATCGACGGTGATCCAGACCGACTGCACAATCATCGGCGGTGATTCGGGCGGTCCGCTCTTTGATCTTGATGGCAAAGTCGTTGGGATCCATAGCCGGATCAGCAACAGCCTGCGTCAGAACTTCCACGTGCCGATTTCGATGTATGAGCAGGGCTGGGACCGCATGGCGGCGGGCGAAGTATGGAACCGCCTGCCTAAGCGCAGCAACATCCGGCCCGGTGGCCCATACATCGGTGTGCAAGGTGCCAACGGGTTTGAGCTTGGTAAAGGCGCGAAGCTTGGCCGCATCTATCCGGATACGCCCGCGTCGAAGGCCGGGATGCAGGAGGGCGACGTCATCGTCGAGTTCGACCGTTCGCCGATCGGCAGCTTTGGTGACCTTGCGGAAGTCGTCGGCAACCTTGAGCCGGGCGATCGTGTGCCGGTGAAGCTGATGCGCAAGGGCAAGGGGATCGAGCTCGAGATCGTGATCGGGAAAGCGGGGGGTGGCGAATGATTGGCGTATTGTCAACCCGCTGCGGACACGCGTTTTCTACTTGTTTTTCAGGTCGAAATATGATTTACAAGGCTTTATGTCGCTCTGTTGTTTGCCTGTCCGTATTGCTTTTGTCGGCGCAGGCCTCGGCCGCAGCAGATGCGCCGCGAGAGGCTTCGTCGCGATTCGCGCCGGACGCGGAGATCCGTGCTGCATTCAATGACGTTGTCCGCGAGGCGCGTGCGAGCGTGGTGCAGTTGTATGTCGACGGCGAGTCGCGCATCCTCGGCACGATCATCGATGCCGACGGCTACGTGGTGAGTAAGGCGAGCGAACTCGAGGGCGAGCAGATCAAGGCGGTGCTGTCGACGGGCAGGCGAGTAGACGCGGAGTTGGTTGGTGTGGACCGCAAGAACGACTTGGCGATGCTGAAGA
>Ga0213866_10002130_pt1 | contig 14221 bp, 15 predicted proteins | sample PICome_11_FD_160079 | JGI IMG/M metagenome (GOLD analysis project Ga0213866, IMG submission 160079) | Coastal seawater microbial communities near Pivers Island, North Carolina, United States - PICO284 | ecosystem: Environmental > Aquatic > Marine > Coastal | place: USA: North Carolina...
CATGTTGATGACGGGCGCGCAGTCCATCCGTGACGTGATAGCCTTCCCCAAGACCCAGACGGCGGCCTGCGTGATGACCGACGCTCCCAGCGATGTGAGTGCGCGTCAGCTGCGCGAACTCAACATACGCCTGCGGGAAAAGGCGGAATCCGGGCAGAAAGATGCTGCCGGGCAAGATTAGAACAATAAGCAAGGAATTCAGGTATGGCCGGACACAGTAAATGGGCCAATATCAAACACCGCAAGGCGGCCCAGGATGCCAAGCGCGGCAAGGTGTTCACCAAGTTGATCCGCGAACTGGTCGTGGCGGCAAAGCAGGGTGGGCCGGCTCCCGAGGATAATCCACGCCTGCGCGCTGCAGTCGACAAGGCGCTGGGCGCCAACATGACGCGGGACACCATCGATCGCGCCATTGCCCGCGGCGCCGGGAATAATGATGCCGATAACATGGAAGAGATCACCTATGAGGGCTACGGTCCGGGCGGTGTGGCAGTCCTGGTAGAGGCAATGACAGATAATCGCAATCGCACGGTGGCTGAAATTCGCCATGCCTTCACCAAGCGTGGCGGCAACCTGGGTACCGACGGCTCCGTTGCCTACCTGTTTGAGCGCAAGGGCCAGATCAGCTTTGCACCGGGTGCAGACGAAGAGCAGTTGATGGAGGTGGCACTGGACGCGGGTGCCGAGGACATCGAGGCCAACGAAGATGGCTCCATTGACGTGACCACAGCCTGGGAGGAGCTCAGCGCCGTGAAATCCGCCCTGGAAGACGCGGGACTGACGCCGGAAGGCGGCGAAGTAACCATGATCGCCAGTACGACCGTGCCTGTGGATGCCGGTAGCGCCGAGACCATCATGGGATTGGTGGATGCCCTGGAGGACCTGGACGACGTCCAGAACGTCTACTCCAATGTCGATATTCCCGACGAGGTATTGTCCCAGCTCTGATTCGGGACATTCGGCGGCCAGCTTTTCAATCTTGAGCTGACCAACACTGTAAATTTGTACATAATGGTTCCGCGTGCACAGCCACGGGGACGGGCAGTACAAATGGCGGTCATCCTGGGGATAGACCCCGGCTCTCGCAAAACCGGATTCGGCATCATTCAATATAACGCCGGTCGTAGCGAATACATTACCAGTGGAGTTATCCGCCTGCCTGACGGTGAGCTTCCCGATCGCCTGCGCGTCATCTATGAATCTGTCACAGAACTGGTGGAATTACACTGCCCCTCGGAATTGTCCATTGAGCAGGTTTTCATGGCAAAAAGTGCCGGCTCCGCTCTCAAACTGGGGCAGGCGCGTGGTGCCGCCATTGTCGCCTGTGTCGCCCAGAAGATGGCGGTGGCGGAGTATTCGGCGCGCCAGATCAAGCAATCTGTGGTGGGCACCGGTGCCGCTGACAAAACCCAGGTTCAGCACATGGTAAAAACCTTGCTGAGCCTTCCCGCCCAACCCCAGGAAGATGCGGCCGATGCACTGGCGGCGGCGCTGTGTCACGCGCATACTCGTCAGAGTCTCGTTCATCTGTCTGGCGCGACCGGAACCCGCCGCCGCCGGCTGCGCTGAGAGAATTGAATAGCTGATGATTGGAAGAATTCGTGGCCAGCTGGTCCACAAACAGCCCCCCGATATCCTCGTTGAAGTGGGCGGTGTGGGTTACGAGATCCAGGTGCCCATGACCACCCTGTTCCTGTTGCCGGAGCTGGGCAGCGAAGTGGCCTTGCTCACGCACTTTGTGGTGCGTGAGGATGCGCAGCAGCTGTATGGGTTTGTCGACGGGGCGGACCGCACGCTGTTTCGACAACTGATCCGGATCAGCGGCGTTGGCCCGCGGCTGGCGCTGACGATTCTCTCGGGGATGGATGCGCGAAGCTTTGCTCGTTGTGTCCAGACCGATGACCTCACGTCCCTGGTGGCTTTGCCGGGAGTCGGTAAAAAAACCGCCGAGCGGCTCCTTGTCGAGATGCGTGACAAACTCAAGGACTGGCTGGATGAAGTATCTGCCGGCGACGATGGGGCTGTGGTCGCCCGGCCTGAGCGCGCTGCTGACCGTGTCTCTGATGCCGAAAGTGCGCTGATAGCCCTGGGGTATAAACCGGCCGAGGCCAGCCGAATGGTGGCCGCAGTCAACGATGAGGACGTGTCCGACAGCGAAGACCTGATTCGACGCGCCTTGAAAGCAGCAGTAAGCGGGTGAGCCACGCATGATTGAAACTGATCGTCTGATAGCACCCGAGGCTTCCGCTCCGTCCGAGGACGTCATGGACCGGGCGATCCGCCCGAAAAGCCTGGACGAATACGTGGGCCAGCCCGCGGTTCGCGACCAGATGACCATTTTCCTGCAGGCCGCTCGTGGCCGCAGCGAGCCGCTGGACCACACCCTGATATTTGGCCCGCCGGGTCTGGGGAAGACGACCCTGGCGAGCATCATCGCCAACGAGATGGGGGTAGCCCTGCGAACCACGTCGGGGCCGGTGCTGGAGAAAGCGGGCGACATCGCCGCGCTGCTGACCAACCTTGAACCGGGCGACGTACTGTTCATCGACGAGATTCATCGACTCAGTCCGTACGTGGAAGAGGTGCTCTATCCGGCGATGGAGGACTACCAACTCGACATTATGATCGGCGAAGGTCCCGCGGCGCGCTCGATCAAGCTTGATCTACCCCCCTTCACCCTTGTGGGCGCCACCACCCGAGCGGGCCTTCTGACGTCGCCGTTACGGGACCGCTTCGGCATTGTGCAGCGGCTGGAGTTTTATGAGGTAGCTGACCTGGCGCATATCGTGGAGCGATCTGCCCGCATTCTCGACATCGGGATAGACCAGGCCGGTGCGGCAGAAATAGCGCGCCGTGCCCGGGGTACGCCTCGCATTGCCAATCGCCTGCTACGGCGTGTACGCGACTTCGCCGAGGTCAAGGCCGACGGCCACATCTCTGATGAGGTGGCGGACCGGGCGCTGGATATGTTGAGCGTGGACCAGCGAGGTTTCGATCATCTGGACAGGCGGTTGCTGCTGGCAATGATAGAGAAATTCGACGGTGGCCCGGTGGGGGTAGACAGCCTGGCGGCGTCCATCTCCGAAGAGCGGGGTACGATCGAAGACGTGCTGGAGCCCTACCTGATCCAGCAGGGCTACATGGTGCGCACGCCCCGCGGCCGCATGGTCACGCGCAGCGCCTATCTGCATTTTGGGCTGAAGCAACCCGACGCACAGGGCCAGGCAAGCATGCCACTGGGGCTGGACGGGGATGCCCCGGAGTGAGCGAGCGGGAATTTTCCCTGAACCTCAGGGTCTACATCGAAGACACCGACGCCGGTGGCATCGTGTACTACGTGAACTATCTGAAGTTCATGGAGCGCGCCCGGACCGAATTCATGCGCCATGTGGGCTTCGGCAAAGAGGGGATATTCAACCACGACCTGATGTTCGTGGTGAGGGATGTGGCGTTACACTATAAGCAGCCGGCAAGGTTGGACGACGAGCTTATCGCCACCGCCAGCATCGGCAAGCTGGGCGGGGCGTCGATGACACTGCGCCAGCGCGTCCAACGCGGTGCCGAAGTACTGGTGGAGGGCAATGTCACCATTGCCTGCGTTGACAGTGCGGGTGTAAACCCGCGGCGAATGCCTAAACCAATGCAGGAAGCGTTGCGCCACTGGCAGGACGGCTAACAAAAAATACATCGCACCCTGATCGGCTGCGAGTAGAACAAGGGGAAACCTGTGGAAGAACAACTCAGTCTTATTGACCTGGTGCTGCAGGCCAGCTTCACCGTGCAGGCGGTGATGGGCATGTTGATGCTGGCGTCGGTGCTGTCCTGGTACATGATCGTGCAACGCTTCCTTTACTTTCGGAGCGCACGCGACGAGATGTACGATTTTGAGGAGCGGTTCTGGTCGGGTATAGACCTTTCCCAGCTCTACCGCGAGGGCAATGAGCGCGCGTCTGAAGGCGCGGCTGCCATGGGCATGGAAAGTATCTTTCGCGCCGGCTTCAAGGAGTTCTCCCGTCTGGCCCAGCAGTCCGACATGGATTCCGAGGCAGTGCTGGAAGGGTCTCGACGGGCAATGCGTGTGGCGACCTTGCGCGAAGAGGAGCGGCTGGAGCGGCATCTGGCGTTTCTGGCGTCGGTAGGATCCACCAGCCCGTATATCGGCCTGTTCGGCACGGTGTGGGGCATCATGCATTCGTTTCGCGGTCTGGCCAATGCCACCCAGGCTACGCTCGCCACGGTAGCGCCCGGTATCTCGGAAGCGCTGGTGGCCACCGCCATGGGTCTGTTCGCGGCCATTCCGGCGGTACTGGCCTATAACCGCTTTGCCTCCAAGGTGGAGGTGTTCGGCAATCGCTATGACACCTTTGTCGACGAATTTTCGAGCATTCTGTACCGCCAGGCCTACGCATTGCGGTCCAAGGATCGCAGGGCGGGGTAAGCGGCCATGGCTCGCGGCAACAAAAAACGCCGGCCTATGGCCGAGATCAATGTGGTGCCCTACATCGATGTGATGCTGGTGCTCTTGATCATCTTTATGGTGACGGCCCCCATGCTGATGCAGGGAGTGGAAGTCGAGCTGCCCCAGGCGGCAGCGGACCCAGTCGATAACCAGGATAGCGAGCCGCTGATTGTTTCTATTGATAGCAGTGGGCAGCTGTTCCTCAACCTCGGCGCCAATGAAGACCAGGTTCTGAGCCTGGCGACCATCAAGCAGCGGGTATCGGCAGTGATGCGACGCAGCCCTGAGAAACCGGTGCTGGTGTGGGGAGACCAGGCGGTTCCCTATGGTGAGGTGGTTACCCTGATGGCCGCGCTGCAAGAGGCCGGTGCACCCAGCGTGGGCCTGGTCACGGAGACACCCGAGTGAGTGGATCGGTTTACGCCAAGCCGGTGATGCCCCGCATCATGCTCCTGCCCGCTGCCACGACGGTAGCCATGCATGTGGCCCTGGTGGCGGCGCTCACGATGAACTGGAGCGGCTTCGAGGAAAAAACCATTCAAGTTAAGCCGCAGCCCAAGGTGATCAATGCGAAGCTGGTGGATGTTGAAAGTTTTCGGCCCAAGCCGAAGCCCAAACCCAGGGCGGCTGCGCCACGACCAGTCAGCAAGCCAGCCCCGAAACCCAAACCCAAGCCGGTTGCCACCAAACCCAAGCCCGAGGTAAAACCGACGCCCAAGCCAACGCCCAAGCCGGTGGAAACCGCAAAGCCCGAACCGCGCATGACAGAGGAAGAACTGGCGGCGCTGACCCGCGCAGACCTTGCTCGCGCGCTGGATGAGGAAGAGGATTTCGTGGCCGAGGCCACTGCCGAGGAAATGGCCGCCAGTTATGCGGCGCTCATTCAGCAAACGGTGGTGAATTACTGGAGTCGCCCGCCCAGCGCTCGCAATGGAATGGAGGCTCTGCTTTCTATTCAATTAATACCCACAGGCGAGGTGGTCAGCGTGAGTGTGTTGAAGAGCAGCGGTAACGGTGCCTTCGACCGCTCTGCGATTAACGCCGTCGAGAAGGCGGGCAGTTTTCCTGAGCTAAAGAACCTGCCACCACGGGAGTTTGAGCGGACCTTCCGCCGATTCCGTCTCTTATTCAGACCGGAGGATTTACGATACTGATGCGTTTCTTCAGCAAGCTGGCAGCGGTGTTGCTGCTGTCACTGGCCTCGATCACTGCCAGCGCCCAACTGACCATTGAAATTACCCAGGGCATTGATAACCCCACAGCCATCGCGGTGGTGCCATTCGCCTGGCAGAGCGGGGGCACGGCCCCTGAGGATATCGCCGGGGTGGTACAGAGCGACCTGTCTCGCAGCGGCCAGTTTGCCCCGGTGGACCGTGCCGATATGCTCGGTTTTCCGAGCACCCAGGGAGATGTCTTCTATCGTGACTGGCGGGCGCTGCAAACCGAATATTTGTTGATCGGTCGGGTGTCGGTGGCAGGCGAGATGCGGATCGACTACGAGCTGTACGATGTTAACCGCCAGACCATGGTGGAAGGCGGTACGGTGACCGGTTCCCCCAATGAAGCTCGCATGCTGGCGCACCGCGTGTCTGATAAGGTCTACGAGAAACTAACCGGTATTCCCGGGGCGTTCGCCACCCGGCTACTCTACGTCTCGGTGACCCGTAATCCCACCGGGAAGGACTACTACCGCCTGACGCTGGCGGATTCCGACGGGGCACGTCCCATTGTGCTGCTGGAGAGCCGCGAACCTGTGCTGGCCCCCGCCTGGTCACCGAATGGCCGGGAAATTGCCTACGTGTCTTTCGAGACCACCCGGCCGGCGATTTACCGGCAGAACCTGATGACCGGCGCCCGCGAGCAGCTCACCAACTTTACCGGGTTGAACGGTGCCCCGGCCTGGTCTCCTGACGGCAACACCATGGCGATGGTGTTATCGAAAGACGGCAGCCCCGATATCTACCTGATGGACCTGGCCAGCAAGCGGCTGACCCGCGTCACCCGGCACTACGCGATCGATACCGAACCCACCTGGATGCCAGATGGTAAATCCCTGCTGTTTACCTCAGATCGGGGTGGGCGGCCCCAGATTTACCGCTACGATCTGCGCACCGGCGCCACTGAGCGAGTGACTTTTGAAGGCTCATACAACGCCCGTGCCAGGGTGGCCCAGGATGGACGGAATGTCGTGTTGGTGCATCAGCGTTCGGGTAAATTTGCGATCGCCATCCACGATCTTGTGACCAACCGCCTGCAGGTGCTGACTTCTACTGAATTGGACGAAAGTCCCAGTATCGCCCCTAATGGCTCTATGGTATTGTATTCGACGAAATACCGTGACCGCGGGATCCTGGCGGCGGTATCCGTGGATGGAGGCGTCAAGTTCCGACTACCAGCACGCGAGGGCGATGTGCGGGAGCCGGCCTGGTCACCTTACATGAGCCAGTAATCTGGCCAAACAATAGTGATAAACCACATTTCTGAAGGAAGGGTAATATGAAACATCTGCCTGTTGCCGGTAAGGCACTTACCGTGCTGTTCACAGCGGCATTCCTGGTAGCCTGTTCAAGCAGCGACACGAAAGACGACGAGGCAGCTGCCGCTGCTGAAGCCGCCGCAGCTGCGCGCGCCGCTGAAGAAGCAGCCGCCGCGGAAGCCAGTCGTGGACAGGAGCGTCTTCGCGAAGCAGCTGTGGCTGTTGGCAACGTTTTCTACTTCGAATTCGACAGCTCTTCGCTGCTGCCGGAAGCTCAACAGGCTCTGGATGCACACATTGCCCTGTTGTCTTCCAATGACGACAAGGTTCGACTGGAAGGCCACACTGACGAGCGCGGAACGCGCGAGTACAACATGGCCCTGGGTGAGCGACGTGCCAATGCAGTCCGTGACTACATGGTACTGAATGGCATTGCCAGCTATCGCATCGAAACCGTGAGTTACGGTGAAGAGCAACCGGTAGCCTACGGTTCCGGGGAGTCCAACTGGTCCCAGAACCGCCGCGTGGAACTCAAGTAGCGGTAACACCATGCGTATCAGCAGATTGCTTGCTGCGAGCGGGCTGGCCCTTATGGCCGGCCCGTTCTGCTTAACGGTCCAGGCTCAGAGTTACGTCGATGTTGAAGCCGAGCGCGCTGCCAGTCAGCAGCAGCGCGAGGCCACAGCACCGGCAACGAACCAGGCGCCGGCGGATCAGCCCGCCTCGACAGCCACCCGTGCCTATGGCATTGGTACCGCGCCGGCCGCGTCTGATCCTTACGCATCCCAGCCCACATCGGGATACAGTGGTTCCAGCCTGCCACCCACGACAGGCATACAACCCACCACGAGCACGACCGCAGCTCCGGCCACCACGACATCTTCGGCGCCGAGGCCTGCTGATCAGGGTGCAGCCAACCTGCTTTACCAGGTGCAACAGCTGCAGCAGGAAGTCATGCGCCTGAATGGTATTGTCGAAGAGCAGGCCTTTGAAATCCGTACGCTCAAGCAGCAAAGCCTGGAGCGCTATGTCGATCTCGACCGCCGCGTCAGTGCCCTTTCCGGTGGAGCGGTGGCAGCAGGAGGCGCAGCTGCAGGTGGATCATCCGGCACTCCCGCTGGTGGTCTTGCTGTGGGATCGAACACCTCCGGCAGCGGTGCTGGCTCAGCGCAGCCTGGAGAAGCAGACGCCTATCGGGCGGCGTACTCACTGGTTCGGGCGCAGCAGTTTGACCAGGCCGTCAGTGCTTTTAACCAGTTCCTGAACGATTACCCTGCGGGCAAGTTTGCGCCGAATGCACACTATTGGTTGGGTGAGCTTTACCTGGTGGTCAGCCCTCCCGATCCTGAATCTGCTCGTCAGTCATTTATGTTGCTGGTGGATCAGTATCCGGATAACGCCAAAGTGCCGGATGCGCTCTACAAGCTGGGTCGCGTTCAGTTCATGAAAGGTAATCGCGATCGTTCGCGTGAATTCCTCGATCGGGTGATCAGCCAGCACGGTGACAGCTCCGCTGCCAAACTGGCCCAGGAATTCCTCGACCAGAACTTCTGAGCCCCGCAAGGTGGGGCTGGCCCTATGAGCATTGCTTCCCAACGTGATGCCCTGGCGCAAGACGCCGGGGCACTTCGTATCACTGAAATATTCTACTCCCTGCAGGGCGAGGCACGCACAGTAGGGTTGCCAACCGTTTTCGTGCGCCTTACCGGCTGTCCGTTGCGCTGTGTTTACTGCGACACCGAGTACGCGTTCAGCGGTGGCGAAATGACAGCAGTAGATTCCATTCTCGACCAGGTCGCCGCTCACTCTCCGCGCTATGTCACGGTCACCGGTGGTGAACCATTGGCTCAGCCGAACTGCCTGCCACTACTCACCGCGCTTTGCGATGCGGGTTATGAAGTGTCATTGGAAACGTCCGGCGCGATGTCAGTGGCGGGCGTAGACCCTCGGGTTGTGAAAGTGTTGGACCTCAAAACCCCGGCATCTGGCGAACTGGCGCGCAATGACTTCACAAACATGCCGCTGCTCACTGCAAACGACCAGGTGAAGTTTGTCATCTGCGACCGGGGCGATTACGAGTGGGCCCGGTTTAAGCTTGACGAATACGCCTTGTCTGAACGGGTTTCTGATGTGTTGTTTTCCCCGAGCCACGGCGAACTGGAAGCACGGGCGCTGGCAGAGTGGATTCTTGAAGACGGCCTGCCGGTGCGCCTGCAGCTTCAGCTGCACAAGCTGCTGTGGAACGACGAGCCGGGGCACTGACGATGAAGGAGCAAAAAAGGGCCGTTATCCTCGTCAGCGGCGGATTGGATTCAACCACTGTTCTGGCCATGGCTCGTGCCCAGGGCTACGCCTGTTACACGCTTAGTTTTGATTATGGCCAACGACACCGCGCAGAACTGGTGGCCGCTGAGCGAGTATCGTCGGTGCTGGGCGATGTGGAGCACAAGGTGGTGCGACTGAACCTGGACAGTATTGGCGGGTCTGCCCTGACCGATACCACCATCGACGTACCGGAAGAGGCGTCTGAGGGCATTCCCATAACCTATGTCCCGGCGCGCAATACGGTGTTCCTGTCGATTGCGCTGGGCTGGGCTGAAGTACTGGAGGCCAAGGATATCTTCATCGGGGTCAACGCTGTGGATTACTCGGGGTATCCGGACTGCAGGCCCGAGTTCATCGCAGCCTTTGAAGCCACCGCTAACCTGGCAACCCGGATCGGGGTAGAGGGCCAGAAGATCACTATCCACACGCCACTGATTGACCTCTCCAAGGGCGATATCATCCGCGCCGGCAACGGCCTTGGTGTGGATTACAGCCTCACGGTCTCCTGCTACCAGGCCACGGAAGACGGACTGGCCTGCGGGCGCTGTGATAGCTGTCGGTTGCGGCGCCAGGGCTTTATGGATGCCGATACCCAGGACCCTACCAGGTATCTTGATGGGTCGATTTAAGGCTTTTTGAGTGGCGAAAAACCGCTTGAAGTCTGCCTTGAAATCCGTACTATACGCTCCTCGATTCCGGGCACCGAAACCAACCTATTCCCGGACGATAGACCCCAGTTTATGGGCCGTTAGCTCAGTTGGTAGAGCAGTTGGCTTTTAACCAATTGGTCGCTGGTTCGAGCCCAGCACGGCCCACCATACAAACAAAAATGCCACCCTCGCGGTGGCATTTTTGTTTGCAAGCTAGGCTCGTCTGGTTCAGGTCTGAAATAACCTGCCTTGATTGTGTGGTTGTGCCATTTTCGACCACGGCGATTCAGCCTACCTGTGAGTGAGTCCCTGGTGCGTCAATGGTATGTCAGTGCGGGCGGCACACCCCGGTGCTGCAGAAATACCGGGGCAGACATCAACCGCGACCCCTCGCTCGCGGAGCAAGAGCATTTCCTCGCCGCCGCGGCCGAAGCTCCTGCAGAGCCTATCAGGCAGCGACGATTGAGCTACCGGCTGTAGAAATCCAAAGTGAGTGGTGGGTAGCCCAAAATGTCCCGCTCTTCGTTAATTCTCTTGAGATTTGCTTCGCGTAGCTGCCAAAAACGTGCCTCGTCGCGAAGTGACTCATAGGCTCGGGAGGTGAACTCGAAGATATCCAGTATTGTCCTTTTCTCGAAGGCCGACGCCAAGAAGTCGAGGGCTTTGGTGCGGTCACCCGAGATCGCCCAGTAACGGGCCTCGCTCAGGTCTCGACCCGGCGAAACGTCGCCGCCGGCCCGAAAAATATCGATGGCAAAGCGCATACGTCGCATGGCTTCTTCGTACATCGTCTGGTTGCCTGTATTGCGCAGGGCGACCGCCAGCTCCAGATAGGGTGGGGGATCAGCATTTACGCCCGGGCGTAAGCGGCTTGCATAGTCCTCCAGATTCCCTCGGTACTCGGTCTCAAAATAATCGACCAGCTGCTGATCTCTTGCCGTCTCGAAGAGCACACCGATGTATACCGTATGTCCTCCCATGTAATCCGGAGACTCTTCGATGGCAGCAGTGGCTAACTCAATGGCTCGTTCTTTATGGCCACTCTGAAAGGCTACCCAAGGCCTGAACACCGGTAATACCTTAGCATTACCACGATAATCGTCGAGGATACCAAGGTTACCATACGCGCCGCGAAGACTCGAGTTGTCGACGCTATTCGTCAGTTCTTCTGGCACGGTTTCTCTAAGTTTTATCGCCTTCGCCTGCTTGCCGTCCAGCGCCGCCAGCAAGTCTGATTGCGTTAGAGTTTTTTCTGTTTCGCTCCTTACATCCCTGATGTAACGCTCGCCAATGCGACGTGCTCCGTCTTTGTCTCCAATGATGATGCTGTACTGGATCGCATTTTTCACGCCGGGCCTGTACAGAGGGTCTATATCGGTCAATGCCCGAAGTTGTGCGGCTACATCCCGTATACGACCGTCGTTTGCCAACGCCAGCGCCAGCCAGTTGCGCGCATCCAGGGAATTGGGGTTGAGTTCGATGGCTCGCCTGAGGTTTGTAATAGCGAAATCAGCCCTCCCCGAGTCCGAGTTGATAAGGCCCTGAACCGCATGGGCATCGGAAAGATCTGAATCGAGTTGCAGTGCCTTCTCGACATCACTTTGCGCTCGCAGCAGTGTCTCGCCCCCAGGCAAAGTGCCATAGGAGCCTGGCCGGTCAGACAGTAGCGTGAGCACTTTGGCACGAGAGGCGTACGCCGGGGCGTAAGCCGGGTCAATATCAATCGCTTTATTCAGCAGATCGAGTGCTCTTTCCATTTTTTTAGGATTGCGGGTAAAAATCAGGTCTCGCGCTTCCAAAAACAGTCCGTAGGCAGTGACGTCGGTGCGCTGCACGGGCGCGAGTTCTGGCGCTTCCTCGACACTCAGCTGGGCCTTCATGGCCACCAGGATTTCGGCGGCAATATTATCTTGCACTTCGAAAATATCGTTCAGGTCGCCATCGTAGGTCTCGGACCAGAGATGGAATCCGTCACTGACCTGAATGAGCTGGGCGGTAACGCGGACCTTGTCGCCTTGAGAACGCACGGAGCCTTCCAGGATGTGGGCAACATCCAATACACGACCAATCTCTCGCAAATCTTCGTTACGACCTTTAAAAGCGAAAGAGGAGGTTCGGCCAGCGACTTTCATGCCGTCGACCTGGGCGAGAACGTTGAGAAGTTCTTCAGAGATACCATCGGCGAAGTACTCCTGATCTCCGTCGGGGGACAGATCCGCAAAGGGTAGAACGGCGATAGAGGCTTCAGCGACGACGTCGTTGGTAAGCCCGGGTAGACGGTCTGTATTCAGGAGTCCCGGTACGACCATTGCTCCGGCAAACAGCAGCAGGGCGAGCACCAGCACAATGTCCAGTTTATTGCCGGTCTTTGCCGTAATGCTGTCTTCCTTGTCTACTGCAGACGTGCGCTTGATGCCATCTGCCGTGAGTTCAAAGGCCCAGGCAAAGATAATCGCAATAGGAAAGCCGATTGCCAGCAGCGAGACCACCAGTCCATCGAACCACTCTGGTAAACCGACAGCCTCTTCGAGAGAGGCGCCAACTTGCACAAGTAGCCAGCCAACTACCGCGTAAACTCCCGCAACACGGAAAACGTTTCGCCGTTTTAACTCGCCTAGCAGGCTCAAGGTCTTACCCCAAAAAATATGCAGGTCCTCAAGATAGCGCAAGGAGCGTTGAGGTACTACTGCAACCGCCCGGTTCGTCTGGCGCCGGGGGGGTAGCTAGGCGCTTGCGGCCAGCTAAACCCGCAGAAACTGGGCTATCGCCCGCCTGCCAAACTTGCCCGGCCCATGCTCCGCGCGCGGGGTGGAGCTGCCAGCCAAGAGAGCCCTGATAAGATTTTTCCAGATGATTTAAAATCTCGCTCAGGCAGTGATTGAACGGGAGACTTTACCGATACCCCACTAATTGGAACTGCCGACCTAGACACTCTAGAGGGACCGTGGCTTGACGACCAGAATCTTCGTTGCCGGACATACTGGTATGGTTGGATCGGCGATACTACGAAAGCTCCGATCCGATCCAGGTGTGGAGCTGATAACCTCTGTGCGTCCAGAACTGGATCTACAGGATCAGGCAGCAGTTGCTGCGTTTTTCTCGGATCAGCGAATTGATCAGGTATATCTTTGTGCGGCGAAGGTAGGCGGCATACATGCCAACGACACCTACCCCGCGGATTTCATCTACGAGAATCTGATGCTTGAGTGTAATGTCATTCACCAGGCATTCGTTAGCGGTGTAGAGAAGTTGTTGTTTCTGGGCTCATCCTGCATCTACCCCCGCCTTGCAGAGCAGCCCCTGAGGGAGAGTGCATTGCTTTCCGGACTGCTTGAACCTACGAATGAGCCCTACGCCATCGCTAAGATAGCCGGAATCAAGCTCTGCGAAAGCTATAACCGTCAGCATGGTGTGGATTATCGCAGCGTGATGCCTACCAACCTCTACGGACCGGGAGACAACTTCCACGCATCAAACAGCCATGTAATTCCAGCGCTGTTACGGCGTTTCCATGAAGCAGTAGTAACTGGTCGTCGGAGCGTTACCAATTGGGGTACCGGGAAAGCATTGCGCGAGTTTCTGCATGTCGATGATATGGCCGCTGCCAGCGTATTCGTGATGAATCTGCCAGTGGAAGATTACCGCTCGGTGACTGATCCCCGACTGAGCCACATTAACGTGGGTACAGGCGTGGATTGCTCAATTAAGGAACTGGTAGAGATCGTGGCGTCTGTCACCGGCTACGATGGAACTATCGAATGGGATACCTCGATGCCTGACGGTACGCCTAGGAAATTGATGGATAACACCAAGATATGTCAACTTGGATGGCAGCCGACAATTGACCTTCGTTCGGGTCTTGTAGATGCGTATCGTTGGTATCGAGAGAATCTGAGCAAGGCCCGTCAATAGCCGGCTCGGTGAGTAAGGAGTAATTAGCTTGGATAGCGGAAAGACAGCACTTATTACTGGAGTGACTGGCCAGGACGGCTCTTACCTGGCCGAGCTATTGCTCGACAAGGGTTACACCGTGCACGGGATAAAGCGCCGCGCTTCATCCTTTAACACAGAGCGCATCGACCATATTTACCAGGATCCGCATACTAACGAGCCGCGCTTTGTCTTGCACTACGGTGACCTGACAGATACCAGCAACATCACACGCATCATCCAGCAAGTTCAACCTGACGAAATCTATAACCTCGGAGCACAAAGCCATGTGGCTGTCAGTTTCGAGGAACCAGAGTACACGGCAGATGTCGACGGTATAGGAACTTTGCGAATTCTCGAGGCTGTGCGACTACTCGGGCT
>Ga0213866_10002133_pt1 | contig 14219 bp, 14 predicted proteins | sample PICome_11_FD_160079 | JGI IMG/M metagenome (GOLD analysis project Ga0213866, IMG submission 160079) | Coastal seawater microbial communities near Pivers Island, North Carolina, United States - PICO284 | ecosystem: Environmental > Aquatic > Marine > Coastal | place: USA: North Carolina...
TCTGAGCACGTTGCCGGGCGCTCATCAACCCCCCGCTTGCTTGGGACGGTAGCCGGCCTTCTCCAGGGCTGAGAAAACTGGAGCCACCTGGTCGCCCTGCAGTTCGATCACACCGTCCTTGAGGGTGCCGCCGGTGCCGGCGGCGGCCTTGAGCTGCTTGAGCAGGGCCTTGAGGTCGGTTTCCGGTGCCTCCAGCCCGGTGATCGCCGTCACCAGCTTTCCGCCCTTGCCGGCTTTGGTGCGCTGCACGCGCACGCGCTGCTGGGGCTTGGGGGTGGATGGCACCTGGCCGCTGGGCCGCTGCTGGGCCGCCGACCTGCTCAGGCCGCCGAATTCCTGCCAACCGCCTTTTCTGGCCATCCCTGCTGGTTCGCGGCTGCGCCCTGATTCTCGCCGGAATGCCTGCGGCGGTGGGCATCGTCGTGGCGTTGACGTTCGCAGGCGCGGTCGTGCCGATGCCCTGATGGAGTCCTGGATACCAACGACCAATAATGCTGCAGCGGCTCTTCTATCCAGGTGGATGGTGCGGCTACCACAGTGGAGGCTCCCACCCGGTTCTTAGGTCAGTATCGCGTCGGCTTGGAGGCAGGAGCCGCGGCCGGGGTGCTTGCCGTGGTGCTGGGCGGCAGCCTCGTGTCTTCAGGTTCCCCAGCCCTGGCTGAATCCAGGCTGGACCACGTGGCCCATTCCAGCCTGGCCCTCCCCTACTGCAGGGTTGCCCTTGGGCTCCCAATCGACGCCCCGGCGGCGGAGCTGCTGCAGAAGGCCCCAGGCCTGAGCCAGCGACTGGCAGCCACGCCTGCCTGTCGCCCGCCCTTGGATGCGTTGGCCCGGGTGGAGCAGCTGGAGCAGAAGCTGCTTGAGTTGCGCCAGCAGCTCAGCCCGGCCTCCGTGCCTCCGGTCGCGGCTGCGGCAGAGCCCGATCGCTCGCTCAAACCTGAGCCGGTTTCACCGTAAAGGCTTAACCCTCCAGGCCGGCGGCAGCACGCTGCGCCTTCCTGCCGAGGCGAAGCTGCTGGGGTTCTCCAGCAGCCGCTATGTGTTCAACCCTGGCCAACCGCTGCTGGTGAGCCCGAAGAACCCTTATTCGATCAATTGTCTCAGTGCCCAGCAGAGCACCATAACGGCGGTTATCCGAGGGCCGAAGTGGGGCTCCTAGCCCCCCGGAGCCTTTGCCTTGTTCACCCTTCAGGACAACCTGTTGGCCGAGGGCTACAGCTTCACGCCAGTCGCTTTCTATGGCGAAATTGGAGATGGGGGCTTGGCGGTTCACGGCCGTTCTGCATTTCGACGTGTTCTCGCCCCGGGACCTCGACACGATCCCCAGTGGGAAGCTGGCAGCCACCGGCAACCCCGGTGCCTATCGGCCCCAGTTCCGGTGGGGTTGTGCAGTTGGCGGCGTCCTCGCCGATCACCACCCCCCTGCCGGCCAGCTTCGATTTGGCAGACCTGCCCAACCAGGAGCTGCTGGAGGTCAACGGTTGGCCCAATCTGGGGGGGCGCCTCAACCTCGGTTTCGGGCCTTACGCCGAACGGGCTGGGGGCCGCCGCCTGCGGCCGCTGGAGCGGGGAGGGCGTTATCCGGAGCTTTGGAACCGACAGGCCCAGCGGCGCATCAGCTCCCTTCCTGCATAACCGGTAAGGGCCTTGGCATCCGGTGCGCCAAGCACATGGGTCACGAACTGAGTGAAGTCCTGGCACGGAGCCCCGTGGGGAAGATCCCCGCGCAAGCGGCGATGGCGCCGGCCCAGATAGCGCAATTCGGCCACCGCGCTGCCTGCCCCCGGGGGGGAGACGGCCAACCGGTAGCTCCGCCTTTCCCGGTCTGCGACCGGAGCTGCCTGGAGGGAAGACAGCACCCAGGCCGGAAGCTGCAGCTCGAAGCTCTGCTGTAGGTAGGCGAGCATCTCCCGCACGGGCAGGATCGATCGGCGGCGGAGTGTCTCCGCCAGAAATCTGTCCCAGTCGAGATCGGGGGTCGCCCGTACCAGGGTCACCGCATCGGCAATCCAGCGGATCGGGGGCACGGGATTCCAGCGTGCCCCATGACTGAGCAGCAGGAGCAGATGGTCGGCGGCCGAGGGAATCACCAGCAGCTCGCCGGGCCCCTCCAGGCCCCAGCGCACGGGCTCCTGCAGGGGGCGTGCGGCCTGCCAGGGGCGGTCGTCGACACCGGGATCACACTGACCCTGAAACAGAAACCAATGCAGATCGATTTCTAGCCCTTCCTCTTTGCGGAAGCCATGGCCATGGCGCGTGAGCAGATAGGCCTGGTCAAAGCTGCGCGCTGGCCGCGGCTCCTGCAGCCAGGGCAAGGTGGCGGCCAGCGCACTTCCAGTGCCGCCGAGGGGCGTGGGCGATGCCAACCATCCCTTGCGGCCCAGAACCTCAAGGGCCTGGCTGACCAGGGGAAAGGGCACCACAAGGTCGAGGTCGGCCATCGGCCGGGCACCCAGGGTGCGATAGGCCTCGAACGACAGCGCCAGGCCCTTGATCAGCATCACCGGTATGGCCGCTTGGGTGAGAGCCTCCAAGACAGCACGGGACCGGGCGAGCAAGAGTTGGTTGTCCTTCCAGGTGCGCAGGTAGAGGCTTTTGGGGTTCCTGCCAGGAGCCATTGGCGGAACCCGCTCCCTCTGCCGATGCCACAGCAAGGGCAGGAGCCGTTCTGAGCCGCGGTCGAGGGGGGCCTCCCCCAGTTGTTCTACCCAACGACCCAGGGCCACCTCAGCGCTTCGGCCATCGAGCAGACATGCCTGAAGCAGCAATTCCTGGCAAGGGTTGGGACACCACCCGGGCTGCCGAACCATCTCGATCATCCACTGCCCAGATGCAAACTATATCGTGGCGGAATGATTGGACGGGGCAATTCAGTGCCTACTCACTTGAGGTGGCAGGGTTACCATCGTTAGCCTGAAACGCCCCAGATGAAGCTCCCGATTTGTCTGAGGCTGAAGGATTGGATGGGGAGATGGCGGCGTCATCCCCAGGGTCCAGGAGCAGCCAAGGCAGCCACTTCTTTCCAGGATGAATGGTCGCCTTGTTTGCGTATGCCAATCGGCATCAACCTCGACCCGGTGGGAGATTCCTCGCCGGCCTGGATGTTCCGTGATGCCTTTCAGTCCTCCCGCAGCTGGGCCGTTCACGCCCTGGACTTTCTGGGGCGCATTGTTGACTGGGATGTGGCGCTCACGCATCCGCTGGCCCTGGACAGGCTGGGTAACCCCACCTCCTTGCGGAGCTGGCGTGGGGCCCATGGCCGCAGGCTGCACCAAGCTGCCGGCACCCTGCTTTTCCATCGCATCGGCGGTGCCTTTCCCGCCGGCCGCTACCGGGCGGAGTGGCAGGGATCGGGACGGGTGCGATTCGGTCAGGATGCGCGGATTATCCGCCGGGGCAGGTTCGCCGAGGGCGGCTGGTTCGCGGATCTCCGGGTCCGCCCCAGCGATTCAGGCCTGCACGTGATGATCACCCGCACCGATCCCGCGGATCCCGTGCGGTGCTTGCGAATCTGGATGCCGGAGGGGCAGGGGCGGCTGCTGGAGGGGCCTGGCGACGGGGCCGGCTCTTCACCCTTCCATCCCTTGTACCTCGATCGGCTCCGTCCCTTCAAGGTCCTGCGCTTTATGCAGACCCAGGAGACCAACTCCTCCACGATCCGATCGTGGAGCGACCGACGCTCTCCCCGGGCGGTCCGCCAGAGTTCTGGGGACCCTGCAACAGTGGGGGAACCCGCCTTCAATGGGGTCGCTCCTGAGCTGATGCTGCGGCTGGCGCAGGATCTGGGTGCTGATCCATGGTTCAACCTGCCCCACGGGGCGGAGGAGGACTTCGTGCTCGGATTCGCTGAGATGGCCTGGGCCAGTTTGGGCCCCGAGCGAAGGGTCTACGTCGAATGGTCCAACGAGGTCTGGCACAAGCACCCGGCCTTCGGCGGCAATCACTGGGTCACCGAACAGCTTCGGCTGCCCGCCAACCAGGGGCTCACGGCCTGGCAGGTGGCCGGCCGCCGGGCACGCTGGGCCATGGATCTGTGCAGCCGGGTGTTTGAAGCGGAACCCTCCCGGCTGATGCGCGTGGCGGCGGGATGTTTGGAAAGCACGGCCGTGAGCGCAGCGATCATCCATGCCATGGAAGGGGCCTTCGACGTTGTGGCCATCGGCGCCTATCTGCGCCCACTGCCGCAATGCAAAGACCTCTACACACCCGACACCCCCGTGGAACATGTGCTGGCCGACCTCAAGGCGGCAATCCCTCACCTGATCAGGCAGGTGAGACATCACCGCCGCTTGGCGGATGCCTGGGCTAGTCGCCTGGGGCGTCCGATCCAGCTGGTCGCCTACGAAGGGGGATTTGATCTGCAGTCGGAGAATCCCTCCCTGGCCAAGTTGTTCCATGGGGTGCTCAACGACCCACGCCTTGCGGAAATCTTCGCTGCCCTGCTGGAAAGCCTCGATAAGGTAGGCCTTGATTTGTACGTTGATTTCTGTTTCACAGGGCCCGACAGGCCCTCGCCCTGGGGGGATCACGCCAAGTTGCATAGGCTGGATGCTCCCCTGGCCTCGGCGCCGCGCTACGCCGTGCTCCAGCGAGCTGCCCTGGCCGCGGCTCGCTGAGGGGGCGAAAGCAAGGCCGAGGGAGCAACGGAGCCGCGCTTGGTTGCATTAGAACTCCGATCTTGTTAACATGCGTTAAAATCTTATTAATCGAGTGCATCTCCGTGGATACAGGCAGCATTGTCACAGGTGATGTTGATCGTCGTTTTGCTGTATCTGTCCCGGATGTGGTTCATGAGTTGGTAGACGGTGAATTGGTAATCGTCAATCTCAAGAATGGCAAATATTTTAGCCTTGACGGGGCTGGGGCTGATTGTTGGCAGCTTCTGATCACCGCCTCTCCACTTGCTGTGGTGATAGAAAGTCTCGCCCAGGCTTATGCCGTCCCCGGGGAGCAGATCGAAGCACACTTCCTCACCCTGGTCGACCAGTTGCTGAGGGAAGAGCTAATTGTTCCGGCTGAGGCTAGCCACCTGGAGGCCGCTTCTGCCGCTCCACCCCCAAGCCTTGTGGGGGGTGAATTTGTGCCTCCCGAGCTCAAGATCTATACGGATATGGAGGAGCTTTTGCTGGTTGATCCTGTTCTCGGAAGCGATGATTCCGTCTAACCATTCCCTGGACAGCTCGTCATTACCTGAATCCGGCGGCCACCAGGCCGCCGAGCAGATTGCCGCCGCCGATCGCAGGGCCCTGATGGCCATGGCGCTCGTGGGCTTCTCTCGCGCCAGCCAGGCCGTGGGAATGGTGGAGCACAACCTGCAAATTTTTGATCAACGAATTCGGCTGTGTTTTGCCGGCTCCAGCCTGGCTGATGCCCTTTTGCCCGCCCTTGCCCATCTCAAGGTTGAGGCTAGTGAATCGGAGCCATCGCTCACCCTGCATCTATGGGATAGCGAATCCACAGCCACCAACCTGCCCCTGATGCTCGAGGGTATTGTCCAGCTCTGGCGCCATCGTTGGTGGGAAGTGCTGGATACACGCCGGGAAGTGAAGGCCTTCTGCGATGCCTCCACCCGCACCGTGTTTCACCTCGGTCCCGACATCCTCAGCATCCTCGACCTCAGCCAGAATCGGGGCGTTTACTGGGTCAAGGATGGAACTTCCCTTCCCTATTACGAGCGGGGCTCGCCGATCACAGCCCTGCTGAGCTGGTGGCTGGAATCGAGGGGGCGGATCCTTCTCCATGCCGCGGCCATCAGTGAGGGCCAAGGTTGTGTGCTGCTGCCCGGAAAGGGGGGATCGGGCAAATCCACCACTACGCTGGCCTGCCTTGATTCAGGCCTGCGCATTCTTGGCGATGATTACTGTGCCTTGCAGCGCAATCCCGAGCCCCAAATTCATTCTCTCTATAACACTTGCAAGCTCAAGGGTAGAGAAGATGTGGAGATGCGCTTCTCCCATCTGCGCCATCTTGTCAGCAACATCGATCATCTGGAAACCGAAAAAGCCCTCATCTTCCTGCACGAGCATGCAGCCGACGTGCTGATTCGCCAGGCACCCCTTAGGGCCATTCTGTTACCCAGGGTGACCGGCGAACGAGACACCCACCTACGGCCGGCCGCGGCCGGGCAGGCGCTGCGGTTTCTGGCGCCGAGCACCATGTTCCAGTTTCCCGGCGACGCAGGCCTGATCTTCCGGGAGTCGGTGTCGCTGATCCGCCAGTTGCCCGTATGGGAACTTGCCCTCGGCACCGATCTTTCCCAGATTCCGCAGGTGATCCGTGGCGTGCTGCGGGATCTGGCCCCTTCCACCTGATGCCCCACCTGCCAAGCGATTCCCCAGGCGAAATGATCTTGGTTTCGGTGGTGGTGCCCGCATTCAACGCGGAGGCCACCCTGGCCGAGGCGCTCGCCAGCATCCGTCTCCAGGGCATGGGATCGGCTCTGGAGATCATCGTCGTCGATGACGGCTCCAGCGACCGCACCGCTGCGGTGGCAGCTGCCTGTCCAGACGTTCATCTGATCCGTCAGCCCAACGCCGGTCCTGCCGCCGCCCGCAACAGAGGCATCGCCGCCGCCAGGGGGGAATTTCTGGCCTTTCTGGACGCTGACGACCATTGGAAACCCCGCCGTCTGCCGCTGCTTGTGCAGCTTCTGCGCGACCATTCGGAGATCGACCTGGTGCAGGGGCTGATTCAGCGGCAGCGGCAGCGGATATCGCCGGCAGGAGAGATCACCCTCCAGCCCGAGTTTCCCCCCTATAACTTCATCAATCTCGGTGCCGGTGTCTATCGGCGCAAGCTGTTTGAGCGGGTTGGTTGGTTAGACGAATCGCTGAGTAACGCCGAGGACACAGACTGGATCTTGCGAGCCTGGGAAGCTGGCGCTCGCAAATTGGTGTATCCGGAGGTGTTCCTCTATTACCGCGTCCATGATGCCAGCATGACCTTGGGCGGCACCCGCAATCGGTTATCGGTCGTGAAGATCCTGCACCGGCATCTCACCCGTCTTCGTTCCAAAACAAGCCCGATTACTCCCAGCGCAACCGATCGCTCCGGTCTGAACGAGTTTCTCGGAGAGCCGCCACCGCACGAACCGGTGGCGTTTGACGCCCCCTTCACGATTATCAGCAACGACTACTGGGGAGGCGATGCCTACCGCAGACTTGGCTGGCCATACGCCACCCCCTTTGTTGCCACACGGATCTTCGCCCCCTGCTTCCTCACCCTGCTGCAGGATCTCGACCATTTCCTGGCCCAGCCCCTCACGTTCGTGTCGGATTCCCGCTACCCGTTCATGAACGAATGGCGGGCCCGCGATCCCTATCCCCTGGCCCTTCTAGGAGGAGCTGTGGAGATCCATTTCCTCCATGAGAATGATGCCGAGCAGGCCCGGACGAAGTGGCAGCGCCGGCTGTTGCGCATCAACCGTGACCGACTGTTCATCAAGTTCTCCGAAGACCCTGGGGTGTGTACCCCTGCGCACCTCGAGGCCTTCGACGCCCTGCCCCATCCTTACAAGATTTGCTTCACCCGTCGGCCTTACCCCGGATTGAAGTCGTGCCTGCAGATGCCCGAGTACTTCCCTGAACAGGCGCCGATCTACCACGTCTCGGCCCAGCACTTCCAGGTGATCCGCTGGCTGCGCCGGGAGGCCGGGCCAGATGCCGCTTCTTACCGCATCCACCACCCCGGCGCCGGGGCCGGCGACGCCCCATGACCAGCGCGACGGCACGGCTGGGGCTGGCGCGCATCTGGCTGGAGCGTGGCCGCAGTGGCCATGCGATCGCCCAGCTGCAGCATCTGATTGAGGAGCCCGAGCCCCCCCGCGAGGCCTTTGTGTTGCTCGGCAATGCCCTGCGGGCCGAGCAACGCTGGAGTGAGGCGGAGGCCGTGTACCGGCGGGGTCTGGTGCACGAACCCAGCCTGCCGGAGCTGCACAAGGGCTGGATCGACTGCATTGAAGTGCTCGAAGGCATCGACGCTGCCTTCGACCGCTACGACCTCGTGCGCGTCGCCGGCGACGCAGTCGACAGTGCCGCCGCCGCGGTGTTGGCCTGCAGCGTGTTCCGCAATGAGGCGCCACGCCTGCCGGCCTTCCTGGCCCACTACCGCCGCCTCGGTGTGTCGGCCTTCTTCATGGTCGACAACGGGTCCAGCGATGGGGGGCCGGCCTTCCTGGCCGACCAGCCGGATGTGGTGCTGTGGCGCTCAGGGCTGCCCTTTCACCAGGCCAATTTCGGCTCCGCCTGGTTCGAGCTGCTGCTTCGTCGCTTCGGGCGCAAGCGCTGGTGGGTGATGGCCGATGCCGATGAACACCTCGTGTATGCCGGCAGCGAGCAAATGGGCCTGCCGGAGCTCTGCCGCCGCATGGAGGCGGCTGGCCGCCGCGCCCTGCCTGGCCTGCTGCTCGACATGTACGGCCCGGGGCCGGTGGCAGAGACCCTCTGCCCCCCCGGCGTGGATCCCCTGGAGGTGTGTCCCCATTTCGATCGGGTGGCCTTCCATCGCTGCCAGCCGGAGGGCGGGCCCTACCGCAACATGCCGATCTGGGAGGGTGGGGCTCGTGAGAGGGTTTTCGGGACCAAGGGAGGCTGGATCCTCACCAAGGTGCCGCTGCTCCACTACGACCTCGACTGCCTTCTGGCCGGCGGCCAGCATCTCACCAATCTGCCGCCGGCCGCCATCGCAGAGGCCCGCGCTGCGGTGCTCCATTTCAAGTACCTCGCCAGCTTCCCCACCTATGTGGCAGGGGAGGTGGAGCGGGGCGAGCACTATGCCGGAGGGTTCCAGTACCGGGAGTACGCCCGCCAGCTGGCGGAGGGCCCCCTGACGCTCTTCGACCCAGACGCCTCTCTCACCTATGAAGGGACCGCCCAGCTGGAGCGGCTCAACCTGCTGGTGGCCGGAGAACTGGATAGCTCTGAGCCGGAGCCAGGCCCTCCGCCCGTGGCGCCCCTGCCGCCGTCGGTCGGGCCACGTCCCTTCTGGTCGGTGCTGCTCACGGTGCACGACCGCACGGAGCATCTTCAGGAGGCCCTGGCTTCGGTGCTGCACCAGGACCCGGGCCCCGGGGCCATGGAGATCCTGGTGGTGGCCGACTGGGGGGGGGCGGAAGATGGCCCGGGGGCCGTGGCCAGCTCTGTGCGGCAAAGGGTTGAGGCGATCGTTGAGGGGTTGGGCAAAGGCAGGGTGCGGCTCGTGGTTCTGCCGGCACGAGCCGGCCATCCCCATGTGTTCAACCAGGCCGTGGCGAGCGCCCGCGGCCAATGGGTACACCTGCTCCATGACGACGACCGGGTGGAACCCGGCTTCTACGCCACCTTGGCGGCCGGCCTCACCCGGGAGCCCGAGGTGGGCCTGGCCTTCTGCCGCCACCGCTATATCTCGCAGGCCGGCGCCGAGCTCCGACTCTCTCCACTGGAGCTGGAGCAGGCGGGTCTGCTGGGCGACTGGCCCGCCCGCATCGCCGTGCACTGCTGCCTGCAGACCCCGGCGGCGGTGGTGCGGCGCTCCGCCTACGAGACGGTGGGGGGCTATGACCCCCGGGCCCGCAGCGCCTTCGACTGGGACCTCTGGCAGCGCCTGGCCCGTCGTTTCGCCACCTGGTACGAGCCGCAGGTTCTGGCCGGGTTCCGGGAGCATCCCGGGGCTATCAGTTCCAGTCTGCGCCGCAGCGGACGCCAGATTGAAGATGCCTTGATCGTGCTGGAGCGAGGCGTCAGCGCCCTGCCGGAACCCCAGCGCAGCGCGCTGCGGGCAGCGGGTCGGCAGCGGCTTGCGGCCCACGCCCGCGACCTGGCGGCCCAATTCCGCGCCAGGGGCGATAGCGATGCCGTTCTCGCCAACCTGCGGGCTGCGATGCGCTGCAGCCGCACGGAGACTTTGCTCCAGGCCCAGGCGGATCTGACGACTGCCGCACCCGAAACGTGAGCGTGAGCCAGCCCCCCCCCCGCATCTCCCTCGCTCGGGCCTGGCTGCTCCGGGGCCAGATCGAAAGGGCCCGTCTCACCTACGAGGCCTTCCTCGCCGAAGATCCCTCCTGCCTCGACGGCTGGCTCCAGCTCGGGGAGCTGGAGGTGCATGCGAACCGGTTGGCCGTGGCGCTGGCCCACTACCAACGTGCTGCAGCTCTGGCACCCCACACCCCAGGGTTGGGCAGCCGCCTTCGGCATCTGGAGGAGCTGCAGCAACTGGCCACCGGCGCGGCTCCACCCACCCGGCAGAACGCCGAGGGCCTCCTTCTCGAGGACCAACCCGGCGGTCGCCTTGACCTGCGCGACCAGCTTCGCTTCGGCTGCCACCGCAGTGGCTGGGGCGCCGGCCTTGATGCCCTGCGGCCCCTCCATCACCGCGGTGGTGTGCGCTTCGATGGTTTCCTGGAACGTAACTTCGCCTGGCGCCATGGCCACGCGGGCAGCCGCCCAACGGCTGAGCTGCTGCGCCTGAAGCGGGATGGCCTCTTCGATCAGGAGGCCACCAGCGAGGAGCTGGGCCTCACCCCCTACCGAGAACCCTGGGTGGGTGTGATGCACAACCCGCCCCGGATGCCGGCTTGGTTCCATCCGGCCGATGCGCCGCAAACGATCCTGGCCAAACGGATCTGGCGCGAGAGCCTGCCGTTCTGCCGGGGGCTCTTCACCCTCTCGCAGACCCATGCCGCCTGGCTGCGGCAGCACACGCTGGTGCCGGTGTCGGCACTGATTCACCCCACGGCCATGCCGGAGATTGTGTTTGACTTCAACGCCTTCCTCGCCAATCGCCACCGCCGCATTGTGCAGGTGGGCTGGTGGCTGCGGCGTCTCAATGCCATTCGGGAGCTACCCCTCGCCGCCGACAATCCCCTCGGCTACAGCAAGCTGCGGCTGGTTCCCGCCTTCTTTGAAGGGGCCGATGGCTATCTGCGGGAGTTGATGGAGCGCGAGCTTCGGGAGACAGGGGGCTCCATCGATCCCTCTTTCGAAGCCAACACTGAGGAGCTGGCCCATCTGGCTGACGCCGCCTACGACCAGCTGCTTGCCGAGAACATCGTGTTCGTGCAGCTCTACGACGCCAGCGCCAACAACACGGTGGTGGAATGCCTGGCCCGCGGTACCCCCCTGCTGATCAATCCCCTGCCGGCGGTGATCGAGTATCTCGGTGCCGACTACCCCCTCTACTACGACGACTTGGAGACGGCGGTCCGCCTCGCCCTCGACACCGGCCGGATCCGGGCGGCCCAGGAGCACATGCTGGCCAATCCAGTCCGCAAGCAGCTGGATCCGGCCCGCTTCCGCGAGCGGCTGGAGGCCAGTGAGATCTTCCAGTCGCTGCCCCCTTGTGGAGTCTGAGAAAATGCGATTGCTGATCGCAGCCGATACCGTCGCCACCGGAGGGGCTGGGCGCATCAACCAGCTGCTGGCGGAGGGGCTCCGCGCCCGCAGCATGGAGGTGATCCTGGCGGGACCGGAGTACCTCGGCCACTCCGATCCCCTGGCTCCCGCTGGTTCTGGCGGTGGCCGGGCCTTGCTGGACGATCGGCTGCCGGCGGCCCAGGCCTTCGCGGCGCTGCAGCCCGATCTGGTGCTCTTCGCCTGCGGCGGCCCCCATTCCCTGGTGGCAGCCCGGGAGGAGGCCGCAGCCCAGGGGATTCCCTTCATCAGCCTGGTGCATCAAGTGGATGGTCGCTGGGCCTCCCCTGGCCTCCAGCCCCGCATCTCCGCACTTTTTGCCGCTTCCCGTGAGGTGGTGGCGGTCTCGGAGCACAATCTCCGGCTGCTGCGCTCCTGCTTTGGCCTGGAGGATCAGCACGGCAGGGTGATTGTGAATGCACTGCCGGAGATGTTCTTCGCGCCCGTCGATCCCGCCCTGCGCGGTTCGATCCGGGAGGAGCTCGGCCTGTCTCCTGAAGCCCTTCTGGTCCTCACCGCGGCGCGGGTTGATCTCGCCAAGGGCCCCCAGCACCTGCTCGAGGTGGTGCGTTATCTGCCTTCAGGCGGGGAGGATGCCGCGACCAGACTGCGGTTTGTCTGGGCTGGTGAAGGCCCCCCCCGCAACCAGCTAACGGCCCTGGCCCGGATGCTGGGCCAGGGGGAGCGGCTGCGGTTCATCGGCCCCAGGGACGATGTGCTCTCCCTGCTGGCCGCCGCCGACCTCGCCGTGCTGCCTTCGGAAGCGGAGGGGATGCCCCTGGCCGTGCTGGAGGCCATGGCCCTCGGGGTGCCGATGATCGCCGCCGATGCCGGCGGCACCGCCGAAGCACTCGCCGATACCGGTGTGGTGGTGGGCGATCTGTGCAGCGATCGGGAGGGCACCCGGGAGCGGCTCCTGGCCGCCCTGTTGCGGCTGGCGCGCGATCCCGCGGAACGCCAAAGGCTCGGGGATCTCGCCCGGAAGAGGGCGACACTGCTGTTCCGCCAGGAGCGGATGGTCGAGGATTACCTGGGTGTGCTGCAACAGTCGCTCCCTGCTTCAGTCACTCCCACCAGCGAGCGTAGCCAGGGCTGATCCGATGAACCCGGAGACCCTCGTTTCGGTCGTTATTCCCATTTTCAACGGCATGCCCTACATCGTGGATGCCGTGGCTTCCGTGTTGGCCCAGAGCCATCGGCGGCTTGAGCTGATCCTGGTGGATGACGGTTCCAGCGACGGCAGTCTCGATCGGATCCGCGCCTTCTCCGATTTCCGGATCCGTTGGCTGAGCCAGGCGAACAGTGGCACCGCGTCAGCCCGCAATCAGGGCCTTCGCCAGGGGCGCGGGGATCTTGTGGCGTTCCTCGACCAAGATGACCTCTGGCTACCTGAAAAGCTCCACCTTCAGCTACAGGCAATGACCTTGGATCCAAGCGTGGATCTGGTGCTTGGCCACCTATGGCAAGGGCGTTTTCCAGCCGGTTCCACTCCGGCTGCCTGTCTGGCCGATCGATCCGGAAGAAGGCTGGCGGGCTATCTTCCATCAACCCTGCTGATGCGCCGCTCCTTGCTCGAAGGGGTGGGGGAATTCAGGGAGGATCAACAACTGGCTGAATCCTTTGAATGGTTCGTGCGGGTTCGGGATCTGGGCTTCCGTGCGCACATGCTGCCTGAGATTCTCAGCGTGCGTCGGGTTCACACTGCCAACAAGAGCCTCACCCTGGGCTCCCTTCGCGGTGAGTACGCCCGGGTGCTGGCCGGCTCGCTGCAGCGGCGACGGTCCTTCGCTGTTGTGGAGGCTCCCCAAGACGGCCAGATGGGAACGGAGCCGCCCCCGGATTTTTCCGCCTAGAGATAATCAGCTGGTCGCCTGATCCCCCGGCAGTCCGGTCCCCGGGCGCCAATCCCCCTAACCCCCCAGCCTGCTTTGGCCGGAAGCCGGCCTGCTCCAGGGCGGCCAGGGCCGGCGCCACCTGGTCGCCCTGCAGCTCGATCACGCCGTCCTTGAGGGTGCCGCCGGTGCCGGCGGCGGCCTTGAGCTGCTTGAGCAGGGCCTTGAGCTCGGTTTCCGGTGCCTCCAGCCCGGTGATCGCCGTTACCAGCTTTCCGCCCTTGCCCGCCTTGCTGCGCTGCACCCGCACCCGCTGCTGGGTCTTCGGGGTGGGCCTGCCAGGCGGGCCGCTGGCCGTGCCGCGCTCAAGGCTCTCCGGCCTGCTGAATTCCTGCCAGCCGCCTTTGGCCATGTCGAAATCTGTGTCTCTGCAGCGGAGTCTGATCTTGGACAGGCGGCCGACACGAGTAGGCATCACCAGCAAGGGCCAGGTCACGATCCCCCAGGCGATCCGTGAGCAGTGCGGGCTGTTGCCCCACACCGAGGTGCGCTTCGAGCTGGAGGAGGGGTGGGTGCTGCTCAGGAGATGGTCCAGGCTTTGAAGACCACGGTGGTTTCGCTGTTCGGTGTGGCTTTATGGCTGGTTGGCCACCAGCTCAGCCATCCCGATCGCCTGGGCCTGATGGAGGCGATCGATGAGCTGCCCGCCGACCTGCGGGCCCATGTCAGCCGGGTGGGGCGCCGGCTGCTCTGACGCCGTTGAGTGGATTGGTCCAGTGCAGGCCAGGAAAGCGACTGAAATCGCTGTCGTTGGAGTGCACGGTGGCCTGGTTTTCGATGGCCAGGGCGGCGATGTGGGCATCGGTCATCAGGGCCGCAGTGAGCACGCCGGCTTCGCCAAAGCTCGTCAGGATGCCGAGGTGGCGCGGGCCTGGCTGGAGGAGCAGCACCGCCGGCTGATCCAGCCAGGAGCGCACATGGCCCAGGGCTGTTCCAACGCCCA
>Ga0213866_10002134_pt1 | contig 14215 bp, 12 predicted proteins | sample PICome_11_FD_160079 | JGI IMG/M metagenome (GOLD analysis project Ga0213866, IMG submission 160079) | Coastal seawater microbial communities near Pivers Island, North Carolina, United States - PICO284 | ecosystem: Environmental > Aquatic > Marine > Coastal | place: USA: North Carolina...
ATCCTATAGCGTCACCTGCAACAGCTCGCATACCAAAGCCCTGGGATGTGTTAAAATTAGAGGAACGTAAGATATTGTCATCGAAAACCAGACTTTCTGATTGGCGGTATTCTAAAAATAACTCACCGTCGTCAAGTCCTTTCAAAGAGTCTTGTACGATTTGCTGTGCTTTATTTTCGTTTATTTTTGAATTAAATATTTCCATTTATATTAATCTCCCGCAATAGTCATGCCATCTATTCTAACAGAAGGGCAGTTTATAGAATAACGAAATTCCAGATCATTGGCCGGAGTTAGGTTCTTGAACATGTCTAATAAGTTTCCGGCAATAGTTATTTCTGAAACCGGGTAAGCTATGGCGCCATTTTCAATCCAGAAGCCTGCGGCTCCCTGACTATAGTCGCCAGTTGTTTCATTGATGCCCATGCCAAATGTGTCAGTTACATACAGTCCTTGCTTTATGTCGGAAATTATATCCTCGGGGGATATTTTTCCTGCTTCCATATAAAAATTACTGCTGCCCGGATATGGTATTGATGAAGTACCTCTTGTTGCATGCCCTGTGGTTTTTAGGCCTAATTTATTTGCCGTATATGTATCTAGCAGCCAAGATGCTAACTTACCGTTTTCGACTATTTTTGTTTCCTTTCCTTTTACGCCTTCGCCGTCAAAGGGGCGGGACGATATCATGCCTTTCATTAGTGGGTTATCATATATATTAATGTTATCATTAAATATATTCTCTCCCATCTTATCACTTAGAAAAGTTATTCCCTTAGATACAGATGAGCCGTTGATAGCACTTGCTAGGCTGCTCATTAAATTCTTGGATTGCCTTGGGGCATATACGACAGGGGTTTTGCATGTTTTAATTTTTCTGGGGTTTAGTTTTTTTACAGTTTGTTGACCTGCGTTCTTGCCAATTACTTCTGGTGGTAGTAGTTGGTTTTTGTGCCTTGAAACTGTGTAGTCGTAGTCAGTTTCTTTTTTGGTGCCTTCTCCTGCAACTACTGAAACTGAGTTTGAGAACATTGTTGCGCTGTAAGTTTTGGCAAAGCCTCTACTGGTTGCCATTGCAACGCTGCTTTTAGTAGATGATGCGTCTGCTCCTTCAGAGTTATTAACCCCTTTTATTGCCAATGCAGCTTCTTCTGCTTTTGCTGCCCAACTCATTAACTCTTCTTTGCCAATCTTTATTTTGTCCTCGAGGGTAATGTCTATTAGGCTTTCTGCCAATAACTCATCGGGGGCTAAAGTAATATATGGGTCTATCGAAGATGCTTTTGCCATATCGATACAGCGGCTTATCGCATTATCTAAGGACTTAGGATTTAGGTCAGTTGATGATACGATGGCTTGAGAATAACCACTGTCAGATTTTACCATCACACGTAAGCCAATAGCTTTTGAATGAGAGCTTTCGACAGATTCAATTTTGCCCAGTCTTTGGCTAACTGATAGTTCTTCGGTATCATAAATTATAGCATCTGCTATATCGGCACCGGATTTGATTGATTTTTTGATGCAAGATTCAAGAGTGTTCAATAATTCTTCAGACAATTTCTACTCATTATATGATTTTAATTAGACATGCCATATTAGTCGTAGAATTAATGGCTGTCATTATATTTTGTATGGCACTGGCTCATTTGAGCTATATTTATAGGAATATTCGTTGTTGCAACCATATTATTGATGGGTAAGCTGCTATCCACACCCAAAAAAAACGGTTCAGACCAAACAAACAGGCATTTGCAAAGTGAAATGTTGCTGCTACAACCAGCCCTGCTATAAGAGTTTGCTGTGTTATTAATGCAAGTGGAAAGATAAGCTCAAAAAGCATAACGGCCCATGACATTGCAAATAGCAATCTTGGCATGCCAGCCCATTTCCTTACATTTTCACCAGCAGGATATGCTGAGAAAAGAAACACATCCTGAAGCGCAATTCCCTCACGCCATTTTGGGTTAGTGATTTTTACCCAGCCGGAAATAAAATATGAAAGAACTAATTGTAAAGCAAGATAGCCAATAAAATATTCCTTCCATTGTGTAGATGGTGCAAAGTTGGCAAGGCACAGGCAGCAAAGTATCAATATCCCCATGCGGTCGCTGCCACCATTATAAGGCCCTTGGAATCTATTCAGCATGAAAAGACCATTAATGACCAAGGCAAGGCAAACCCATTGAGTATAAAAACCCAGCACCAGTAACAAACTTAATATGATGCGGGATAAGAATAAGATTTTATCACCCCTTGGTGCGCTTAAATGCTCCAAACTTTGCTGGATGAACACTATGGCCAGAAGTATTTCGGTGATACGAATTGCCAGCTCAAGGCTCATTAGTTAGCCTCCGTCAAATCATAGTCTTGCGAAGTAAATGCTATGTAACGTTCAACGTCTTTGTCTTCTCTATATAAGAATACAAGCCTGAATTTCATATATGGTGTTTTTGTTAAATCGACTGAGCTATTTTTTAAAGATTTTCTAATCCTTGATACAATCTCATTGCTACTATGCTCAGTTGGGTTTGACATTAGTCTTTCAGCGCAGCTTACCAAAAATAAGGACTCATTCCAGTGTGGGTTCCAAAACATGCGCCGTAATATTTTGCCAAATGATAGATTGTCAATTCGAGGGCGGAACTCCTGCCAGTTTTGTGATAAGTGGCTTGAGTCTTCACATAATGCAAACTCGATTCTTGGTGATGGTGCAACCGTATCAAAGAATCTCCATGACGGAAATAATGCCGGTAATAACAACTTGAAACTATTAAGCATAACTTGCCTGTTTTCAATATTTCTCACTAATAGTGATAAACTGTATTAAGGCGCATTTCAAGTGGGTAAAATAAGGTTCTTTCTTATTAATCTCCTATAGCTCGCCCTTGACGTGTTGTGTTTAATTTGTCTACAAAACCTTGTGCGGTTTCAGGGTGTCTGTTGTAATCTATTAAAATATCGCCAAGACTATCAGGGTCTTTGCGGCCTACTCGTTCTAGAAAATTTTTCATAGGGTTGGCCATTTCTCTGATGTTTCGTGTCTCAGAGCTAGAAAGTGCTCCAGAAACTGCATCGGGTGCTAGAGCTGAAAGCTGAATATTTCTTGACCAAGCACCATTATCAAACTGACAAGCAGTTTCACCCCTGCTATTGCGATGCCTTAATACTTCTTTCAGTTGATCTTCGGATAGTGATGCCTTTATTACTCTTAAGCTGTTAGCCTCTGTAGAGGCGGTAGTGATAGGCGTTACTCCTTGAGGGTTTTCTGATGTTAATAGAGCCACCCTTTGGTCTTCTGGAGTGGAATTAACTGCAACGGACAAGCGGGTAGAGCTTTGAGCAATGTCATCAATTGCCCTGTTGCCATATCTGTGGTTTGCTAACAAAGCTGTGCCCCTTCTGTTTGCAGGCATTTTTGTCATTGCTATATTAAAAAATTGTATATTTTCATCGGAGCGATAAGTCTCCTGAAAAACAGATCGACTGAAGCGTTCTTTTGACATTAAAACATCATATCGTTTTTGTTCGGGTAGCGCTTCAAGGGTGTTATCGAAATCTCTGTACGAGCGATTATTTATGTATTGGCGCAAAGTTCTCATGATTCGTAAATCTTCAGGGGCGATATTTTGTGCTTGGTTGTCCATACTGAAATGCTATTTATTTAATTGTTAAGAATATAAAATTATATTCTCCGTATATATTAATAACCATTTATTTCAAACAAAAAAACACGCTCATCTTTGTTGTAGTTGAGCGTGTTTTTCCTGATTGTAAAACTTACTTTGCAGCAAGAGCCTTATATTTACCTTAATTGCGAAGATCCAGCCTGTTCAGGCTCATTAAATTTAGATAAATAATCTCTACCGACTCTACTTGCGAAGCTTTCAGGTTTGCTCTCAGCCGAATGCTTTTGGCTTTTGTCGATTTGTTCTATTGAATCTTTGTTGCCAAATGTTTCAGGGAAATTTTGATTCAAAGCATCTGCGGTTAATTTTATTGCCCCTACTGCCGTGAATGCTCCTGCAGCTCCAATTAATGCGCACCCGCCGCTTAATTTTGCTATAGGATCAACAACGTGTTTTTTTATCATTTCCTGCCTTGGGGTTAGGGGCTCACTGCGAAGTGGATTGACTATATGTGCGCCTAGCTTAAGCATTTTTGCGATGTTCTTTTCTAACCCTATCTCTTGTTGTGAGGATTGTTCTGACTTTTCTTCCTCAGGCTTATTAGAGATATCGTTATTTTCAACAGGTGAAGTAATGGAATCCATTTTTTTTAGCATTTCCTTGTGTTCAATGGGAGGCTCACCTTTTTCATTAAAATCACCATTGTCATTGGTATAAAATAGCTGGGATGATGGAGTTCTTTGTTTTCCGACTTTGTTTACAAAGCTTTGTGATACCAGTGCTGTAGAAGAGCCGGCTGTTGCGGCTAATGCCGCAGTAAGATATGAATGTTTCATGAAAATATAACCTTATTATTGATAAAAAACACAAGGACATTAATAACTTAACGAGGATAAGTAAAGTGTAAATTTGAGATTGTTTGATTGTTCAAAGCGGCTAAATTGTATAGTTTTAAATTTTCCAGATAAAGAAATGCCAGACTTTGTAATAGTCGGGCATTTCTTTTTTTGAGATGCTTTATTTGATTGCAAGAATCTTATAATTATTGACGTTAGCAACTACACCGTCATTCCATCCGCCTTCAACTAAAGTAGATGACTGTTCTTTTAGTAAATTAGCCACCTTGCCCGCAAAATGCGCATCTCGACCTGAGCTGTCAGCAAATATGTCAAAGATAGCGAAGTTGTTTTCATCTATTCGCAAAGCTACCCAATATAGTGTTTTAGGCTCTGTATCTGAAACGATCGATCCAGCAGCGGTTAATAATTGGGCTAGAGCATCACCCTGGTTTGGTGCGGCCTTTAGTTTTATGTAAGTTGCAGTAGTTGCTTTGTAAAGGTTAACAGGTGCTTTTGTAGATAAAACAGAAGAGTTATTAATGTTTGCAACTACTCCATTGTCCCAGCCGCTTGCTACTAACTTATCAGCATTTTTGTTCAATGCTCCAGCAACCGCACCTGCAAAATGAGCGTTGCGTGCGTTTTCATCAGAAAAAATATCGAATATTGTTAATTTGTTCTCGTCATTTTCTCCTTGTAGTGCGAACCAAAGTTCGGTTCCGGGTTCTGTTTCTTTTACCAGTGGCGCAGCACCTGTTAGGAATTTTGCAAAATCGTCCGTTTGGTTTTTTGCTGCTTTCATTTCAATGTAACTTGCTTTTTTATTAATCATAGTATGCTCCTTTGCATGTAAGTTAGTAGTAGTTGTTGTTAAAGCGATACTTAGTACTCCAAGTATCTTTAAAAATTTGTTGTTCATAGCTTTCTCCTATGTTAAAATGTTGCTTTGTTTTATGCGCGGTGTTGTTTCTTAAATGAATTCTAAGTAATTCCGCTTCCGTACTTACTATATTCGCTGAAAAGTTGCTATTGTGCCAATATTGAGTTTCTATTTTTCGATAGATATTGACTATGGAATGAAAAGAGCCAATATGTATTTATTAGTTAAAAATTGCATAACGGAGACTTCTTATGGAAATGAATCAAATACGGTATTTTCTAGCTGTATGTGAGTATCGGAACTTTACCCATGCTGCTAAGGCTTCTAATGTGTCACAGCCATCGCTAACTGCTGCTATCAAGAAATTAGAGGATGAGCTTGGAGGGGCTTTATTTCTAAGGGATAGAGCCGGATGTAGTCTGACATCCTTGGGAAAGCTCGTGTTTCCCAATCTTAAAAATGTTCTACAAGAAGCATCAGAGGCAAAATCCGGGGCAATTCGTCATATAAAATTGGAACGTGTGCCAATTAGTATTGGGATTGGAGAAACAATTGGACAAATTGAAATATCCGAAGCTATCGAACGTTATCGTGTTAAATTACCTAAGTCTGATATTGAACTTATAGTGGACACTCAGCAGGCATTATTGGAAGGTGTAAGAGATGGACGTTTTGATGTTGCGATTGTATCAATTGAGCCAAATGCAGACTTATATAGGGTTAATCCGCTATATAATGAAGATTACAAAGTTGTGGTTGCCAAAGAACATAAATTAAGCCAACATAAAGAAATAACATTGGGTATGTTAGCAAATACAGACCTGCTGGACAGGCTTAATTGCGAGATGCGTGATGAGTTGCATAAAACATGCAGTGACAATGGACATGCACTTTATGCTGCATACAGGTCAAATCGCGTTGATTGGCTTTTGGAACTTGCTAGAAAGGGTGCCGGCGCAATTATACTTCCCAAAACAGCTATCCCAAACGAAGCAAGCCTTGTTTCTTTACCTATCAAAGATGTTGTAATCAACCGTCAAATTATAGCAGTCAGGTATCGTCATCAGCCATCTAGGCCTGAGATAGATGAATTGCTTAGGCAATTTTTACAAAAGGCTTGATATGCAAATTAACAATGTTAATGACTTTGTTAATAAAAGATTGCGATTTTGAGTGGTTTTCTTTATTAAAATATTAAGGACTAAAAGATTCTTTAAAAGCCATAAAGAGAAAAGCATGCATCCACTAACCCAAGAACTTATTTATTATTCTTCAACTGTGAATACAGAAGGGTTAAATAGAACAATGCGTAAAATTTCAAATATGGATAGCATTGATGAACAAAAGCAGGTGATACTAGGAAAGAACCGTGCAGAATATAATGCGTTTCATGCAGTGGCAGGATCAAAGTACTATAAAGAGGACCCGGCAAATGGTGCGGCAGCCTTAAATCGTGTATTAAATAAAGCATGCAATGTATTAAATCAGGAAGAGTATAAGGATTTTTGTACTTCCACTACAAAAAAAGGCTACACACCAGCTAATTTAGCCGTTCGAAATGGATCTTACGATGCTGCTGTAATGGTATTGCAGGAAACAAAAAGTATTTATAAAAGAGCAAATGATGAAAATGGTTTTCAACAGTATACGGACAGAAAAAATAATCTTCACCAAACTATAAAAGATACATATGAAAGGAATATCAAGCATAGCGATATAGATTCTGCACCACATAAACCTCATAAAGCTTTAGATAAGGAATTATATGGAGAAGATTATCAAAGGCAACAATCGACTTTTGGCAATAGGGTGTTGCAAAGCAGGCAGGCTGTTGCACGTTCTTGTTCATGATAATGGAAAGCTAAAATATAATCCCTTTGCAAATCAATGCTATTTTAAGCTAAAGTTATAGATAGTTTTTTACACGCAATAAGAGTAAGTAATATGAATGATGAATTTGATAATCTAATTAAGAAAGGCCAGAGGTCATTTAGTGGCCTATCGGAATCTTATCTTAGAAGGGTTAAATCTCAAGAGTCTTTTGGCAATGATATACCGACGGACATATTGTCAGAAAGTGAGCCTTCTTTTGCCCAAGGTAATAATTTAAATAAAGAAGATGAAATCGCAGATATTTATTTAAATTATCAAAATTCTCAGCCGTCAGAATATTTAACTGATACCTCTCATATAAAGGTGGGTAGAACTATGGCTGTTCATCCTGTCAGAGCTTTTGACCTGTTGGTAGCAAGTGTAACAGAGCCTGAAAAACTTAATAATCTTGATAAAATGACGGTAAGAGATTTACCTGTTGAGGAGTTAAAAAAAAGATTTGAAACAGGTTCTTTGGAGGTTGACCTTATAGAAAGATGTGACGAACATCGACAAGAGGAGCTTTGCAAAGGTGGGCCTTTTTTAGGGCAGTATTAGTCTGTAAATTTTTCAAGAGAGATATCTGGAGTGTTAACGGTTTTATAGGAATCTTATTTAAAATTATAATTTATACCAAATTGCATAGTACAAAGGTCTGTTACATTGGTTATTTGATAATCAACATTATTTAGTACTGGACCTGTAGATAATCTCTGTCCAAGTGGAACACAATTACCATTAACATCTGAATATGTAATAACGGATCCTAAATAAGGTTTACCATCATCTGTTTTTAAATCTATATTATAAGCATCCCTTACTTTAACTTTGTAATCACTCCAACCCGCCATGGATGGGCCACCAGTTTGCAAAGTCCCACTCAGAACTAAGGAGCCTCCAAAATTATAAGCATTCCATAAATTACCATAATAAAAATAAAAAGTTGTATCATTAGAGTATGTTGTTTTAGGAACATTAACTCCAATACTAGCTAAACCTGTGCCGCTATATGAGCCTTGTATCAAACCAGCTAATGCTAAATGCTCCCAAGCTGCCATTTTTTCAGTTTGATTTATACTTGCACAAATCACATTATCACATATACGATCGTCACCATTTCCATTTGTAACTGTTGCAGCTCCCCAGTAACTTTGAGCGTTTAGCATATCACCCGGTAAAGCATCATATTCTAGTTTGAAAGCGTTTATAGCAACTCGGTATTTTTCTATATCTGATATAACGCCTCTAATCTTAGATTGCTTAACCAAAGCCTGTCCACCAACCACGCCTGCGACAATAAGCCCTATAATTACTATCACTATTGATAGTTCGATAAGAGTAAAGCCCTTATCAGCTCTCAGACTCAGGTCTTTTATCTTTGGTCTTTCAGATTTGCAAACATGCATGTATTTGTCCTAAAGATCTACTGTTAACAATATGATATTATTGCTTTTTTAGGTTAATATTTAGTTAATCTTTCATAAATGGTTATCCATTTTAAATGCAATTAACCGTTTTTAGCTCATATTAAGCAGGAACAGTAGCATCTAAATATCCCTGTTTTTAATTTTTTTAAATTATATATTTGCCATGCTTCAAAGAAGTTGGTTAATTTAGCATTTCGTAATGCGAAATAATGCTTTATGTAAAAAGCAATTAAAACAAAGAGGATATATATGAAAACAAATGCAGCGATAGCTTTTGAAGCAGGCAAGCCACTTGAAATAGAACAGGTTGATCTAGAAGGCCCCAAGGCTGGGGAAGTACTGATTGAAATTAAAGCTACGGGTATTTGTCACACTGATGCTTATACACTTTCAGGCGTAGATCCCGAAGGCGCATTTCCTGCTATATTAGGGCATGAAGGAGCTGGTATTGTAAGAGAAGTTGGTGAGGGAGTAAAATCTGTAAAAGAAGGTGACCATGTTATTGCTCTTTATACGCCTGAATGCAGAGAGTGTGATTATTGCCTGCACCCAAAAACGAATTTATGTCAAAAGATACGCAGCACCCAAGGTAAAGGCGTTATGCCTGATGGGACATCTCGTTTTTCTTTAAATGGAAAACCTATATTACATTATATGGGCTGTTCAACTTTCTCAAATTATACCGTGTTGCCTGAGATATCCGTTGCAAAAGTGCGTGATGATGCTCCTTTTGACAAAATATGCTATATCGGATGTGGCGTGACTACGGGCGTTGGTGCTGTGGTGTTCGATGCTAAGGTGGAGCCTGGTTCAACTGTTGCGGTCTTTGGACTTGGCGGCATCGGTCTGAATGTTGTGCAGGGTGCAAAAATGGTGGGGGCATCAAAAATTATCGGAATTGATATAAATGAAAACCGTAAAGAGCTTGCTACATCATTTGGTATGACAGATTTTATAAACCCGAATAAGACAGACAAATTAGTTGAAGATATAATTGAAATGACCGATGGCGGTGTTGATTATTCTTTTGAATGTATTGGCAATGTTGAGGTTATGAGGCAGGCTTTGGAGTGCTGTCATAAAGGTTGGGGTGAAAGCGTGATTATTGGCGTTGCTGGAGCCGGGCAGGAAATTGCTACCCGTCCATTCCAACTGGTAACAGGGCGTGTATGGCGTGGTACGGCGTTCGGTGGTGCAAGAGGCAGAACGGATGTTCCAAAGATAGTGGATTGGTATATGGACGGAAAAATTGACATTGATAGTCTTATTACCCACAAAATGCCTTTAGAAGAAATCAACAAGGCGTTTGACCTGATGCATGAAGGCAAGTCTATTCGAAGTATTGTGGAGTATTAATAATATGATATGCAATAAGTCACATACGTGCAATGACGGAATAGTCGGATATTATGAACATGAAAGTAGTCAAACAAAAACAACTATGAGATTTTCATTGTTCCTTCCTGAAAATAAAGCGGAAGGAAAGTCTCCATATATGTTATTTTTATCAGGACTGACCTGCACAGAAGATAATTTTACTACTAAAGCCGCAGCTTATAAAAAAGCTGCTGAGTTAGGGATAGCAGTGCTTGTGCCCGATACATCACCACGTGGGGATGGGGTGGCAGATGATGAATCTTATGATTTGGGGCAAGGTGCAGGTTTTTATATTGATGCAAGCCAAAGCCCATGGAAAGAGAATTTTTCTATGGAAAGCTATATCATAAAAGAATTATTGCCGATGGTAGAACAAGAGTTTCCGCTTGATGAGGGGCGTAAGTCAATATGTGGTCACTCAATGGGTGGACATGGCGCACTTACGCTTTTTTTTAAATATCCTGAAATGTTTAGTTCATGCTCTGCGTTTGCGCCTATTGTTTCTCCTTCTGTAGTTCCATGGGGCAAAAAAGCATTTGCGGCATATTTGGGTGATGACCAAGAACAGTGGAAGTTGCATGATGCATGTATTTTAGTTGAGAATTGTAAAAATGCTGCAAGTAATGCCCCGATACTAATAGACCAAGGCTTGGGTGACCAATTCTTAGAAGAGCAATTAAAGCCACATCTTTTTGTAGATGCTTGCAAAAAATCTGGGCAGAAGCTTTCTTATCGAGAGCATGAAGGGTATGACCATAGCTATTTCTTTATTCAAAGTTTTATAGATGAGCACCTTAACTGGCATAAAGAATATCTAGTAAAAAATACATAAAGTGAAAAGTAAAAATGAGTAAAGCCGATAAGTGGCAGTTTTGGGTTGATCGTGGTGGTACATTTACGGATTTGGTTGCTAAGAACCCTGATGGGGATTTAACAACACATAAATTATTATCAGAAAATCCAGAGCATTATCCTGATGCCGTGATTCAAGGGATACGTGATGTATTGAACCTTCCGTCTGACCAGACATTGCCTACGGATAATATTGATGTAGTTAGAATGGGAACTACGGTGGGTACGAATGCCTTATTGCAGCATCGAGGAGAAAAAACACTTCTGGTAACAACAAAAGGCTTTGCGGACGGTTTGCGTATTGGATATCAAAATCGTCCCAACATCTTTGCCAGAGATATTATCAAGCCACAGGTTCTATATCATGAGGTGGTTGAAGTAGATGAGCGAATAAATGCAAACGGTGAGATATTGCAGGCTATCGATATAGAAAATGTAGGCTTGCAGTTGCAGAAAGCTTATAAGAGTGGGTTACGTTCTGTAGCGATTGTTTTGATGCATGGTTATCGTTATTCATCACATGAGCAATTATTAGCTAAACTTGCAAATGAAACAGGCTTTACTCAAATTTCGGTTAGCCATCAAGTTAGCCCTTTAATTAAATGGGTTAGCCGTGGTGAAACTACGGTGCTTGATGCCTATTTGTCACCAGTGCTAAATAAATATTTACATTATTTGCAATCGCAACTGGGTAACGCACGTCTGCTATGTATGCAGTCTAATGGAGGATTAATCTCGGCGCAGCAATTTGCAGGCAAAGATAGTGTTCTATCGGGGCCAGCAGGGGGCATAGTTGGTGTGGTTAAAACTGCGGTTGAAGCTGGGTATGAAAAGTTAATCAGCTTTGATATGGGTGGCACATCAACAGATGTAGCGCATTATGCCGGTGAATATGAACGTAGTTTTGAAAGCACAATTGCAGGTGTACGCATAAGATTGCCATTACTGGCTATTCATACGGTAGCTGCCGGAGGTGGTTCTGTCGTGCAATATCGTGATAAGCGCTATCAGGTTGGCCCTGAATCGGCTGGTTCTAATCCTGGGCCTGCATGTTATCGCCGCCAAGGCCCATTAACGGTAACGGATTGCAATGTTATGTTAGGGCGTATACAGCCTGATTTCTTTCCTGCGGTATTTGGTAAAGAAGGCAATGAATCTTTAGACAAAAATATAGTAGAGGAAAAATTTGCCCAATTAGCAAATGATATAAATCAAGATAATGATATTCAACAAGATGCTTTGGATGTAGCGCAAGGCTTCCTAAAAATAGCAGTTGATAATATGGCAAATGCCATAAAGAAAATATCTACCCAACGTGGCTATGATCTGGAGCATTATACTTTATGCGGCTTTGGCGGGGCGGCGGGTCAGCATGTATGTCTGGTGGCTCAAGAGTTGGGCATATCAAGTATATTCATACATCCTTATGCAGGTGTTTTATCGGCTTATGGTATGGGATTGGCCGACATTCAAGTTATGCGGCAAAAAACGATTGAGCGCCCTTTAACTGAGCAAGAATTGCAACTATTGGCCAAAGAGTATGAGTTGTTATTAAAAGAGGCAAAGGCTGAATTAATACAACAAGGTGTAGTTGAAAATAGTGTACAGGTGCAGGCGAGTGTTACATTAAAATATAGTGGTAATGATACCAGCATGACCGTACCGCTGGGCACGTTAGATGAGATGGTCAATTATTTTGAAACCCAGCATAAAAAGCAATATGGGTTTAATGCGCCAGAAAGAAATTATACGATTGATAGTTTAATAGTTGAGGCTTTTGAAAAAACAGAGCATCCAACGCTATCAATAAATGACAATATTGAAAACGTACCGCTTATAGATAAAAAAGTTGAGTTATATAGTGCAGGAAAGATTCATCAGGCTCCTGTTTATCAACAGCATGAATTAGAGTCCAGGCAGATAATTAATGGCCCTGCTATGTTGCTGGATTCTAACAGTACATTGATAATTGATTGTGGTTGGCAATTAACAGTAGATGACAATAAGGGGTTGCACCTGAAAAACACACAGCCCAAAGCAAGCATTGAATCAGAAAAGGCAAGCACAGTAGCCGACCCTGTTAAGTTAGAGTTATTTAATAATCTATTTATGTCGATTGCAGAGCGTATGGGTGCTGTACTGCAAAACACTAGCCGCTCTGTTAATATAAAAGAGAGACTGGATTTTTCTTGTGCAATTTTTAATAGTTGTGGCGATCTAATCGCTAATGCCCCACACATACCTGTGCATCTTGGTTCGATGAATGCTAGTATAAAGCATCTGATAGAAAAACACGGCAATGCCATGCAGGAAGGCGATGTCTATATGACAAATGACCCATATCATGGCGGCACTCATTTGCCTGATATAACGGTTATCACTCCGGTATTTAATGCGACCAAAGATACTATATTATTTTATGTGGGTTCTCGTGGACATCACGCAGATATTGGCGGCATTAGCCCGGGTTCTATGCCCGCAGATAGCTGCCATATTGATGAAGAAGGTGCGTTATTTGATAATATGCTGATTGTACGAGATGGAAAGTTACTCAAGGAAGATATTATCTCATGTCTAGCCAAGGGCGCATATCCTGCTCGCAATCCAGAGCAAAATCTGGCAGACCTTAATGCGCAAATTGCAGCTAATACAACAGGAGCAAGTGAGCTTGCGAGCATAACTAATGAAATGGGGCAAGACGTTGTATGTAATTATATGCAGTATATTCAGGATAATGCTGAGACGGCTGTGCGTAATGTAATTAAGAAATTGGACAATCACAGTTTTGTTTACCCAATTGATAGTCTGGATTCCCCTGATGCTGCAATTCACATCAAAATCAAAGTTGATAAGGAAAAAGGGCAGGCTACGCTAGATTTTACTGGTACTGTTGCGCGGCATAAAGGCAATTTTAATGCACCTGCCTCTATTTGTCGTGCGGCGGCTCTTTATGTCTTTCGAAGTTTAATTGACCATAACATACCTTTAAATGAGGGTTGTTTAAAGCCACTTAAATTTATTATTCCCGAAGGTTCATTGTTAAATCCAAATTATCCTGCGGCAGTGGTTGCCGGAAATGTTGAAACATCGCAATGGATAACTAATGCACTATATGGCGCTATACGTAATATGGCGGCATCACAAGGCACGATGAATAACTTTACCTTTGGTAATGACGAGCATCAATATTATGAAACAATCGCCGGAGGCAGTGGTGCAGGTGAGGGGTTCAACGGAGCGGATGCCGTGCAGTGCCATATGACTAACTCCAGATTAACCGACCCTGAGGTGTTGGAAGCTCGCTTTCCTGTGCTGTTGGAGAGTTTTTCTATTAGAAAT
>Ga0213866_10002135_pt1 | contig 14214 bp, 17 predicted proteins | sample PICome_11_FD_160079 | JGI IMG/M metagenome (GOLD analysis project Ga0213866, IMG submission 160079) | Coastal seawater microbial communities near Pivers Island, North Carolina, United States - PICO284 | ecosystem: Environmental > Aquatic > Marine > Coastal | place: USA: North Carolina...
CTTCTACACCAAGAACATCTTGCTGAATGAAGGTCTGCGTGCCTGGATGGCACCGGCTGACCAGCCGCATGAAAACTTCGTCTTCCCTGAAGAGGTTCTGCCCCGTGGAAACGCCCTTTAATTCCAATCTGGTGGTCGGGGGTAAAGACCTCGACTCCACCGGTTATGCCTGGTGGGCGGGCAATGCTCGCCTGATCAACCTCTCCGGCCGCCTGCTCGGCGCCCACGTAGCCCACGCCGGCCTGATGGTCTTCTGGGCTGGAGCCATGATGCTGTTCGAGGTGAGTCACTTCACCTTTGACAAGCCCATGTACGAACAGGGCCTGATCCTGTTCCCCCACGTGGCCACCCTTGGCTACGGCGTCGGCCCCGGCGGTGAGGTCACCGATCTCTATCCGTTTTTTGTGGTCGGTGTGCTGCACCTGATCAGCTCGGCCGTGCTCGGCCTTGGCGGTCTGTATCACGCCCTGCGCGGCCCTGAAATCCTCGAGAACTACTCCTCGTTCTTCTCCCAGGATTGGCGCGACAAAAACCAGATGACCAACATCATTGGTTATCACCTGATCCTGCTCGGCGTTGGCGCCCTGCTGCTGGTCTTCAAGGCCATGTTCTTCGGCGGCGTTTATGACACCTGGGCCCCTGGTGGCGGAGACGTGCGGATCATCACAAACCCCACCCTCAGCCCCGGGGTGATCTTCGGTTATCTCACCCGCGCCCCCTTCGGCGGCGAGGGCTGGATCATCGGGGTCAACTCGATGGAAGACATCATCGGTGGCCACATCTGGATCGGCCTGATCTGCATCTTCGGTGGCATCTGGCACGCGATCACCAAGCCCTTCGGCTGGGTGCGCCGCGCCTTCATCTGGAATGGTGAGGCCTACCTGAGCTACAGCCTTGGCGCCTTGAGCTTCATGAGCTTCATCGCCTCGGCCTACATCTGGTTCAACAACACTGCCTATCCCTCGGAGTTCTACGGCCCCACCAACGCCGAATCCTCCCAGGCCCAGAGCTTCACCTTCCTGGTGCGCGACCAGCGCCTGGGCGCGAACATTGGTTCGGCCATGGGCCCCACCGGTCTGGGCAAATACCTGATGCGTTCACCCACCGGTGAGATCATCTTCGGTGGTGAAACGATGCGCTTCTGGGACTTCCGAGGCCCCTGGCTGGAGCCCCTGCGCGGCCCCAATGGCCTCAGCCTCGACAAGCTCCAGAACGACATTCAGCCCTGGCAAGTGCGCCGCGCCGCTGAATACATGACCCACGCCCCCAACGCTTCTCTGAATTCGGTGGGCGGCATCATCACCGAGCCCAACTCGGTGAACTTCGTGAACATCCGCCAATGGCTGGCGTCCACGCAGTTTGTGCTCGCCTTCTTCTTCCTGGTGGGTCACCTCTGGCACGCCGGTCGCGCCCGCGCTGCGGCGGCTGGCTTTGAGAAGGGCATCGACCGTCAGGCCGAACCCACCCTGGCCATGCCTGATCTGGATTGAGCCCAGGCTTTTTGACCTTGGTTGCCAACAGCCCCCGGTGTAACCCGGGGGTTTTTTGTGGCAAGCGCCCAGGACCTTCCTACATTTTTAGAACGCATTATTGAGATCCATGCAGCCTCGGCCCTCGACACGTATCGGCCTTGCCTCAGCGGGTTTGATTGCGGGCAGCCTGCTTGGTTGGGCACCTTCAGCCCAGGCCCAGCCAGCCATCAGCAGCCCAGCCGCCGGTGTGATCTGCGACCAGGCAGGTCCAACCTGCTACGACCGCCAGGGCCCATCGATTGGCCTGACCCAAACCTATTTTGGTGTCATCGCTGCAAACCGACTCACAGCTGAACTGCGTGATCGGCCCACCAGCAATGACTTCCGCCTCAGCAATGGCACCGTCTGCGAACTGATGCGATCTGCGTGCTGGAGCGATGGCTGGCAGAGGGCCCAACTCAATACCACCGTCACCCAGCAGCTGTTTGGTGCGCTGCCGCCCTCTGCCAGTGGGGCATCAGGCGGCCTTCAGGGACTGCAGACCCCAAGGGCTGGAGTGGTTTGTGATCCCGGAGGCCAAATCTGCTACGACCAAGCTGGCCTTTCGATGGGGATCACCCGAGAGTATTTCGGTGCTTACGCCGAGCAAGCTGCCCTGCGCAATCTGGGCGGACAAGCCCCGCCACGCCAGTTCAAGCTGAGCAACGGCAGCGCCTGCGACCTGACAGCCCGCACGTGCTGAAGTGATGGATGGGGACGTCAATCCCCCAACATCGCCCTGTCCAAGCAGTTATTCGGGGCCTCGCAAGCCGGTGGCAGTGGAAACAACCCTGGCGCAAACAGCGTGACGACCAAAACCGCCCAATGCAACCTCACCCGCTGGTTCAAATCCCTGTATCGCGGCAGCTGTGAGCTGCGTGAAATCAGGGGCGGCCGGGGCAGCCGCATCGAAGTGAGCCTCCAGGATGGGGTTGGATACACCATCAACAAACTTCGAGGAGGGGGCTATCAGATCAGCGATACCAAGGGCGGAGTTTGGCCACTGCAGGTGCGCGATCAGGGCAGCATGATCAGCTTCATCTGGTCTGATCGGGTCTTGAGTGTGACTCCCGAGCAGGCGCCACGCAGCGGATCCAGCCTGGGCCAACTGATCAATGGTCTACTCAGCCCGTGACCCAGGCAACCAGCGGCGCAGCAGCGGCAAGCTGTGGCCAATCACATTGCTGTAGCAGCCGTCAATCCGCTCCACCACCAACCCTCCCCGCCCCTCCAAGGCAAAGCCCCCGGCGCACTGCAGCGGTTCGCCGCTGGCCACGTAGGCCTCAATCTCGGCAGCGTTGAGCGGCGCGAACTGCACGCGGGTGGTGGTGCTGCGCCCCCCAACCGCCAGCCATCCGCTGCCAGCGGGCGATGGCCTCAGAAGGGTCGGTCGGCTTGCCAAACACCTCCCCCTCAAAGGCGAGCACCGAATCACAGCCCAACACCGCCGTGATCGACGCATCTGTGCAGACATCGCAGTCGCGATGGGTATGGGCCTTGAAACTGGCCGTGGGGTCGTAGCGCTGGCCCTGCAATGGTTCCCAGTGCCGGGTGTCAACAACGTAGGCGCCGCCTACTTCATTGTTGTCGGACACCAAGACCACAAAAGCTTTATTCAGGACGTGATGACTATCGGACCCGCTCCTTAGCTGAAGTTGGCGTCGGTGCTGCACCGCGAAAGCTGTTGATCAAGACATGCCTCTCAAAGCTGCATAGCATTCAGATCAACCCGTTCACCCCAATCCTGCTGTCATGAGCTCTCCAACCCCACTGATCACCTGTACGCCAGGCGTGCGCAGCGGCAAAGCCTGCGTGACTGGAACGCGCATCACCGTTTCTGATGTACTCGAGTATCTCGCCAGCGGCATGAGCCAGGAGGAGATCCTGGCGGACTTTCCTGATCTGCGACCGGAACACATCCAGGCTGTGCTGCGCTACGCCGCCGAGCGGGAGAAGCGACTTAGTGAGCTCACCGTGGCTTGACCGATGCCATGAAGGGCCGCTTCTTGCTGGATGAAAATCTGAGTCCGCGACTCGCCTCTGCCCTGGCGGATGTATTCCCTGGCAGCGTGCATGTTCGGGATGTGCAGCTGAAGGGCAAGAGCGATCAGCAGATCTGGTTGTTTGCGACCAACAACGGTTACACGATCATCACCAAAGACGATGACTTTCGTGGGATGAGCCTGCTGCGAGGTGCGCCTCCCAAGGTGATCTGGCTGGTGGTTGGAAACACAAGCACCGTAGAGATCCTGCGGATCCTGCTCGCTCATGCCACCGCAATCGAAACCTTCGTGACCGAACCCATCACTTCTCTGCTCACACTCCGCAAGCCGTGACCATGGCGAGGAGCCATCGCCGCAGCAAGGGCAGGCTCAGCCCGATCACATTCGAAAAACAGCCCTCGATCCGCTCCACCAGCGCACCGCCACGTCCCTCCAGCGCAAAGCCGCCAGCACACTGCAGCGGTTCTCCGGTGGCCACGTAGGCCTCGATCTCGGCAGCGGAGAGCGGCGCGAACTGCACGCGGGTGGTGATGGTGGCGAGGCGTTCCTGATTCGGACAATCCGCCGCCCCCGGCACCACCAGGCAGTGCCCGGTGTGCAGCTCCCCCCAGCCGCCAGCTATCCGCTGCCAGCGGGCGATCGCCTCAGCAGCGTCGGTCGGCTTGCCAAACACCTCCCCCTCAAAGACGAGCACCGAATCACAGCCCAACACCGCCGTGATCGAGACATCTGTGCAGGCATCGCGCACCGCCTGAGCCTTGGCCTGCGCCAGCAGCTGCACCAGCTGGGCTGGATCGGCGTGGTGGATCGCGTCTTCATCCACCCCACTCACCTGCACGCGGTGGGCAATGGCGGCCTGCTCCAGCAGGCGCCGACGGGCCGGGGACGCGGAAGCAAGCAGCAGCACAGCGGACGGGATGGGCTGGCCATGAGAATGGCAGGAGTTAACAAGGTTGCGTGAGCACCGCCAGCGAACAAGAAGAACGTGCCCTGGATCGAGCCCGCCAAGCGTTGCGCTGCCTGCCGTTTCATATGGCCTTCTACCGATCGCTCGATGCGCAGGCCCTTAGCAGCACCCAGATCGCCGCCCACCCCGATCAGCCGCAGCTCAGCCGCCTCTCCCTGAACGCCAACCGCACCGAAGACCTCCTGATCTGGCTGATCCAGCTCGGCGTGTTGCGCCGCGAGGTGGACGGCCAGGGCCTCACCGAACGGGTACGCCTCACCCCCATGGGCCGCACCACCATCGCCCCCTGGAGCGATGCCATCCCCCCCGCCGGTCCGCTGATGCGCATCAAGCACTGGCTGCGGCAGCACAGGCCAAGGTTGTGAACAACCATCAGGAAACGACGCCCAAATGGGGCCGCCACCCTGATCGCAGGAAGCCTCCTGCCGGCTATCTCTTTCTTCACCAACGTCGGATATGGAGCCCTACTCCACATCAGAACCGCCGCTTGGGCGGCGCTGGTTGGCGATGCCCCCTTCAGCCGACTCCGACTGAACGTTGCACTGGCAGCCAAGGCGCAAACCCTGGCCAGTAGCATTGTTGTGCTACTGGGTTGTGGGCCATGGCGATCGAAGTCACCTTGCGGCAAGCCGGCGGTTCGGTGAGCGCCACGATCCCGGCTGAGATGGCCCGCCGGTTTCATCTGTCACCTGGAGACCGCGTGCAGGCGATCGAAACCGAGCAAGGGATCTTGCTCTCGCCCTTTGATCCAACGGTGGAGGAAGCCCTGGCACTGGCCAGTGCCGCAGCACGCCAGTTCCAGCCAGCCCTGCGAGAGTTGGCCCGTTGAGCAGCACACCGGAACCCCGATGGGTCCCCAGCGTTGCCGTGCAGGCCATCCACCGGCAGCAAACCCTGGAGCACGGAGGGCTGCAGGGCATCAGAAGCCAGGCCGCTCTGGATGCCGCACTCGCCAGACCGCAGCAACGCTGGAGCTACGGGGAGTTGAGCACCATTCCGCAACTCGCAGCGGCCTATGCGGACGCCATCGCGCGGGCCCATCCGTTTGTCGATGGCAACAAACGCAGCGGCTTGCTTGTGGCTGTGGTGTTTCTCGGGCTGAACGGCTTCGGCTTCCAGGCCAGCAATGAAAGCGTGGTGTTGATGATTCAGCGCCTGGCGGCTGGCGAGCTGCCCTGGGAGGAGCTCGAAGCGTGGTTTGCAACACACAGCGCGGCCATCGCCCCATGAACACTCCACCCCCTCTGATGGTTCTGGGCACCAGCAGCGGTGCCGGCAAGTCGTTGATGACGGCCGCGCTCTGCCGGGTGCTGCGCCGCCGCGGTGAAACGCCGCTGCCCTTCAAGGGGCAGAACATGAGCAACAACGCCTGGGTGGATCAGGCCGGTGGCGAGATGGCCTACTCCCAGGCGCTGCAGGCCTGGGCGGCGGGGCTCGAGCCCCAGTGCACCATGAACCCGGTGCTGCTCAAACCCCAGGGCGACAGCACCAGCGAGGTGATCCATCTCGGCCAATCGGTTGGCAACTGCCGCGCCGAGCACTACTACCGCGACTGGTTTCGCCCCGGTTGGGCGGCGATCCGCCAGGGGCTCAGCGAGCTGCAGGAGGCCTACCCCGGCGGGCGGCTGGTGCTCGAGGGCGCCGGCAGTCCGGTGGAAGTGAACCTGCAACCCCGCGACCTCACCAACCTGCGCCTGGCCCAATACCTGCGGGCCCGCTGCATCCTGGTGGCCGACATCGAGCGCGGCGGCGTGTTCGCCCAGCTGGTGGGCACGTTGGCGCTGCTGCGGCCCGTGGAGCGTCCGCTAATCCGGGGCCTGTTGATCAACCGCTTCCGCGGCCGGCGCGAACTGTTCGATGAAGGGCGCCGCTGGCTGGAGGCCAACACCGGAATACCTGTGCTGGGTGTGATGCCCTGGCTCGATGAGCTGTTCCCCCCCGAGGATTCCCTCGATCTGCTGGAGCGCCGGGGGCGCAAGCGCAGCGCCGAGCTGGAGATCGCCGTGCTGAAGCTCCCCTCGCTCAGCAATTTCTCCGATCTCGATCCGCTCGAGGCCGAACCGAGCGTGCACTTGCGCTGGGTGGCCCCCGGCGAGGAACTGGGCAACCCCGATGCCGTGGTGGTGCCCGGCAGCAAACAAACCCTGCGCGACCTGGAGGCGCTGCAGCGCAGCGGCCTGGTGGAGCCACTGCGCGCCTACGCAGCCGGCGGCAACCATGTGTTCGGCATCTGCGGCGGCATGCAGCTGCTGGGCCGTGAGCTGTGTGACCCCGAGGCGCTGGAGGGCGGCAACAACGGCAGCAATCAAGCGCCAGGGCTCAACCTGCTGCCCCTGCGCACCGTGTTTGGGGGCGACAAGGCCCTGCGCCAACGCAGCAGCCAGGCCCTCTGGCCCAGCCATGGCGATGGCGCCTCACTTCAGATCGAGGGCTTTGAGTTGCACCGCGGCAGCAGCACCACCCTCGAGCCCTGCTCAATGCTGTGCGCCGACCATGGGCTGGGCTGGGTGCAGAGCAGCGTGGCCGGCACCTACCTGCACGGCGTGTTTGAAAGCGGGCCCTGGCGGCGGCGCTGGCTCAATCAACTGCGGGCGTGCAAGGGGTTGCCGTTGCTGAGCGAGCAGCAACCCCACCACAGCCGTCAGCGGGATGCCCTGCTCGATCGGCTCGCCGATGCCTTTGAGCAGCACGTGAACCTGGAGCCCCTCCTGCAGCAACCATGAAGGAGGTGTTGATCCACTGGCCCAACGGGCGGACCAGCCGCTGCACGCCCGGCGTGGACTGGCTGCAGGCCGCCCGCGAGGCGGGCTTCTCGATCCCCACAGGTTGCCTGGGCGGCAGCTGCGGCGCCTGCGAGCTCGACGTGAACGGCACCACCATCCGCGCCTGCATCGCCAGCGTGCCAGCCAGCAAAAGCGGCGAGCTGACCGTGGAGCTGGCGACGGATCCCTATTGGTGATCCATCAGCGCTGGATCAACCCGCCCCCCAGCAGCCGATCACCGTCGTAAAACACCGCCGCCTGGCCGGGGGTAATCGAGAACTGCTCCTCGGCAAACTCCAGCCAGCAGCGATGGGGCCGGCCCGCCGCCCCATCCGCCTGCGTGGCCGGCAGGGGAGACAACCGCGCCGCCACAGCTCCGCTGCGGTAGCGCACCTGCGCCATCACCTCGAGGGGCTCCGTGGGCGGCGCCATCGACACCCAGTTCACCGCCCCCACCACCGCATCGGCGCGGGCGGCCTCGGCGCGGGGTGCCACCACCACCTGGTTCAGGGCGCCATCGAGGCGCACCACATGCAACGGCTCGCTCCAGGCCACCCCCAGCCCCTTGCGCTGGCCGATCGTGAAATGTTCGATGCCATCGTGCTGCCCCACCACCGTGCCATCGGCGAGCGCGATCTCACCGGGACGCGGCGGCAGATAGGCATCCAGAAAAGCCTTCATCGAGCCGTGGTGATCGGCCAGGCAGAGGTCCTGGCTTTCCGGCTTCTTGGCCGTACGCAGGCCATGGCGCTCCGCCTCGGCGCGGGTGTCGGCCTTGGTGAGTTCGCCCAGGGGAAACACCAACCGGCCCAAAGCTTCCTGGGGCAGGTCGTAGAGGAAGTAACTCTGATCCTTCTGGGTATCCAGACCCCGCAGCAACTGGTGGCGGCCGTTGTCGCTCACCGCGCCATGGCGCACGCGGGCGTAGTGGCCGGTGGCGATGGGGCCGATGCCGCGCTCTGTCTCAGCCCACTGCAGCATCGGGCCAAATTTCACCTCCCGGTTGCATCGGGAGCAGGGCAGCGGCGTGATGCCGGCGCCGTAGCCCTCCACCAGAAAATCGACGATCTGCGCCTGGAAGTGCTCGCGGAAATCCACCACGTGGTGGGGCACGCCAAGCTGCTCGCAGATGCCCGCCGCATCCACCAGCCCCTCGGCGCAGCAGGCGCCCTTGCCGCTCATCAGCCAGAGGGTGAGGCCCTCCACCTGCCAGCCCGCCTCCACCAGCAGCGCGGCGGTGAGGGAGCTGTCGACACCACCAGAGAGGCCCACGGCCACCCGGTGCTCGCCGGGCCAGGCCCGCAGGCGCTCCAGAGCCGCCAGGCCAGCCGGCGTGCAGGGCGACGCGGAGCTGCTGATCGTGGCAACGGAAACGGACAACGGGGCAGACAGCAGGCATGAGTTCTCCCATCATGAAACCCAGTTGCCTGAAGGGGTTGGTCGAGCCAGCCACATTGCCCACCTGGCCCGAGCGGGACGGCCGCCATCTGTTGGTGAGCAGCGCCCAGATGGCCGCTTTGGAGGAGCAGCTCTTCGCCAGTGGCCTGCCGGTGGAGGGCCTGATGGAAAAGGCCGCCCTGGCGGTAACGCGGCGTCTGCTGGAGCAGCACGGCGACCACCTGGCCCGCCATGGTGCCCTGGTGCTGGTGGGCCCCGGCCACAACGGCGGCGATGGCCTGGTGATTGCCCGGGAGCTGCACCTGGCTGGGGTGGCCACGGCAATCTGGAGCCCCTTCGAACACCACAAACCCCTCACCGATGGGCATTTGCGCCACTGCTGCTGGCTGGGTATCCCGCGGCTTGCCCAACCGCCTGATCCAAGCGGGCCTGAACTCTGGATCGATGCCCTGCTTGGCATCGGCCAACAGCGCCCCCCCGGCGCCGCGATCGCAACTCTGTTGGAGGCTCGCCACCGCCACCGCCCCAAGGCCCTGGTGGCGGTGGATGTGCCCACGGGCCTCTGCGCCGACAGCGGTCGGGCCACCGGCCTGATCACGGCCCAGGCCATCACCACTTACGCCATTGGGTTGGTCAAGACCGGACTGGTGCAGGACCAGGCCCTGGTAGCGGTGGGGGACCTGGAGTGGATCGATCTGGGCCTCGCCCAGACCCTGCTGGACGCCCTGCCAAGCCACACCCCCCTGGGGCTGGGAGCGCGGGATTTGGCCGATCGGCCCCGACCACCGCTGGATCCGGCCGCCAGCAAATACCAGCGGGGCCGCCTGCTGGTGGTGGCCGGTAGCGAGGCCTTCCATGGCGCCGCCAGCCTGGCCCTGGCCGGAGCCAGCAGCAGCGGCTGCGGCAGCCTGCAGGCAGCTTTGCCCGCCAGCCTGGCCGCTGACCTCTGGCAGCTGCACCCCCATGTGGTGGTCAGCCAGATCCTTCCCTGCGATGGTCAGGGCAACCTGAGCCTGGATTTCCCCATCGCACCCAACTGCCAGCGGCTGGATGCCCTGCTGATCGGGCCCGGCATCGGCCCAGCTGCCGCGTCGCAGGAGGGACACCTCTGGCGCAACCTGCTGACCTGGCCTGGGCTGCTGGTGCTGGATGCGGACGGCCTCAACCGGCTGAGCAACCTGGCGAGCCTGGGGCTGGACGTCAACGCCTCCGCCTGGCTGCAGCAGCGCCAGGGGCCAACCTGGATCACGCCCCACCCAGGCGAATTTCGCCGCCTGTTCCCCGAGCTCAGCGGCACCGCGGCTCCTGGCTGCCTCGACGCCGCTGGCGCTGCAGCCAGGGCCACGGGGGCCTGCGTGCTTCTGAAAGGAGCCCGCAGCGTGGTGGCCGCGCCCGATGGCCGCCGCTGGCAGCTGCTGGAGGCCAGCCCCAGCAGCGCCCGGGCCGGGCTGGGCGACGTGCTTGCCGGCCATGTCGCCGGCGTGGGAGCCATGGCCATGGCGGCCACGGGCGGCGCAGATGGGGCTTGGCTGGCTGCCGCGACCCTGGCCCACGCCCAGGCTGCACGGCAGCTCAGCCCTGCTGACCAGAACGGTGCAGCCAGCCCCATGGCCGTGGCCGCACAACTGGCTAGTTTGTGTTGAACACAACACTAAATCGGGCCCATGCCAGGCGTGGCAATGGGTTCGAATGTGTTGTTTTGCAATTGAAAGCTAAAGGGTTACCGAAAATACACTGCTTACAGTGAATTTGCTTACATATTCAACTCTCCCCCACAAGAGCCCCCATGACCGCATCGCTCCAGGGGGTCAGTGAAAGCACCCGCCGACGAAGTAGCGACCCGATCACCTGGTATCTGGCGACCATCGGCCGTGAGCCGCTGCTGACCGCTGCAGAGGAAATTGAACTGGGTAATCAGGTGCAAACAATGATGCGCTTGCTCGAAGAAGCTGCCGCATCCGAGAAAGAGTTTACGGATCACGAAAATAAATTACTTCGCATTGGCAAGCGTTCCAAGCAACGCATGATGAAGGCTAATTTACGCTTGGTAGTTAGTGTTGCGAAAAAGTATCAAGGCAAAGGCCTTGAACTACTTGATCTCATCCAGGAAGGATCCCTCGGACTCGAACGGGCGGTTGAGAAATTTGATCCCACCCGTGGCTATAAGTTTTCAACCTATGCCTTCTGGTGGATTCGCCAGAGCATGACCCGGGCGATCGCCTGCCAGTCCCGCACAATCCGCCTGCCGGTGCATCTGAGTGAACGGCTCACCGCGATTCGCAAGGTGAGCCTGGATCTGGCCCACAAGCTCGGCGCCATGCCCAACCGCCAGGAGATTGCCGAGGCGATGGCCATTCCCATCGAGGAGCTCGACGGCCTGCTGCGCCAGTCCCTCACCACCTCCAGCCTGGATGCGCCGGTGAACGGCGACGAAGGCCGCAGTTTCCTAGGCGATCTGATTGCTGACCCCTCCGAGGAAGAGCCGCTCGATCGGGTGGAGCGGGGCATGCATCAGGAGCAACTTGGGCGCTGGTTGAGCCATCTCAGTGACCAAGAGCGCCAGGTGTTGCAGCTGCGCTACGGACTGGAAGGGGAGGAACGCCACACCCTGGCGGAAATCGGCCGCCAACTGGATGTCTCGCGGGAACGGGTTCGCCAAGTGGAACTCAAGGCCTTGCGCAAACTGCGCAACATGACCCGTCGCATTCCGGCCAGCCTTTAATCCTCGGCCCAGATGTAGCGCGTGAGTTCCTCGGCCTTCGGCTCCGGGGCCGCCAGGGCAAATTCAACGCAATCGGCCACTTCGGCATCGATCTCCTTGTCGATCGTCTTGAGCTCTTCAGCGGTGGCCAAACCCTGCTCGATCAGACGGCTGGCCAGGGCCTTGATCGGATCGCGTTTCGCCCAGAACTCCTTCTCCGCCTCCGCCCGCAGCTCGTCGGGATCGGCCAAGGAGTGGCCGCGGAAGCGATAGGTGAGGCACTCCAACAGGGTGGGGCCCTCGCCGGCGCGCGCCCGCTCAATCGCCCGCTGGGCCGCGGCGCGCACCGCTAACACGTCCATGCCGTCGACTTCCTCCCCTGCCATGCCAAAAGCAGCAGCCTTGCGCCAGATCTCGGGATCACTGGTGGCACGGTTGTGGTCCATCCCAATGGCCCATTTGTTGTTTTCAACAACAAACAGGATTGGCAGTTTCCACAGAGATGCCATGTTCAGGCATTCATAAAACTGGCCGATGTTGCAGGTGCCGTCGCCGAAGAAAGCCGCCGTGACAGCGTCACTGGAAGCATCTCCAAGGGCATCTCGCTTGTAGCGGCTGGTGAAGGCCGCTCCCAGGGCCACCGGAATTCCCTCGCCGATGAAGGCATAGCCGCCCAACAGGTGATGTTGCTTGGAAAACAGGTGCATTGAGCCGCCCCGACCCTTGCTGCAACCGGTTTCCTTGCCGAACAGCTCGCTCATCACCTCCCGGGCCGGCACACCACAGCTCAGGGCATGGACGTGGTCGCGGTAGGTGCTGCAGAACCAGTCGTGCTGGAGCTTCATCGCCTTGATCACCCCCGTGCTGACGGCTTCCTGGCCGTTGTAGAGGTGCACGAAGCCAAACATTTTGCCCCGGTAATACATCTCGGCGCACTTGTCCTCAAAGCGCCGGCCCAGGGTCATGTCGCGGTAGAGCATCAGACCCTCCTGACGCGTCACCGTGGCAGGCACCGATGGGTAGAGATTCTCCAGTCGCTCGGCATGGGCTCCGATCAAACTGGTGGCATCGGCGGAACAGGCGGGTGCGCCGCTGGATGCCGCTCCCGGAGCAGCAGCGATATCGTTGCCCATGTGCGCCTGCGTCTTGGGAGTAACTCTAAGAGGTGCTGCTGCAGCAGGCCTGACAAAGGCGGCCAGAAGCGCTTGCCCTGCCTAAAGTTACCCACCAGTGAAGGGCCTGGATTGGAACTGCCGATCGATCATTTCCGGTTGCTCGGAGTCAGCCCGACCAGCGACCTGGCGTCATTGCTTCTCACCCTGCAGCAGCGCATCGACCGCCCCCCCGAGCATGGCCTGACCCAGGACACCCTCAGGGCTAGGGAAGAGCTGCTGCGGGCCAGTGCCGACCTGCTCAGTGATGAGAGCAGGCGCCAGGCCTACGAGTCAGATCTGACCGCACTGGCCAGCAGCGGCCAATCGGTGTTGCCGGCCCTCGATGTGCCCCCCAGCCTGGAGGTGGCGGGGCTGTTGCTGCTGCTCGAGGCGGGCCAGGCTGCGGAGTGTTTCGAGCTTGCCTGCCACGCCCTGCAGCAACCCCAGGCCCCAACCCTGGGCCTGAGCCGTGAGGCTGATCTGACGATTTTGGCGGGGCGGGCCTGCCTGGTTGCGGCCACAGACCTGCAGCAACAACGGCGCTACGAAGCTGCGGCCCAGATCCTGCAGAAGGGTCTGCAGCTTCTGCAGCGGATGGGCCAGCAACCAGCCATTCGCCAGCAGTTGGAGCAGGAGCTCGATGCCCTGCGCCCCTACCGGGTGCTGGACCTGCTCAGCCGCAACCTCACGGCCCAGACCGAGCGGGCTGAGGGGCTTGCCCTGCTCGAAGACCTGGTCAAGCGCCGCGGCGGATTGGAAGGATTTGGCGATCCAAGCCTGGGGCCTGAGGAATTTCAGGCCTTCTTCAAGCAGATCCGGGCCTTTCTCACCGTTCAGGAGCAGATTGACCTCTTCTCGGGTGGGGCGCCGACCTCTGCCGCCGCTGCTTTCCTGCTCAGCACTGCACTGACCGCGTCCGGATTTGCCCAGCGCAAACCCGAACGGATTGCGGCCGCCCGCCAACGGCTTGAAGCCAGCAGCCAGGAAGGGCTCCAGCCGCTGATCGCCTGCCAGATGCTTCTGCTGGGGGAGGTTGAAACGGCCCAGACCACCTTTAATCAAACCGCGTCTGCGGAACTCAAGCGCTGGGCCGAGCTGCAGAGCTCCGACCCCCTGGCCCAGCTCTGTGCCTACTGCCGCGACTGGCTCAAACGCGACGTGCTGCCTGGCTACAGGGATCTGGAGGCCGATCCTGATCTGGAGGCCTACTTCGCCGACCGCGATGTGCAGGCCTACGTGGAGCGGCAAGACCAACCGGCCAAACCCAGCCAGGCCTTCACAGCCAGCCCCCTCACCTGGGACCGTCCCCTTGATCTCCAGGGGTCCGTTGGGGCCAGCGGCACAGCAGACCTGCGCTCAATCGACGATTTCGGTGACAGTGACACAGGCGGTGACGCTGGCGGTGACGGTGACAATGACGACGGCGGGTACCAAAAGCGCAGGGGTAGGCCCTGGCTGGCTGGCTGGCGCCGCCCCGTAGCAGTGATTGTCGGCATCGCTCTGGTCAGCCTGGCAGCGGTCGTGCGGCTGCGGCAACAGGCGCCGAGTCCTGCCAAAACCCCGATCGCGATCCAGCCAGCCCCGCCGCCCCTGCCAACCCCGGCGCCAGCCCCTGCCCCGACCCCGGCGGAGATCCCTCTGGGCGCTGCCACGCCGAGCGAAGCCGAGCTCCAGGCGTTACTGGAGGCCTGGCTCGATGCCAAAGCCGCCATCTTGGC
>Ga0213866_10002136_pt1 | contig 14205 bp, 13 predicted proteins | sample PICome_11_FD_160079 | JGI IMG/M metagenome (GOLD analysis project Ga0213866, IMG submission 160079) | Coastal seawater microbial communities near Pivers Island, North Carolina, United States - PICO284 | ecosystem: Environmental > Aquatic > Marine > Coastal | place: USA: North Carolina...
TATAATCTGCTTATTTGTTGCATTATTTTTATGGAATTTTAAAAGAGAGGTTGCTCTTACTCTTCTTCCTATTGCAATAAATATAAATAATCCTATTGCAGAGAATAGAGAAATAATATGGCCGGTTGCAGATCTGAATGTAAATAGTGACAGGCCAAATATTATTTTAATACTAGCTGATGATTTGGGTTTTAATGATGTTTCCTATTATAACGGTGGTGCAGCTGATGGCTCATTATTAACACCAAACATAGATGGCCTAGCAAGAGAAGGTGTTGCATTTCTAAATGGGTATGCTGCTAGTCCTGTTTGTTCTCCTTCGAGAGCAGCAATAATGACTGGAAGATATTCAAGCAGATATGGGTTTGAATTTACTCCTTATCCTGCTCAAGCTGCAAGAATTATGAATCTTCTCAGAAGAGATAGGGAGCTTGCAACTATTAACCTAGAAGATACACAATGGGATGAGGTTGGTTTAACTGTTGGCGGCCTGCCCAATAAAGAAATAACTATTGCAGAAATGCTTCAAGAGAATGGTTACTACACCGCACATATTGGAAAATGGCATCTGGGTGGATTTTCAGATGGGATGAGACCTAATGATCAAGGCTTTGATGATAGCCTTATGCTTAATAGCAGCCTATATTTTCCAAAAAACCATCCCGATATTGTTAATGCAAAAATTGATTCTGCTGTGGAAGATATGATTTGGGCATCATCTCAATTTGCAGCTAGCTTCAATGGAAGTGAGCCATTCGAACCTGGTGGATATATAACTGATTACTACACTGAGGAAGCTATAAAAGTAATTAATAATAATAAAGACAGGCCTTTCTTTTTATATCTTGGACATTTTGCGCCTCATAATCCCCTCCAATCTTTAAAGAAAGACTATGAAAAACATCATCATATAAAAAATCATGACCTCCAGGTATATGCAGGAATGATTGAAGCTTTAGATAGATCTGTCGGAGAGATTGTAAATGCTTTAGAAGAAAACGGTTTAACTGAAAATACTTTAATAATATTTGCATCTGATAATGGTGGTGCTGGATATATAGGCCTTGATAATATTAATAAACCCTATCGCGGATGGAAGCTTACTCATTTTGAGGGTGGGATGCATATACCCTTCTTTGCAAAATGGCCTGCAAGGATAGAACAAAATATGCAATATGAGAAAAGAATACATCATACTGATATCTTTAGTACTATTTTAGGCGCAGCAAATATCACACCCCCACAAGATATAAAAATTGATGGTGTAAACCTAATTCCATATTTAACTAATGAGGCCATTGGCGAACCTCATGAAACCCTCTATTGGAAAAATGCAACTTATCAAGCAATCATTCATAAAGATTGGAAGCTAATGAGATCAAAATTTCCAGAAGAGCGAGAGTACTTATATAACCTTAAGATTGACCCTTATGAAACAAAAAATCTTGCTATGACTGAAATTGCAATGAAGGATTTGTTACATGAAAAACTTAATACACATATTAATTCACTACCAGAACCATCATGGCCTCAATCGGTTTATATGCCAGTTGTAATAGATAAGCCACAAACGGAATATGAAGAAGGCGATGAATTAGTCTTCTGGCCAAATTAATGTGTAGAGGAGCTAAAAATGATTGACTTGTATTTTTCTTACAGAAGCCCTTATTCGTATTTGATTCTTCCCAGAATGTTGAAGCTTAAAAATGAATCAAATATTAATATAAATTTTAAATTGGTTTATCCAATAGCCATAAGGATGCCCGAATGGTTTGATAAGAAAAACATTTTCTTCTTTATGTCTATGATGTCTGATTTTAAGAAAAAGGCTCAACTCCTTGAGATGCCTTTAAACACTCCTCTTAAACCTGATCCAATTAAACAAAATATTTTTACAGGAAAAATTTCAAAAGATCAGCCTTATATCTTTGATATATGTCACATGGGCCAAGAAATGTCTAACAGAGGTTTTGGGTTAGAGTTTGCATATAAACTTTCAACAAAAATTTGGTCAGTGAAAAATTGGAATACAGACGAGCATCTAGTCGAAATTTTATCTGAATTTAAAATTGAGCTTAATGAGATTAGAGAGAGTATAAAAAATAATGAAGGTGCATTAATTAAGCAAATCAAACAAAACCAAGATGATCAATTAGGAGCTGGGCATCATGGCGTGCCTCTTTGTGTTTATAAGGATGAGTATTTTTTTGGGCAGGATAAATTTGATGATCTTATTAATCGCATGAAATCAAACGGAGATATATAAATGATAGTACTAAGAACTCCAGATTCACAATTCAAAAATCTAAATGGCTATCCATATGAGCCTGTATATACAAATATAACAGCCATAGATGGAACTAAATTAAGGGTGCATCACATAGATGAGGGCCCTAGAGACGGCCCCATTCTCTTAGCTATGCATGGACAGCCTGTATGGAGTTATTTGTACTCAAGAATGATCCCGATCTTAACCGAAGCAGGTATAAGGGTTATTGCTCCTGACTTAATTGGTTACGGAAAATCAGATAAGCCTGCAGCTAGAGAAGATTACTCATACCAAAACCAAGTTGATTGGATGGGGGCATGGTTGAAAAAAAATGATTTTAAAGATCTTACTTTTTTTGGTCAAGATTGGGGGGGGTTAATTGGCTTGAGAATGATTGCTGCAGATCCAGATAGGTTTGTTAAGGTAGCCATGGGTAATACTGGACTTCCTTATAATCCAAATACTCCTCAGGAAGTGATTGATGAAGTAAATGCATTTAGAGCATCTGACAAAAAAATTACTCTATTCTCAATGATGAAAGTTCTTAAAAAAATGGATGATAACAGTCTTAGTGGCGAGAAGAATAAGAGAAATCATATGGCTACAAAATTTATGTATTGGCAGAAATTTACATGGGATACTAAAAATTTGCCAATTGGTATGCTCAATTCAACAATGATGGAGAAAGCTTTTAAATCAAATCTTGCTGCTTCTGTTCATTATCTCTTACAAAGGCTAGGCTTAGAGAAAATTTCGCCCTTTTATAATGATTTGATGAAAGCATATGAAGCGCCCTTCCCTGATGCGTCCTACAAAATGGGGCCAAGGGCTATGCCAAGCCAAGTTCCAACAATTCCTGACCAATCATTAAATGCACAAAGAGAAGCAAGAGAATTCTTTAAAACAAGTGATAAACCTTTTCTTTCTGTTTTTGCAGGTGATGATCCTGTAACAAATGGGATTGAAAAAGACGTTCTTAAAATGGCACCAAATGCAAAGAGCGCTGAGCATATTGGTGGAGGTCATTTTTTTCAATGGACTAAGCCCAAGGAACTTTCTAAGATATTAATAAACTTCATAAAAGAATAACTATATGATTCACTTATATACCGCATCTACTCCAAATGGTCACAAGGTTTCATGCCTACTAGAGGCATTAGAAATGCCATATGAGGTTCATGCAATTAATCTTGCTGATGGCGAACAGCATAAATCTGATTTTCTTAAAATAAGTCCTAATGGCCGAATACCGGCTATTGTTGATACAGATAATGATGAGCTATCAATTTTTGAATCTGGCGCAATTATGCTCTATCTTGCTGAAAAAGCTGGAAAACTGATTCCGAGTGACATTAATGGTAGAGCTAAAGTTGTTGAATGGTTGATGTTTCAAATGGGCGGAATTGGACCAATGATGGGTCAAGCAAATGTTTTTTTCAGATACTTTCCAGAAAAAATACAACCAGCAATTGATAGATATCAAAATGAATCTAGAAGGCTTTTTGAGGTATTAGATAAACAGCTTTCAACCAATGAATGGATTGCAGGGGAGTATTCAATTGCAGATATTGCAAACTGGTGTTGGGTTAGGACGCATAACTGGTCGGGAGTATCTATAGATGGTTTGGAGCATCTCGATAACTGGAAAAATAAAATGTATGAACAGCCTGGAATGCTCAAGGGCATCAAAGTACCAGTTGATCGAGAGAACAATTTAAAAAATGAAGAAGATAAAAAAGAATTTATAAAAAATGCACAAAAAATGGTAAAAAAATAAAAGGGAGAATTTATGCTTAAGGTTCACTTCACCCCTGGCACAAGAGCCGGGAGAATTATATGGTTGCTAGAAGAATTGGGATTAGAGTATGAAGTTAATATTATGCCTTTCACAAAAGAAGGTCTTAAATCTCCTGAGCATAGGGCAAGGCATGCGTTGGGTAGAGTTCCGGTTTTAGATGATGGAGATGTATCAATATTTGAATCTGGAGCTATTATTCAATACGTGCTTGAACGTCACAAAGATGGTGGATTAAAACCAGAGCCAGGCTCAGTTGATTTTCCTTACTATCTGCAATGGTTTCATTATTGTGAAGGAATGGTTATGCCGCCAATGAATCAAATAGTAGTTCAGACCATTTTGTTGCCTCAGGATAGAAGGGATGAGAGTGTTTTAAGGCAAGCCCAAAATTTATTAACTAAGTCTTTGGCTCCTGTTAATGACAATCTTGCAGATAAAGATTACTTGATAGGTGCCTTTTCTGCTGCAGATTTAATGCTAGGCCATTCATGTTTTATGGCCAATAGACTTGGTTGTGTTCCAAATGAAATGGGGCATATCAAAAAATATGTAAGCAATATTGAGGCAAGGCCAGCATTTCAAAAAGCAATTACTCTTGGAGAATAATTATGGACTATAAAAAATTTAAAAATAACGTCCACCCTACAAAAGAACAAATGGATGGATTTCTTGAGGGAGATGATAATAAACCAATATCAATGATTAACCTCCTGAAATTCAAGGAAAAAGCAGAATATGAGGATGGTAGAGAAACTAGTCTGACTGGAGCTGAAGCTTATGCAATATATGGCAAAGAAGTGATAGAGCACTTAAATAATGTTGGAGGTAAATGGATCTTTGGTGCTGAAATTACACGCTTAATGCTTGGTGATATTGAAGAGTTATGGGATGCAGTTGCTATAGCCACATATCCAAGCAAAAAAGCTATGCTAAAAATGATTACAAATCCTGAATATATGGAAAGTCATAAACATAGGGTTGCTGGGCTTGCTGGTCAACTCAACATTGAGTCAATAGAAGCTGGAAAATAACTTTGAAACAACTTCAAACCCTAAAAAATGATATAGCCACAACTAGAATTGTTGAGTCGTCAGACCCAAAAATTGGTGATAATGAAATTATTGTCTCTATAGAGAATTTTGCGTTTACAACCAATAACGTAACTTATGCTGTTGCTGGAGATACTATTGGATATTGGCGATTCTTTAAAACAACCAAGGACCCAGAAAATGAATGGGGATCTATACCGGTATGGGGATTTGCAAAAGTTCTAGAATCTAGCTTAAAAGAGATTAGTGTTGGGGAAAGATTATTCGGTTACTTTCCTCCATCAGATCGCCTGCATTTAAATCCCATCAAAATAACTGATCAAGGTTTTACTGATGGCAAAGATCACCGCAAAGAACTGCCTGCTGTATATAATAATTATGTCAGACTTTCAGGGGATCCTGATTATGATGATGCTACTGATAATATTAGGTCACTACTATTCCCATTGCACATAACTTCTTTTTGCTTATGTGATGCAATGGAAGATAAATCTTTTTATCGCGCCGATCAAATTCTTGTTATCAGCGCTTCAAGTAAAACTGCAATAGGTGTTGCTCAAGGTCTTAGGGAGAGCTCCGATACTCCTAGTGTTGTTGGTATTACGTCACATAAAAATTTGGCTTTTGTAGAAAAGCTAAATTGTTATGATCAAATTATTACTTACGATGATCTATCATCTGTTAGAAATGATCTCCGTACTGTTATGGTTGACATGGCTGGAAGTCGTGAAGTTCTTGGAACTCTTCATGGTTCTCTTGGGGATAATATGCTCAAGTGTCTTACAGTTGGGATGACTCATTGGGATAATGAGGTTACAGCGGAAGATGCGCTAGGTCAGGCAATGTTAAGGGATAGGACAGAATTTTTCTTCGCCCCCGCTCATATCCAAAAAAGATTCAAAGATTGGGGCTATGAAGGCTATAGCCAAAGAACCAATGAATTTATGAAAGCAAGATCTCTTCAAAGTCTTGACTGGATGGTAATTAAAGAAATTGATGGAATGAATAATTTTCTCTCAACGTATGAAAGATTTATTGCTGGAAACATAAATCCCAATGAAGGAATAATTGTAAAAATATAGGAACTAAAACTATGACTGAAAAAATTAAAGTGTTTGGTGGAACCCCTTCTCCATATACACAAAAAATGTTGTCAGTATTTAGATATAGACATATTCCTTATACGGTATATTTTGGCGATATAGCGAGAAAAATTGCCAAGCTTGGTATTGAACCGCCAAAACCCATTTTACTACCAACAATCTTATTAAAAGATGCTAATGATGAGCTTGTTGCAACAACTGACTCTACTCCAATAATAAGAAGGTTAGAAAATGAATATCCAAATAGGAAAATAATTCCGGAGGATCCTGCTCTGGCTTTTATAAATTATTTGCTTGAAGATTTTGGTGATGAATGGGTAACAAAATATATGTTTCACTATAGATGGTATTTTGAAGAAGATGCTGATGTTGCCGGAACAATTCTTCCGTTAGTTGAAATGGGAATAAATACTCCAGATGCATTGCATGCTAAATATAAAGAGTTTTTTGCTAATAGGCAGATAGAAAGATTGTGGGTTGTTGGCTCAAATGATGAGACTGCTGAACTTATTGATTTAAGCTATAAAAGGTTTTTGCAGTTAATGGAAGCGCATTTATCAATAAGTCCTTTCTTGCTGGGAGATAAACCATCTTCTTCAGACTTTTCTTTTTTTGGTCAACTATCGCAGCTTGTAAAATTTGATCCAACTCCAAGAAAGTTAGCATATAAATATTCATCGAGAACCGTTGCCTGGGTCGATATTATGGAAGATCTCAATGGGCATGATTCAGAAAATACCTCATGGACTGCTTTAGAGGAGAGTCCTGATACATTAAAAAATTTACTAGAAGAAGTAGGAAAAATGTATGTTCCTGCATTATTAGCTAATGCAGAAGCCTTAAAGGAAGGCGCAGAAGTTTGGGAAGTAGAAATTGATGGTGCTATTTGGAAACAGAAAACTTTTAATTACCAAGGCAAGTGTCTTGCATGGATTAAAGAAGAGTTTAATGCGCTAAATAAAGATGATAAGTTAAGAGTAAAAGAATACCTCCATGGAACGGGATGCGAAATATTATTAGGGGAATAATATGAAAATTGAAAATAAAAGAGTAGTTGTTACTGGTGCGGCAAGTGGAATTGGAAAAGCGCTATGCGAAGAGTTTTATGCTGCTGGAGCCAGGTCAATTGTTTGTGTTGATATGAATCTTGAAGGTGCTACAGATACAGCGAATAATGTAAATGGCCTAGCGGTAAGCGCTGATGTTTCTAAAGAGCAAGATATTATTACTGTTATTGAGAAAGCGAATGAATATTCAGACGGTATTGATATTTTTTGCTCAAATGCTGGTATTGGAGGCAAGCCTGGTTTTTTTGAAGCAGACCCATCTGATTGGGAAATGATATGGGGTGTAAATGTTCAATCCCATATCCATGCTGCAAAACATGTATTGCCTCAGATGATTGAGAGGGGTGAAGGATATTTAATGAATACTTCATCAGCAGCAGGCCTACTAACCCAGCTTGGAGCAGCAGGTTATGCGGTCACAAAGGCTGCAGCAGTCAGTTTTGCTGAGTGGATAAAGATTACATATGGGGGCAAAGGCATAGGAGTATCTTGCTTATGTCCACAGGCAGTAAGAACAGCCATGACGGCCAATGGACCTGGTGTTGCTGGTGTTGATGGAATGATGGAAGCTGACGTTGTTGCAAAAGATGTGCTTAATGCAATAGAAGAAGAAAGGTTTCTAGTAACCCCTCATCAAGAAGTGCTTGAGTATGTGCAAAGAAAAGGCAACGATAGAGACAGATGGATATCTGGAATGCAAAGACTTCAAAAACAATATGAAGATTTTTTAACACCCATGGAAGAGGATTAAATATTATGAAAACTAAAATAACAGAACTTTTTGGAATTGAGCATCCTATTATTCAAGGAGGTATGCATCACGTTGGATTTGCAGAGTTAGCCGCAGCGGTATCAAATGCAGGAGGTCTTGGAACAATTACAGGATTGACACAAGGCACCCCAGAAAAATTAGCCAATGAAATTGCAAGATGTCAGGATATGACTGATAAACCCTTTGCTGTAAATTTAACCTTCCTCCCATCTCTAACTCCGCCGGATTATCCGGGCCTAGTAAAAGTCATTGTTGATGCTGGGGTGCCAGTTGTGGAAACTGCTGGAAGGAATCCTGCCCAGTATCTGCCAGCCTTAAAAGATGCAGGTATTAAAGTTATTCATAAATGCACCTCTGTGAGACACTCTTTAAAAGCTCAGTCTATAGGTTGCGATGCTGTTTCTGTAGATGGTTTTGAATGTGGCGGGCATCCTGGTGAAGATGACATTCCTAACTTTATCTTGTTGCCTAGAGCTGCAGATGAATTAGAAATACCTTTTGTTGCTTCGGGTGGAATGGCAGATGCAAGAAGCCTAGTAGCTGCAATGGCTTTAGGGGCTGAGGGCATGAATATGGGGACTAGATTTATTGCTACACAAGATGCACCTGTTCACCAAAATGTTAAAGAAGCAATTGTTAATGCGACAGAATTGGATACTCGATTAATAATGAGATCACTCACAAATACCGAGAGAGTTTTAAATAATGAGGCAGTAGAAAGACTCATGGAGAAAGAGAAAGCTCTTGGTGATAAGTTAAGGTTTGAGGATATTGTTGATGAAGTTGCAGGTGTATATCCAAAGATAATGCATGAAGGCACAATGGAGGCTGGAGCATGGTCATGCGGTATGGTTGCTGGTCTTGTAAATGATATTCCGACAGTTGAAGGGCTGATTTCAGGGATTATGTCTGAAGCAGATGAAATTATTAAATCTAGATTGAGTGGTTTTTAGGTCAAAGTATTAATAGCCCTATCCCAAAGTCTTTCAGTAAATTTGGTTAGAGCTATAAATTCATTAACTCTAGCCAAATCTACATTTACTGAATTGTAGCCAATTAAAAAAGCATCTCTTTGATTGGCATTTAGATTATATGCTTGAAAAACAGTTGCTATATCATAATGCGGATCGTTCAAAGAAGCATATTCCCAATCAATAAATGAAATAGTATCTCCCACCAAAATATTTGGTTTTGTTAAATCATTATGACAAAGGGTTAATCGGGTATCAGAATTGTAGAGCTTAGAAATCAAGTTGTTTATATCTACTGCAGACTTATTGTCTTTAATGATATCTTTGTAATGCTCTATAGAATCTAAGAAGCTATAAGAGCTCAAAGTCTTTGTATCTGTTGTATGAATATTTTTTACTTTCCTGCCAAGTTTGATTAAAAAATCTTTATTCAAAATAAGTTTGCTTTCAGCTTCACCGCCCTCAATATATTCCCAAATAATAATTCCAGCACTCAAATCCTTAAAAATTATATTTGGGCAACTGCATGAGTGACTGATTGTATTTAGCAGGCAGGCTTCTCTTTCTCTATTTAACCCAATTTTCTTTGCGCAAGGTTTGTCTTCTTTTATTACTGCCTTGATTCCATTAAAAAAACAAAAATATACGTCAGAAATTTGATCCGACTTTATAAGTGTAATGTCCTCTATGCGATTTTGGGTATCTGAATATTTATCAAGCAATGCTTTCATTTTGATTTAATCTTATTTTGCTCCATGACTTATATCCAAAATAAATGATTACCAAATAAGTTACAAACAAAGCAGATGTAAAATATAGCCCTCTTGAGGCAAAGATAAATACTGATATGAAATCAATCACAAACCAATAAATCCAATTTTCTAATATTTTCTTTGCAACCATGTAAGATGCCACAATCGCTCCCCAGGTTGTGAATGCATCAATAAATGGTAGAGTGGCATTTGAAAAGTTGGACAATAGAATGCCGGAAAGAAAGGATAAAACAATTACCAATGAGATGGCAAAAATATGATTGCCAATACTCCATAGGCCTACATAAGTATTCTGATTGTCATTAATTGTTTTCGACCACTGGCTAAGGCCATAGAAACCCATGCATAAATAGAAAACTTGTAAGAGCGACTCCATATATAAGCCTGCTTGGTACATTACATACAAATACAAAATAGAGCTTGCTATCCATGCAAACCAACATAGCTTATTTTGTTTTAAAGCAAGCAGCAGATATGCAATTGCTAATGCGGCTCCTATGCCCTCTATAATCCAAGCCATAAATTAATCAAAATTATATTTAGCAGATATACCAAACTGCCTTGGGTCGCCATGCCTTCTATAAAGAGTATCTTCAAAATCAGGCGCTTCGTTCCCAAAATAAAATCCTCTCACTGAGTAATATTCATTAAAAATGTTTTTAGCCCATATCTGAAGGCTCCAATTTTTAAATAAATACTCATAGTCAGCATTTAAAAGATAGTAAGAGTTTGATTTATTGTTGTGAGAGTCTGAGTAATAGAACTCATCTTTGCCCACTATATTTATTGATAAAATTGAATTGTCTTTTAAAGAGTAATTCAATCCAAAACTATAACTCTTATTAGGAGCATGTGCTTGTGATCTACCCTCTAGATCATCTCGGGACTCCCAACTTAAAATCTTAGTTCTTAATAGACCAAGATTTGCATAAAAATTAAGACTTTCATTAAGCCTGAAATTAATTGACGACTCTAAACCAAAATTTCTGCCCTCAGCAGCATTTTGAGTTAGGTAGGAAAAAGTATTCGGATCAGTTGGGTCAACTTGTTGAGATATTAATACTTGCTGATCTTCTCGATCAGAATAAAAAACTACTATTGAAAAGCTAGCATCTTTATCAGAATCTAAGAAATTTGCGCCAATTTCATAATTGGTAAGAAACTCGGGATCATAAATTAGGTTATTGATAATGTCTTCACCATCTAAGCCAAGCCCAGTATTGAATCCTCCCTGCTTATATCCTTTTGATAAGATAGCAAAAATTGTAGCTTTATCATCTAAAAACTTTGTTAATGAAAGTTTCCCTCCATTCATAGAGTTTGATGGGTTAAAAGATTCATCATTTATATCGTTGTATTTGGATTTCCAGTTTTCTTTTCTTGCTCCAATTGATAGCTGTAAATCATCTGATAGAAATAAATCAAAATTACCGAATATAGCTATATTCTTTGACGAGTAGATGCTGGAAAAATAATCATTGCTTAGGTATGGGCCATATGGATCTGATGGGTCTCCATAGGCACCGTCGTCATACCTATCATTTCCTTCTTTAAGCTTTAATGAATTGATGCCAAGAACCCATTCCGTAGATTTATTTAGAATTTTAAAACTTTCATTTGATACAAGCCTGAGCTCATGATTGAAGGATTGCCTATTTCTAAAGGTTTCTGAAAAATAATCATAAGTATATGGAGCGTGAGAGTCTGGGTTACCCCAATCAGCGTCATAACTAAAAATAACACCTGTATCTGTGAAACTTGAAAGGCTTTGTAATTCAAATAGCTTGAAATTTTTATAGTATTTCACTCCATAGGTTTTGGTTTTTTGAGAGTCCATACCCGGTCTATCTGATAGTGTGTTTAAGCTGCCATCAATAGTCCAAATATCTGCTGGATCATCCATATCAATATCGGAGATTAATAATTTAAGTTTTGATGATTCTGATATTTCCCAATCAAGTTTGAGCCTAGCGGTAAGCTCATCTTTTTTTGATGTATCTGATTTATTCAAGTAAATATTTTTTCTAAATCCATCTGAATAATCTTTACGAAGAGCGAGTCTATATTTAATGTTTTTATTTTCATTGATTGGGCCTCCAAATGCTATTCCAGCACTCCTTGTTCCGTAATTGCCAAACATTAACTCTGAAGTGCCCTCAAAATTTTCAGTTGGATCCTTTGTTTTAATATAAATTAATCCTGCCAAGGCGTTTGCACCTATTCTAGAGCCTTGTGGCCCCCTGTAGACTTCAATTTGGTCTATATCAAATGTTGTTGCGATGCCGCCTTGCCCAGAGTAATCAACATCATCTATTAAAAAAGCAACCGATGTATTTGGTGTCCCTTGATAGCCAGATCTTTCACCAATACCTCTGATTTGAAAATATCTTGCTCTTGAGTCACTTGCTGCAAAATTTAGATTTGGTATTAAGTAACTTAGGCTCTCAAAATGTTTAACTGGTTCCTTTTGTAGAGCTTTTTTGTCCAGTACTATAGAACTGGAATCTTGTTCTAAAACATTGGCCTCTCTCCAATCTGCTTTTACAACAACTTCTTCAATTTCATATGAAGAAATGCTCATAGCAAAAATTGTTAAAAATGATAAAAAATATAAAGGGTATTTATTAAATGTAATGGTATTCATGCAATTCCTCCGCCATTATTGTATGGATCAGGTTCAAAGGGTTTCTATCGATCTCAGGCTTACAGCCACCCCTTTGCAGTTATTTGAATCTTAATAGTTTTATAGTTTGAAATCTAGTTCAAGATTGGTATTTATTGCCGCATAATAATTTTTTAATAATGCTGTTATCATCTCTCAACGTAAAATTATTTTAACCAATGGATAAAAAGACTAAGCAGATCTTAAGTGATCCTATTCTGCCTTTGCTGCTAAAAATGTCAGCTCCTAATACTATTGCATTTTTAATTAATGCTTTTGTGGTTCTTGCCGAGTTTTGGTTTATTGGACAGCTAGGAATCACTCCCCTTGCTGCAATCACTCTTGCTTTTCCAGCAATTATGCTGACACAACAAATGGCATTTGGCGCGTTGGGTGGGGCAGTATCATCTTCAATTTCAAGAGCATTGGGAGCTAATGATAAAAATAGAGCTGAAGAGCTTTTATGGCACTCACTATATATTTCTTTTCTTGGAGCATTAGTATTCTTTATTGGCTTCATGCTTTTTGGTGAGGGTTTATTAAAAACTCTTGGGGGATCAGATGCTTTACTTGATGAATCCTTGAAGTACTGTTTTGTTTATCTTGCTGGAGGAATAGTGGTTTGGTTATCGGGAAGCTTGACCGCTGCCTTAAGAGGAATGGGAGACATGCAATTCCCAGCAGTGCTCACAGTTATCTGTGCCGGCATTCAAATTGTATTATCGGCTGGTTTTATTCTTGGATTATTTGGATTCCCTAAGCTAGGTCTTGTTGGATCTGCTTGGTCAATGATTATCACATCAACTTTCATGGCATGCGTAATACTTTTTAAAATAAAGAGCTCAACCAGTCCTGTTCGTTTAAAAATAAATAAAGCAGTAATGAAGAAAGAATTGTTTGCTGACATCTTCTCTGTTGCTTTGCCAGCCTCACTTTCACCTATATTCACGGTTGGCACTGTTCTAGTTTTAACAGGCCTAATTGGTCAATTTGGTACTACCGCAATTGCAGGATATGGGATTGGCTCAAGAGTAGAATTTTTGCTAATACCAATTGTATTCAGCATTGGAACAGCAATGACAACAATGGTAGGAACAAATATTGGAGCTAATAATATTTATCGTGCTGAGCAAATTGGCATGGTTGGAGCTGCTTCTTCAGGTTTTTTATCTGGATTGATTGGATTAATTCTAGCTCTTACTCCTGATTTCTGGATATCATTTTTTACATCTGACCAAGAAGTCCTGAGCATCACTAAAATATACATACAAATCTTGGGAGTATGTTATCTGTTTCAGGGCGTGGGCCTTTCCTTGTATTTTGCATCGCAAGGAGCAAACTCTATGAGGTGGCCAATTGTAATTACTGCTATAAGATTTATTGTATTTACAGTTGCTGCCCTCTTGTCTGTTTACTACTTTGCTACAGGTGTTGTAGGTATATTCTATTCTTCTGCTGGGGCTATGAGCTTGTTTGGAGTATTGATGTTTATAGCTGTTAGAAAAGGAGCGTGGCGATAATCAACTAATTTGGTATTAAATTTCAGTTAACCTATTATTCGATAAATATAATCTTTGCTCGCCATATAAAAAGGTAGATATTAGAGCCCTTATTTAGCAATCATCCTCTTTTAAAAAATAAAAATATCCCTGAAATAGAAGTAAGTAAAGCAAGAAATGAAAAAATTTTTAAAAGAAGATTGTCAATATTATCTCTATCAACCCAATCCATTATGTGGAAT
>Ga0213866_10002137_pt1 | contig 14203 bp, 9 predicted proteins | sample PICome_11_FD_160079 | JGI IMG/M metagenome (GOLD analysis project Ga0213866, IMG submission 160079) | Coastal seawater microbial communities near Pivers Island, North Carolina, United States - PICO284 | ecosystem: Environmental > Aquatic > Marine > Coastal | place: USA: North Carolina...
AAGTGGCGATGTTCATCTCTCGATTGACTCGCAGGCTGAGGCGATCCAGGTTAGCGGTTCCCAGCGATAGCCAGCCGTCAAAAATAGCCGCCTTGGCGTGCGTAAAGCCAGGGTAGATATACACGCGAATGCCGTTAGCGAGCATGCTATTGGCTGCCAGCGCGATGTTTCTGGTAATCATGCCGCGGTCGGTTTCCAGTGGAATGATCACCCGCACATCCACACCGCGATGGCGGGCGGCGATCAGTTCATGAAGCAAGCTATCGTCGGTAAAGTAGGCGTTCTCGATATAAATATACCCGCGTGCGCGGCGAATCGCTTCTTTTTGCAGCGTATAGATCTCTTGCGAGCCTGGTTTGGTGAACAGCAGCCTTAACGGGTAGCCGGGTTGATCGCTGTTGTAGTCTGCGTCGAAGGTAAGCAGTCTCGAGAAGTCACCAAACCAACCGGCCTGGCCCCAGGCGATATTGAACTCGTCGATGATTCGATCTACCACGGGGCCTGTGACCTCTACCATCAGGTCGTGCCAGTCGTAGCGATACTCCCTGCCGATGTTCATGCCTCCGAGGAAGGCAAGCTGCCTGTCTATCACCATGGTCTTAACGTGGTCACCTGCGAGCCAGGTATTCTTTACGCTACGCACAGCCACATCCGAATCCTGTTTCAGGAAACCCTCGATCGACAGCGGAGGACGGTGATCATCGGGTAGGGATCTCGCTTGTTCGCCGCCAGCCATGATGCTTCCCAGTCCGTCAAACAACACCCGCACCTCCAGCCCCTCCCGCGAGCGCCGTTTCAGCATTTCGGCAATTTCCAGCGCAATGTCGTCGTTATCAAAGATGTAGGCCCTGACGTCGACACTTTCACGTGCCGAGGTCACCGCGTCGATAAATCGTGGGAAAAACTCGTCACCATCGACGAGGAACTTGAGCTCACCGCGGCTGGGATTTCTCCCAAGGCGTCTATCCAGTTCCCGCTCCCACGCGGCGAGATCCATTTGCCGGTCGGCGATCACTGGTGGCGGACTGCTGTTGGCTGGGGCTGCGCGCATACCTCGCGTGGGCTCTATGGCCGTGTCTGCCAGCAGCGCTGTCAGCGATTGCAGGGAGCTGAATGGGCGCAACGCCACAGTGTAAGTATGGCTTTCCACGAAGTGCCAGAGTGATTGCAGGAAATGTGCGCCCGGAATCGCGCCGGTCATGCCCTCAGGCAGTTCGTCGTAACGAACAAGAACAATGAGGCGCCTGTGCAGGTCGAGGTAGATAAACGGAATGGCGCCGCTTTCCAGGTCGCCGGTGTTAAACAATACTTCATCGCCCTGTACACCATGGTCCAGCAAGAATCTGTGGACGGTGGGTTGCCAGCGATCGAAAAACTCTCCCATATCGATAGTGGCGATGACTTCATAGGCTGACGGCTTGTCGATCAGTCGGCGGGCGCGAAAACTGCCGTCACTGTCATGAAAGAAAAAATAGTCCGAGCGCTCGAAGCTCACGGCGATGCCGGTGTTTGGCGATTGTGGCATGAACTCGCGAAACAGCTGGTTGCGCATGGCTTTCCAGTCATCTACGCCGAGGATCGGAACCGGTGTCATACCGGTGGTAAATGAATCCCAGTCCAGCGATCGATGGGCCCTGCCCCGACGTTCTGCACTTTCTTCGTAAGCAAGGAAGGGCGCATCGCCAGAATCAACGGGGTTTCGGCGTAGATCGCCGGCAGCGTAGAAGGTTTGGTCAGAGCGCTGATAGCGCAGGAAATACTGGTCCGCGCCGCGAAACACGGCGGTCGCAATCAGTGCCGGCTCGTCGGGAATGCCTTCACCGATGGGAGAGCTGGTGCCACTGGACTGGCAGCCTACTCCGAGTGTGACTGCAAGAGTGGCAAGCGCGACGACGAAATAAACCGCCCATCGCTGAACTGGCGTTTCCATCATCGCCACAGTATGGCAGGCCCGCGGATATCGGGCGCCGGTTATCTGCGCTTAGTTTGATCCAGATCCGGTTGTTGCGGATTGATTGTCGGCATGCGCTGCAACCAGCGCCTCCAACAGACTGGCAACAACACGGCTGGGTGTTGGTGACCGGCGCACGATGGCGCTGAAGCGGCAAATATATTGAAAATGCTCCGGTAGCAGGGCGCGCATTTTCCCTTGCTGTACGAAAACCCGGGCGTAGTGTTCCGGCAGGTATCCCAGGTACCCACCGGACAAAATCAGGTGGGCCACCGCTTCCTGGTCAAAGGCCGTGGCGTCTCGTCGCTGCCCCAGCTGGCGAGTGACCTCCATGTTGGGTGAGTGGTAGCCGATGCCTACGTACTGGCAACTCCGGACCGCTTTGTCATCCAGCTCTGAATCCGGTAGATCGAAAAGTTCATGCTGGCTCCCGCAATACAGGTACATCTGTTCATTGAACAGCGGGTGGTAGTCGAGGCTGGAGGAGGGGCGATGATTGGGAATGATGCCTACGTTGAAACGCCCTTCGATGACGCCTGCTTCGATTGCATTAATGGGCTCTACATGCAGTTCGGGGTGCACCGACGGCGCCAGCGCGTTAAAGGCAGCAAACGCCCTGTCGATATGGCAATCCGGATTGGTGGCGGTTTTGTCAAAGATCGCCAACACCAGTTTGCCGGTGAGTCGCTGGTGGAGATCGTCCACCTCATGTTGAAACCCCTCGATGGCTCCGATCAGCTTGAGGGCGCTGGCGTGCACCTGTTCACCCTCTTCAGTCAGCGCAAATCCTGCCCGGCCGCGCCGGCACAGCGTAACCCCCAGCCGCGTTTCCAGATCCTTGATGTGCCGCGAGATGGTGGAACGGTTGATGTTGAGTTCCAGCTCTGCAGCGGCGAAGCCCCCGCAGGCGACCACAGCGCGAAACACCCGCAGCAAGCGCAGATCATTGTCTGTGACGTTGCCCAGCAGCGCTTTACGAGACATCGGGGAACTCCATTGCCGGTGCAGCCAGCGCCGATACTTTAGATGACATTTATTGAAACTTTATATTCGTAAAATGTTGTTTATGCAACTAATCCAGCCGGTTAAACTCCTATTTTTACCTGCCGATGGAACTGACGATGACGCGTATGCCAGAAAGCCAAAAATTAACCCGGGCAGAGCTGGAAGCTCACTGGATGCCGTACACTGGTAATCGCCAGTTCAAGGAAGACCCGCGGATGCTGGTTGCGGCCGAGGGTGCTTATTACATTGACGACAGCGGCCGGCGCATCCTCGACGGACTGTCGGGCCTCTGGTGCTGTGGCGCCGGCCATAATCGTCCCGAGATCACCGACGCAGTCCACCGCCAGATGCAGACCCTGGATTACTCGCCGGCTTTCCAGTTTGGTCAGCCCAAGTCATTCGAGCTTGCCAACCGCCTCAAGGAACTGACCCCGGAAGGCCTCGATTACGTGTTCTTCACTAATTCCGGTTCTGAGTGTGCAGACACATCACTCAAGATGGCGCGAGCCTACTGGCGCCTGAAGGGGCAGCCGACCAAAACCAAGCTGATTGGTCGCGCGAAGGGTTACCACGGCGTGAACTTCGGCGGTATTTCGGTGGGAGGCATCGGTGCCAATCGCAAGCTGTTTGGTCAGGCTGTAGACGCTGACCACCTCGCGCATACCATTCTGCCGGAAAATGCCTTCACCCGCGGTATGCCGGCCAACGGCTGGCATCTCGCAGATGAACTCACAGAACTCATCGCCTTGCACGACGCGTCCAACATCGCCGCGGTGATCGTCGAACCTATGGCCGGCTCGGCGGGTGTTATTCCGCCTCCTGCGGGCTATTTGCAACGGCTGCGCGACATCTGTACTGCTAACGACATCCTGTTGATCTTCGACGAGGTGATTACCGGCTTTGGTCGCTGCGGCGCGATGACCGGCGCCGATGCCTTCGGCGTGGTCCCGGATATCATGAATGTTGCTAAACAGATGACCAATGGTGCTGTGCCCATGGGTGCTGTTATCGCAAGCAAGGATATCTACGACACCTTCATGGCACAGGGCGGCCCTGATTACATGCTTGAATTCCCTCACGGGTACACCTATTCGGCACACCCTGTCGCCTGTGCGGCCGCGTTGGCGGCGCTGGATATCCTTGAGCAGGAGAAGCTGCCGTCGCGAGTGGCACAAGAAGCCCCATACTTTGAGAGCGTGCTCCATCAGCTGAAGGGCGCCCCGCATGTTACCGACATTCGCAATTACGGGTTTGCCGGTGCGCTAACGCTCAAGGGCTATCCGGGGGAACCCCTGCGTCGTCCGTACGAAGTTGCCATGCGAATGTGGCAAAAAGGTTTTTACGTACGTTACGGCGGCGACACCATCCAGATGGGCCTGCCCTTTATCATCGAGCGCGATGAGATAGACAGCCTGGTTTCGGCACTGTCCGAATCGCTGCAGGAAGGCGCCTGAGTTACACTCTCCCGGCGATAAGAGGGGAGAGACAATGGACACTGCGTTGCGCCCGCTGGATGGGCTTCGTGTTATTGAACTGGGGCAACTGCTGGCTGGCCCGTTCACCGGCACCATACTGGGTTATTTCGGCGCGGAAGTGATCAAGGTGGAGCCGCCTGGCGGCGACCCGATTCGCGGCTGGCGTGAGGTCAAGGATGGCACCTCTCTCTGGTACCGCAGCCTGGGACGCAATAAAAAGAGTGTCACCCTGGATCTCAAATCCGAGCGTGGTCGAAAGCTTGCGCTGCGCTTGATCGATACCGCCGACATCCTGGTAGAAAATTTCCGACCCGGTGCTCTGGAGTCCTGGGGCTTGGGCCCTGAGCTGTTACGTGAGCGAAATCCGGGACTCGTTATTGCGCGTATATCCGGCTACGGCCAGGACGGCCCCTACGCCTCCAAACCCGGTTATGCCTCGGTAACGGAAGGCTTCGGTGGCTTTCGGTACATCAACGGCGAACCCGGCGAAGCACCAGTACGACCGAATATCTCCATGGGCGACACGCTGGCTGCCATCCACGCAGCCCTGGGTATCGCGCTGGCGATCATTCAGCGCACTCGCAGCGGCGACGGACAGGTTATCGACGTGGCCCTGTACGAGTCGATCTTTAACCTGATGGAAGGCGTGGTGCCGGAATACGATGGCGCCGGCGTCATGAGGGGACCATCCGGTACAACGGTTACCGGAATCGTCCCCACCAATACTTACCTCTGTGACGACGGCAAACATGTTGTCATTGGCGGGAACGGCGATTCGATTTTCAAACGGCTGATGACGGCGGCTGGCCGCTCCGACATGGCGGAGAATCCGGCCATGGCAGACAACGCAGGACGCGTCAGGCACGAACAGGAAATCGACGCTGCGTTGGCGGCCTGGTGTGTCGCGCATTCATCGGCGCACATCATCAATACCCTGGAGGAGGTGAGGGTGCCAGTGGGCCCAATTTATTCTGTTGAGGACATGCTTGCCGATCCGCACTACCAGGCCCGCGGTATGTTCGAGCAGGTTGAGATCAATGGCGAGCCGCTGAAAATTCCCGCGATTATGCCGAGACTCTCACAGACACCCGGCGGTACTGATTGGCCAGGCGGACAGGTGGGCAGCCACAACGAGGAAGTTCTCGGCGGTATTCTGGCGTTGGGCGCTGAGGAAATAGAGGTCTTGGCCGCAGAGGGTGTCATCGCAAAGCCCGCCAGCTGACAAGGGCGCGGGTCGGCCAACCGGTGGCGTGGCAGCGGGTGAGCGAGTGGCACGCACTCATAAATGTTTGCTGCAGCTCAGCTAGCGATGTAACAGCATCGATACGAGCATTTCAGCATGTGCTTCGACCATGCTCTCCTCGCAGGGGTCCACCCCGAAAAGGTCCTGGCATTCAGCCGCGAACGAAAAGATCGTGGAGGTACTACTGATCATGATGTAGTACCAGTGGATGAACGCAGACCTGTCGAGACCTTCTGCCTCGCGCACCAAGGCTTCCATTTGCAGGGTGGACGGGCGAATGTGATTGTCGATCAGGTATTGGATACGCCAGCTATGTCTGGTGGCCTCCTGGCTCATCAGCCGGCTGAGTTCAGGGTGTCTCGCATGGAAGTAAACGTAGAATCGCACGATAAATGCCAGTGCATCGCGCCCGGCCACCTCTCGCATAATTGATAGACGCTGATCAAACTCTTCGCGCATCTGGCCAAAAATGGCATCAGCAGATGCCTTCCAGATGGTCTCTTTGTCCTCGAAGTGGTAGGCCAGGATGTTGCGCTTTACGCCTGCGGTATTTTCGATATCCCGCACTGAAACAGCGTCGAAACCTCGCTCGGAGAACAGCAGCTTGCCAGCCTCGATCAGGCTAGCGCGCGTGGCCTCGGCTCGTTCCTGCGTGCGCCGTGTCCGCTTGGTCTGTGTCCCCGTTACGGGCAGCTCTGCTTGTGACATGTCTGGTTCGATATTAGTGAGAGTAGAGGCGAGCAGTATAAAGCAAGGTTGGTCAGTTTTGCGCGTAAAAACTGTTGACCAACAAAAAATAAGCTAATAAACTTACATCAAGGCAAATAAAAGAGCCAAATAATTGGCTCTTACTAGATATAACTAGTTCTCGAGGTTTCCACCTATGAACAGGCTAATGAAACAGCGCACCCAGAACCTACTGCTGGCTGCGGTGTCCAGCGTTTACGCGAGTTCCCTGAGCGCACAGGGTTTGCTGGAAGAGGTGGTCGTCACCGCCCAGAAGCGGGAGGCCACATTGAGCGATACGCCAATCGCCATCACCGCACTGACGTCAGACCAGATAAGCGCCCTCGGGATCTACTCTGCGCAAGACGTGGCTAATTTCACGCCGAGCATGTCCTACCAGGAAACCGCAGGCGGCGGGGAAGGAAATCGCGTCTACATACGCGGCATTGGACGGGAGACCAATACCACTGGCACCGAGCCTGGCGTTGGTGTCTACAACAACGGTTTTTACACCAGTGAGGCTGCCGCTCTTTCTACCCCTGTAGATCTGCTCGAGCGGGTAGAGGTGTTGCGTGGGCCGCAGGGTACGCTGTTTGGTCGTAACACGACCGGTGGCGCTATCAATGTGATTACCAAAAAGCCGGGCAAAGAGTATGAGCACGTGGCCCGAGTGAGAGCGGGGAACTACAGTACTCGTACGCTGGAGCTCACCAGCAGTGGGCCGGTTACAGATTCCGTGGGTTACCTGGTGCATTACAGCCAGGCTGATGCTGACAGCTTCAACGAGAATATTTCTGGCAGGGACCCTGCGGGAACGGATTCTGACTACGTCGAAGCGCAATTGGATGTCGATTTTACTGATAACATTAATTGGAATATGCGCTTCTTCAGTGCGTCATTTGAAAACGAGACCCTGGAGCGGGCAAAGCTCGACGGCTACCGGAATGAGCCAGGTGCGCCCTCAAAGCTTGGCGAGATCGTGATCAACCCCGAGCTGTTCTCTCCGGTCGAAAACGCGCCCGATCAGCGTGACCCGTTCAAGCGTAGCTCCGACTTCAGGGGCACAGTCGCTGTCGATGACCAGGAAACGTACCAGTCAACGCTGACCATGGACTTTGAACCAGTGACCGTGCGGCTGCTGACCGGTTACCAGGACTACAGTTGGGAAGGGGCGAAGGACTTTGATGGCACCGCCAGCCCAGCATCCTTTATTGAAAGTATCGGGCAGGCCGAGACAACGACCCAGCATGAGCTTCAGTTTATCTCTAACGGCGAAGGCCCCGTGGAATGGCTTGTGGGCCTGTTCTACCTGAAAAACGAACTCGACCAGCCCTACGAGCTGACTGACGCAAACAACCCGTTCCTTATCACCAACCTGTCGGGCGCTGAAAATCCTGACGGCACTTTCTACTACCAGACAGGTGAATTGGAAGTGGAGTCTCGTGCCGTTTATGGGCAGATCGATTGGGCGGTTAACGACCGACTCTCGTTGTCTGCCGGTTTGCGATACAGCGAGGACGAAAAAGAAGGATTTGAGGCGCAGACGATCTTCTACGACTCGGTTCTGGACTTCTGCGGTGAATCCCGCCTGCCTGAATTGATCGACAGTGGCAATCCCTACTTTACTCCCGACGGTTGTCTGCGGCTGGGTGTGCTGGTCTCAGATCTGGAAGATGAACACAAGGACGATTGGGATGCCGTCAACTGGCGCCTGAACGCCAGTTACGAACTCGGTGATGCCGGCATGGTCTATGGCACGGTGTCTACCGGCTACAAGCCTGGCGGTTTTCGCCTCGGGGGCATGCAGGATGATCCGACGACTCCCCAGAATGAATCCATCGTTGATAACGAAGAGCTGACAGCCTACGAGCTTGGATACAAAGGTACGCTTGCCGATACGCTTTCATTGAGTTCGGCACTGTTCTTCTACGATTATTCTGACATCCAGGTAGAGCTGGATATTCTTGACCCGCGCAGCGGCATTGTGACCAGCAAGCTCGCCAACGCGTCCTCAGCCGAGGTTTATGGGTTTGAGATTGAGTCTACCTGGGCGGCCACAGAGCGGCTTATGGTTCTTGGAAACTATTCCTACCTGAAGTCCGAATATCAGGATGATTTCTTTGTATCCGACAATAAAACGGGCGACGTGCGCAATGTGAAAGGCAATGAGCTCAATCGCACGCCGAACAACAAGTTCAGCCTTTCGGCGATCTATTCCCAGCCTGTTGGTGACGGTGCAGTGGTATTTAGCGGAAACTACAGCTGGATAGACGAGCAGTATGTGACTGTTTTCAACGACGATATCGAAACGATCGATAGCTATCACCAGTTCAATGCCCGTGTTTCCTGGCAGCCTTCAAGTGGCCGCTACGAGATTGCAGCCTACGGTATTAACCTGACAGACGAACTCAGTTATGCCAATGATTATTCCGTGAGCGCGCTTGCGGATGGCGTTCGTCGATCCGGCAGGCCAATTAATCCTCGCACCTATGGTATAGAGGCAGCGATCTTCTTTTGAGGCAGGGTGACCGGCAGGTTGGCAAGTAAATTGGTGCTAGCCTGTCTCTTCCCGCCGTCATCTTGAATCCCATTCACCGTTAGTCGCGTCAACACTGTTGTGTCCTGAAAGCACGGAATGGCAGTCGACACTGGAGACTTCGATTGAGCACGCTATCCAGGCCGGAGAAGTGGTCTTACGCCATCGGTAACATACCCTTCGCGGTGAAGGATGCTGCCTTCGCGAATTTTGTCGTCTTCTACTACACCCAGGTCCACGGACTCAGTGGTACTCTCGCCGGCCTGGCCATGTTCGTGGCTCTGTCCTGTGATGCCATATCCGATCCCGTAGTGGGGAGTTGGTCAGACTCCTTTCGTTCGCGATGGGGGCGTCGACACCCCTTGCTTGTTATGGGTGGTATTCCCACGGCTCTACTTTTTCTTGCCTTGTTCGCGCCGCCGTCGAGCTTCGGTGAAGTCGGCATATTTTTCTGGCTGCTTGGCGTATCTGTTCTGCTGCGGACTTTTCTCACGATTTACTTCATACCTTATATCGCCATGGGCGCTGAACTATCTTCGGATTACGATGAGCGCACCACCATTGCTAAAGGCCGGGTAACAACAGCATGGATAGCGGGGATGCTGCTGCCTGCAGTCGCCTACGCGGTTTTCTTCCAGCCTGAAGAGAGTGTAGATGGCCGGCTGCTCGCGGCTAACTATTGGGACTACGGCGTAATGTCGGCGCTGGTTGCCGCCGTCACGGTAACCGTGTGCATTGTAGGAACGCGTAGCGTCATCCCGAGGCTTCCGGTGCCGATTACCCGTGATAAATTCGGCTGGCGAACACCGGTCAGCGATTTCATGGAGGCCGCTGCCAATCGCAATTTTCGCATTTCCCTGGGCGCGAATCTTGCGTTTGGCTTGTCGACAGGGGTGTATACAACGCTGGCTCTTTACCTCGGAACTTATTTCTGGGAGTTGAGTAGCGACCAGTTGGCCGGACTTGTCATACCAACCGCTATCGCTACGGTGATGTCATTTGCCTGCCTTGGACGCCTGGGGAGGAAATTTGACAAGCCTCGATTACTGGCGATTGCCAGTATTGCTTTGGCTCTCAACGCAGTCTGGTTTATTGGTGCTCGCCTGCTTGGCTTTCTGCCCGAGAATGGACATGCGTTGATCTACTCGCTGCTTTGGCTAAACACGTTCATTGGCGTGACGATGATCGTGAGCATTCAGGTCCTGGGCGCTTCGTTCGCTGCAGACATTCTGGATGAAATGGAAGACGCCAACGGCCAGCGCAAGGAAGGCGTTGTTTTCGCTGCGCAAGCATTCGTACTGAAAGCGACAACCGGCGCGGGTGCATTGCTGGCAGGTGTGGTGATCGACGTGTCGGGGATTCAGCCTCAGACCGCGCCAGGCGACGTTGCCAGCGATGTTCTCCATAGCCTGGGGGCGTTTTCGGTGGTCGTGATCGGAGGATTGGCGTTCGCTGCTTTCCTGTTCAACCGCAGGCTCCGTCTTGGGCGAGATGATCACCAGGCCATACGCGCGCGTTTGGCCGCTTCAGGAGCGGCGACAGAGTGTTGATTTCATCACCAGTCGACTGAATTCGATAAAGAGCCATCGTAATCGCTCAAGAAATTAATCCCGGAGATAGCATGTTTCACCTCGATCCCAATCAGTCATACGTGATGCCGGCGCACTTTGGCCCCCGTTATATGGGAGAAAAAACGAGTGGTTGCTACCACGACGTGACGGCAGTCGCCGTTTCTTACGTCACTGATAGAGAGAGGCTGGCTGCCTATGTGCCTGCCCCGTACGAAGTAAATGATGAGGCGCTGGTGACGGTCTACTACGCCTGTAATAAGAAGATCGATTGGCTGGCTGGGAATGGATACAACATGATCGCGGTAAACGCGGCTGTTACTTTCAATGGCGAGCATGAGCAACTTCGTGGCACCTACACGCTGGTAATCTGGGAAAACCTGGCTGATCCCATTCTGATTGGACGCGAGGTGCAGGGAATTCCAAAAATATACGCCGATATTCCCGAGCACTCTGTCACCGACGGGCAATGGCGCTGCAGTGCCAGCCACTTTGGGCACAAAATCCTTGATCTGTGCGCTGGCGATCTCAGCCCCGTCTCCCAAGCAGATATCGCCGCTGGCCAGAATGCGATCAAAGATCAGAATAACCCGATGGCATGGCGGTTCCTGCCTGCGATCGGTGGTTTTGGGCCACCCGCTGTCAATGAAGCGGTTATCTTCCCGTCTGAGGACACGTTTTCTGAAGTGCATGTCGGCACTGGGAGCATTGACTGGCAGCGCCTTAGCTGGGAACAGAATCCCACGCAGTACCATATAGTCAATGCCTTGGAGGCGCTGCCGGTACTGGAGTATCGGCCAGCTCTGGTTACTCGAGGGAGCACCAATCTGGCACTACCCGAGCGTTGGACGCGGGCTCTTGGGCCTGTGACAGTTGGTGGATAGCTGCGTATGAAAGCTGCGGGAATCGACAAGGTCTGTTTTGTAGGTGCAGGCACAATGGGCTGCTTCAACGCGCTGCTGGCTGCAGCAGCCGGTTACAATACCGTGATCTATGACGTATCGGATGACGCACTAGCGAAGGCGCCCGACACCTTGATGGAGATGGCGCCTCTGCTGTCAGAGGAGGGCTTTTTCCCGGGCGTTGTGTTGCAAGACCTTGTATCAAGCATTGGCTTTAGCAATGACCTGGCTGTTGCGATAGCGAACGCAGACTTGATCAGCGAGTCGGTCCCGGAGAGGCTGCAGCTTAAGCGAGATATCCACCAGAGGCTGGACGAGATCAGCAAACCGGGTGCCTTGCTCACAACCAACACATCCAGCCTCCCGGTTTCTGAGATCGAGGACGTGGTTGGTCGGGGAGATCGCTTTGCGGCGCTCCACTCTCACCTGGGCGCAGTGGTATTCGACGTCGTGGCCGGACCTCGTACAGCGCAAGCTACGGTCGATACGCTCGTGAACTACGTTCACAGTCTGGGCGGGTGGCCGTTAGTGCTTAAAAAAGAAAATCCTGGCTACGTCATCAACGCAATGCTTGGCGCTTTGCTGACAGTATCGCAAATGTTGGTCATCGAAGGTGTTGCCACGAAAGAAGATATCGATCGCGCATGGATGCGAAACCAGGCCGCGCCCATAGGGCCGTTTGGCCTGATGGACATGTTTGGGCTCAATGTGATCTTCGACAGCTGGCAGCACCCCAAGCCAAAGAACGCGCATTTACAAGAAAAAATACTCGATTTCATTACGCCTTACATCGAGTCGGGCGAATTGGGCACTAAAACGGGTAGAGGGTTTTATAGCTACCCAGAGCCGGGGTATGCGCAGCCGGATTTCCTGGCAGGCGATTCGGACTTATCGTTTATTTACCGGGTGATGAGTAATGTGCTGGTTGCCAATGCAATCGTTATTGCCGCCAATGAAGTCGCTGAGCCATTGGAGATCGATAGGGCGTGGATGATCTCTTTCAAGTTGAGCCGTGGGCCCTTTGGAACCCTGGATAAGCTAGGGCTGGACGATTTCCTCGGCAGTTATAGGGAGTTGGCGTCGCTGGGCATCGTGCCACAAGACCCGCTGCCAGCGCTTGAAGACTATCTCGGCCCACTGATCAATAACAATCGGTTGGGTACGAAAACAGGGAACGGCATCTATTGCTACCCTGGCCCGGCGTATGAAGCGTGAGGGTTTAGGTGGTATCAGGGAGGCGTTCAGGCTTGGTGCCCGTGCCAGCCTCCCTGGTGCATCCTGGCCTGTGATGTAGGGCGCGCGTCACTAGCGCCCGAGCATCGTCCTTGCCACAAGCTCCCGCATGATCTCTGAGGAGCCACCGTAGATGCGCTGAATGCGCGCGTCGGTGTAGAAGCGGGATATCGGGTATTCCACAGTATAACCATAACCACCAAAGAGCTGCAGGCAGTCGTCGATGGTGCTGCACTGCATTTCGCAGGATGCCAGCTTCAACATGGCGGCCTTATCCGCGGTGAGCTCACCGCGCGTGTACTCATCGGCACACTGCTCGTAGAGCGCGCGATTAAGCGCGATCTCGGTTTTCACGTCGGCCAGCTTGAAGCGTGTGTTCTGGAACTCGCCAATGGTCTGGCCGAAGGCCTTGCGCTCGGTGACGTAATCGACGGTGATATCCAGTGCGCCCTCGGCCGCGGCAATCGCTTGCGCCGCGATTCCGAGCCGCTCCCGCGGCAGTTCCTCCATCATGATGATGAAACCCTTATTCAGCTCTCCCAGTAGCGCGTTGGCCGGCAGGCGCACGTCCTGGAAAAACAGCTGTGCGGTGTCTGAGGTGTGCTGGCCAATCTTCTCGATCTTCTTGCTCTTCTCGAAACCGGGCAGGGTAGCGTCCACCAGAAACAGCGACGTGCCCTTGGCACCTTTACCCGGGTCGGTGATCGCTGCCACGACAACCAGGTCGGCGTGAATGCCGTTGGTGATAAAAATCTTGGAGCCATTAAGAAGCCACTCGTCGCCATCGCGAACAGCGCTGGTGCGAATACCCTGTACGTCTGAACCAGCCCCGGGCTCGGTCATCGCCAGTGCGCCGAAGGCTTCCCCGCTGACCATCTTCGGCAACCATTGTTGCTTCTGCTCCTCGGTGCCATGACGGCTGAGGTAGGGCGCGACGATATTGGAGTGAATGCCATAACCCGTGGCGACGCCGCCAAAACCCATGCGCGACAGCTCTTCAATCATGGCCAGGGTGACGTGGGCGGTGGTGCCCGCGCCGCCGAAGGCTTCGTCTACATCAGGACAAAGCAAGCCTGCGGCGCCCAGGGTCAGCCACAAGTCGCGAGGCACGATGTGGTCTTCTTCCCACTGTTCGAAGTGGGGTGCTATTTCCTGCTCGAAGGCGCGGCGCGCCATGTCACGGAACAGGGTCATTTCGTCGTGATTGATAGCCTGGTTCATGCTGTATCACCTCTGTCGGCGGGACTCGGTATGGGAGCGCAATTGTGGTCAAAGGCGCGCCGCACTGCAATGATGTAATCTGCCATTACTTGATCAAAAAAGACAAAAGCTGGCGACACAGGCCATGAATAACGCATTATTGGCGTATTGAAGACCGCGAATTACCTATTAATGACAAACGAAGACTTGCAGCGCCCCAATCTGTCGGTCCATTTCCCACGAGTGCTTTTGGCGCGCGCCGAGGCACGTGGCGCTGCGCGGGCAGAGCTACTGGCGGCGGCATCACTGTCTGAGCAGCAGATTTCCGACGCTAATGCTCGGGTCTCACCGGCCCAGCTGGGGG
>Ga0213866_10002138_pt1 | contig 14203 bp, 8 predicted proteins | sample PICome_11_FD_160079 | JGI IMG/M metagenome (GOLD analysis project Ga0213866, IMG submission 160079) | Coastal seawater microbial communities near Pivers Island, North Carolina, United States - PICO284 | ecosystem: Environmental > Aquatic > Marine > Coastal | place: USA: North Carolina...
ACCACGATCGAATCCAGCAACCTATACAGGAGTTTTTAGTGAAATCCGCAGTTTGTTTGCTAAGACACCTGAAGCTTCCATTCGTGGTTACAAACCTGGGCGTTTTTCTTTCAATGTAAAAGGAGGCAGATGCGAAACTTGTCAAGGAGGTGGCGTTCGTGTGATTGAAATGAATTTTTTACCCGATGTACATGTGGAATGTGAAACTTGTCAAGGGAAACGTTTCAATAGAGAAACTTTAGAAATCCGTTACAAAGGGAAATCAATTTCTGATATTTTGGAAATGACCATTGATGAATCTGTAGACTTCTTCAAACACATCCCAAAAATACACAACAAGCTAAAAACCATTAAAGACGTTGGGTTGGGTTATATTACTCTGGGTCAGCAATCCACAACATTGTCTGGAGGAGAAGCCCAACGAATTAAGTTAGCTTCAGAATTATCCAAAAGAGACACAGGGAACACATTCTACATCCTTGACGAACCCACTACAGGGCTTCATTTTGAAGACATTAGAGTTTTAATGGAAGTCCTCAACAAGTTAGCAAACAAAGGAAATACTGTGTTAATTATTGAGCACAATATGGATGTCATTAAACTAGCTGATTATATTATTGATATTGGTATGGAAGGTGGCAAAAAAGGGGGGCAAGTATTGTGTACAGGAACTCCAGAACAAGTTGCTAAACATCTAAAAAGTTATACAGCGAAGTTTTTGAAGAAGGAATTATCTTAATTGCCATTCTCACCATTCAATATGGTATCTCTTTTTCCATATAATAACTCAGCTATGGTAATCAACTTCTTGATCATGTCATTCATATTATCATTATCATTTACTAGTGAAGACGCCATGTCTACAGATATCAAATCCTGTCGAATCAATTCGTTAATTTTTATATTTTCTTGATGAATGCTTTCCTTAGCTTCCTTCTTCAATTTCAATAATTTTTGATAGTGAATATCAGTGTCTCTTTCTTTCCTGAACAAATAAATCACTTGCAATACTTTGACTACTTGTTTTCTCATGGTATTGTACTCATTTTTAACATACTCATTTTCTGAGTTCAAATACAAACTCACATTCTTGCTCAATTCTGAAACATCCCTTAGAATTTCTACCATTTTTCTATTAGCCACTTTAATCTCAGCAATTTGCTTGTTCTGATCTTCATTCAGATTCAGTAAACTCTGGGCTTTGGTTGCATACTTAATAATCTCTCCATAAATACGTTTCACCTTGGTTGTGTAGAGATTCTTTACATCAACATCAAAATCTGTATTGGATTTGTTTACAACTTTTTTAGGTGTTAGATTTGATTTGATATCTTCTCGATGAATGTTAAGTGCACGAGATACAATCAAGAAAATACTATTCTTATACAAGTATTTTGATTCTTCTGTCAACACAGCAATTGCCGTTTCTGGATATTTTAAGGCTTCTTTTGATAAGAATTTTGGCTCATCAACTTCTTTTTCTGGCAAGACTCTTTCTGGAACAATCCTCTCCACCAATTTGGCAATTGGCTCTACAAACCACACTAACAAAAACGTATTAATCACATTAAACGTTGTATGAAACAGTGAAATAGCAACAGGAATGGCTGCAATGCTTACATAAGGAGATGCTGATCCCATAAATTGACTCAGCCAGCTCACAAATCTTAAGAAAGGATAAAACAAAACGAGCATCCAAATGACTCCCAAAATATTGAAAATAAGATGTGCTCTAGCCGTTCTTTTGGCTTCATGGTTGGCTATAATAGCTGCTAAATTAGCCGTAATGGTGGTTCCAATATTTTCCCCTAAAACAATAGCCGCAGCCATTTCGTAAGGAATCCATCCCTCTGCACACATAATTAATGTTAGTGCCATGGTGGCTGAAGAGGACTGGATAATAACTGTTAAAATTGTACCTATGAGTAAGAATATCATTACTGAGAGATATCCTGAATTCACATATTCAGACAAAAACGATAAAATTTCTGGATTACTCTTAATGTCTGGCATTGTATCCTTTAAAAACTGTAATCCAATAAATAGCAATGCAAAGCCAATAATAAAATCACCCCAACTCTTTGTTCCCTTACTTTTTGCGAAGGTAAACCCCATTCCTAAACCCACTATAGGGAGTGCTATTGCGCTCATGCTGACTTTAAACCCTAAAATAGTAATTAACCACGCCGTAATAGTCGTACCAATATTGGCACCCATAATTACACTGATAGCTTCCGTAAGTGTTAATAAACTGGCATTGGAAAAGCTTACTACCATTAATGTGGTAGCTGATGAAGATTGAATGACAGAAGTAATAAAAAAGCCTGTAAAAATTCCTAAGAACCGATTAGAAGTCATGGAAGCCAATATTGACCTCATCTTATTGCCTGCTAACTTCACTAGGGCATCACTCATCAATTTCATTCCAAAGAGAAAAACACCTAATGAACCAAGTAATTGAAGTATGTCAGAAAAACCATATTGCATTTTATAGGTAATTAATTATGAGGATTCTCATTGAACTATTCACTTTTAAAAGAACATCTATATTAGTGAAAAAAAATAAATTTTTAGGATTATCTTTTATGAGGCAGATAAAATCAATCAATCTGATTTTTAAAATAAATACACTAACCACTAAATTTTTAAAGAAAGAATTATAGTAACTTTACCAACCATAAAAACAATTTGAAATGACAAATGATGATAGAAAAATAAGAGAGAAGCTTCAACAGAAAACTTGGAATGAAATAAAAACCAATGACTCATGGGCCATCTTTAAGATTATGGCTGAATTTGTTGAAGGGTATGAAAAATTGAGTAAGATTGGTCCTTGTGTTTCTATTTTTGGATCAGCAAGAACAAAGCCTGGCGAAAAATATTATGAACTTGCTGAGGAAGTCGCTTTCAAATTGACACAAAATGGATATGGAGTAATTACAGGAGGTGGCCCTGGAATCATGGAAGCAGGTAACAAAGGTGCACATAGAGGAAAAGGAACTTCTGTTGGACTGAACATCGAATTACCATTTGAACAACATGATAATCCTTGGATTGACGCTGACAAGAATTTAGAGTTTGATTATTTCTTTGTTCGCAAGGTAATGTTTGTAAAATACTCTCAAGGCTTTATTGTAATGCCAGGGGGATTTGGAACTCTAGATGAACTTTTTGAAGCCATCACTCTAATTCAGACTAATAAAATAGGAAGGTTTCCAATTGTTTTAGTGGGAACCAAATTTTGGGGAGGGTTAATTGACTGGGTAAAAGACACTCTCCTTGCAGAAGGGAATATCAGTGAACCCGATTTAAAGCTATTCAGAATTGTTGATTCTGCTGATGAAGCAGTAGACCACCTTAATAAATTCTATGCTAAATATAGCTTGAAACCAAACTTCTAATTTACATTTCGGTCTATTCAATAAGATTTATGAATACCGTTAAGTGAATCAAAGTACGATTGCTTTGCTTAAGCAACCTATTTCTGATTTGATTTACTATCTTTCGGCACAAATCTTGAAGAACCGTTTAAAGCTTTAGAGATTCATTTGAGAAAATATCTACCCATATTGCTTTTGGTATTGTTTTGTGCTGTTCATTTATATGGGCAAAAGCATACCATTTCTATTGAAGCACAATTGGATGACAAAAATGACATTGTAAGAATTCAGCAAAAAATTGAATTCTTAAATGATTCTGAAACTACCCTTTCAGAAATCTATTTGCACAACTGGCCCAATAGCTACAAAAGCAGAAAGGCTCCTCTATCTAGAAGACTCATTGAAGACTATGATAAGTCGCTCTACTTTGCCAAAGAATCCGATCGGGGTGATACACGCATAAAAAATATAACCATTAATTATGAAAACGTCACATTTTCTGAGCTTGAAGAAGATCAAATTGATGTCCTTAAAATCACTCTTAATAAGCCTTTACATTCCAAAGAAACAGTCCAAATAATTGTTAGTTATGATGTAAAAGTTCCCAATGCAAGTTTTACGGGTTATGGTCGAACAAAAACAGGATATCATTTGAGGTATTGGTATTTGATTCCAGCCGTTTATGAAAAGGAATGGAAAATCATGAGTAATTTGAACATGGACGATCTTTTAACTAACGTTACTGATTATAATATCAAATTATCCGTTCCTAACTACTACTTCATTAGCTCTAACCTCTACGAATACAAAACACAAAAAGGAGAACTAACCGAATACTTATTGGTGGGACAAAACAAGACAGAAGTTCTAATCAATATTGATGTTGTTAACCATTTTAAGTCCTTTAAAACTAAAGAAATCAACATTATAACTGATCTTCACAAAAGCACCATAGACCCAAAACTGAGTACAGATATTCTCAACAGACAGTTATTATTCATCAAACAGTTTTTAGGTGAATATCCTCACAAGGAAATTCTTATAGATCGGATTACTCAGAGCAAAAATCCTATTTACGGCTTGAATCAACTTCCTAGGTTCATTCGTCCATTTCCTGATGTTTTTGAGTGGGACTTAACCATGTTTAAAGCCCTTACAAAAAAGTATATCGAAAACACCCTACTTACCGACAAAAGAAAAGATTATTGGCTCACTGATGGATTGCAAACTTACTTAAAGATGCAATACGTTACTGAGTTTTATCCTGAAATAAAACTAGCAGGAAATATTTCTAAAGTATGGGGGTTCAAAAATTTTAATTTTTCAAAGCTTGATTTCAATGATAAATACCCATTTGTGTATCAATTTAGCGCTCGTCAATTTCTAGATCAACCACTCAATACACAATCAGATTCACTTTCAAATTTCAATAGAAAAATAATTAGTAAATACAAAGCGGGGTTAGGTATTCGATATTTAGCCGATTATGTGGGTGACAGCATCGTCAAAGAATCCTTTCAAGAGTTTTACTTAAAAAATAAATTAAAATACTCCAAAAGTGATGAGTTTGGAAGTATTTTAGCTTCCAAGACAGCCAAAGATATACAATGGTTTTTTGGCGACTATCTTACTACTGATAAGAAAATTGACTACACCATAAAAAAAGCTGTTCAAAAAGGTGACTCTGTATACGTAACCGTTAAAAACAAAAGAAATGTAACGGCGCCAGTGGCGCTTTACGGAGTAAAGGATAAAAAGATCAAGTTTAAGCAATGGTTAGATAATATTGATAGCACCAAAACTGTTGCAATCCCTAAAAATGGCTTCGATCGTATCGCTTTAAATTTTGAAAATTCTTACCCAGAATTCAATTCTTTGGACAATTGGAGGAAGATTGGTAAAAATATTTTGAGCAAACCCATTCGCTTCAAACTTTATAAAGATATTGACGACCCCTACTACCATCAACTCTACTTACAACCCAACATCAAGTACAACTTTTATGATGGTGTTTTATTAGGATTGAGAATTCATAACAAACCCATTATTGGTAGAAATTTTCAGTTTTCTGTCACCCCCATGTACGGAACCAAGAGTAACTCCTTGAATGGATCGGCCGGTGTTCGATATCTTCAGTACTTTGAAAGGTCGAAAATTGAAAGAATCATCTATTCCATATCTGGAAGTAACTTACATTACGCTGAAGATTTATCTTACAATACCTTCAACCAAAATGTTACTGTTCAGTTTAGAAGAAAAAGTCTGAGAGACGTTGGCGGCAGTTTCCTTTCCGCTCGCTTATTGAATATCAATAGAGAACTCCCTCTAGGAACTTCAAGAACTGACTCAGATAAGTATAGTATTTTCAAACTGCAATATTTTTATAACAAACCCGACATTATTCAAGAACTGCAATATTCAATTGGAACAGAAATAGGAAGTCAATATTCTAAAACCATTGGAGAACTCAGGTTTCGAAAGTTAACAGCAAAAAACAGGCAGCTCGATTTTAGAGTTTTTGCAGGATCCTTCATACAAAATAAAACAGAATCAGATTTTTTTAGCTTTGGATTGGATAGAGCTAATGACTATCTGTTTGAACTCAACTACATAGGAAGGTCTGAGAGCTCAGGAATATTTAGTCAACAATTCATTTTAGCTGAGGGTGGATTCAAATCAGTATTAGAGCAACGCTTTGCCAACCAATTTTTAGTTTCTTTTAATTCTAGTATTGGATTATGGCGATGGCTAGAATTATACAATGATGTTGCTTTTCTGAAAAACAGAGGACGTAATGTATTTTTTGGATATGAAAATGGTATTCGTTTGAATTTTATCGATAGTATTTTTGAGATTTATTTCCCTCTCTACTCCAATAATGGATGGGAACTGAACAAAAGAGCCTACTCTAATAGCATCCGTTTTGTAATTCAGGCCAACCCACGAGCTATTTTTAACTTTTTTAGAAGAGGTTTTTTGTGATATTCTTAACATAAAAGCATTTTTTGTTATTTTTTTTACGATATTATCAATGATTAGATATATTTTTAAATTTCATCTAAAAAACTTACCTTTGCAAAACAAAAAACGTTGATTATGTCAAAAACTACTACCGCATCTAATACTCGCCAGATTAACAACGGAGAGGTGCAACAAATTTCGTTTGATGATTTCAAAAATGAGGTCTTAAATGATTATAAAATTGCACGCATTAGTAGAGAGTGTAGTTTGCTAGGTCGACGTGAAGTACTCACAGGAAAAGCAAAGTTTGGAATTTTTGGAGACGGGAAAGAGATTCCTCAATTAGCCATGGCAAAAGCTTTTCAAAAAGGTGATTTTCGATCTGGCTACTACAGAGATCAAACCTTTATGATGGCACTCGGAGAACTAGATGCCCAACAGTTTTTTGCTGGATTATATGCACATCCAGATATTGAAGCTGACCCTATGTCAGCAGGACGTCAAATGGGTGGTCATTTTGCTACTCATTCTATTGATGAAAATGGTCAATGGAAGAACCTAACAAAACAATATAATTCTAGCTCTGACATCTCTCCAACTGCAGCTCAAATGCCTCGTTTAGTAGGACTGGCACAAGCCTCTAAAATTTTCAGAAATGTAAAAGAGTTGAAAAACCACACACACCTATCCAAGAACGGAAACGAAGTTGCTTGGGGAACTATAGGAAATGCTAGTACTAGTGAAGGTGTTTTCTTTGAAGCTATCAATGCTGCAGGAGTACTCAATATTCCCATGATAATGAGTATCTGGGATGATGAATACGGAATATCAGTTCACGCAAAATACCAAACCACCAAAGAGAGTATTTCTGAAATTCTGAAAGGATTTCAAAGAGAGGAAGGATCCAACGGATATGAAATAATTATTGTGAATGGATGGGATTATGTACAATTGGTTAGTGTATACAACAAAGCAGCGATGATTGCTAGAGAACAACATATCCCTGTTCTAATTCATGTAAAGGAACTAACACAACCACAAGGTCATTCAACCTCTGGATCACACGAAAGATATAAGAGTCCTGATCGCTTACAATGGGAAAGAGATTTTGATTGTATTGAAAAAATGCGCCAGTGGATCTTAGATTTTGAACTAGAAAACGGAAATGGAGATAGTTTAAAATTTGTTGAGTCGGAAGAAGAATTATTAGATTTAGAAAAAGCAGCAAAAAAAGAAGTTGCAACTGCAAAAAGAAATGCTTGGGCTGCTTTTATCAATGAAATTAAAGCTGAAGCCAATACTGTAACAAGCATCCTAGACAAAGCGGCTGTTACTAGCGCTAATAAATCATTTATTACCAAACTATCAAAGGACCTAAAGGAAATTGCTGAACCCATTAGAAAAGAGGTGATGTCTACAGCTCGAAAAGCCCTTCGTTATCTTACAAATGAAGATTCTCCCGAAAAAACGGCTCTACAGAATTTCATCAAAAATTCGTTGGATACTGCATACGTAAAATACAGCTCAACACTCTATAGTGAGACTGAAGAATCACCGCTTCAAGTTGCTGAAATTCCACCAGTCTATACCAATGACACTCCTACAGTAGATGCTAGGATCGTGATGCGAGATAACTTTGATAAGATCCTTGCCAATCATCCTGAAGTACTTATTTTTGGTGAAGACTCTGGTAAAATCGGAGATGTTAACCAAGGACTAGAAGGCTTGCAAGAAAAGTATGGAGAATACCGAATTTCTGATACTGGAATTCGAGAAGCAACTATCTTAGGTCAAGGAATTGGAATGGCCATGAGAGGTTTACGGCCTATTGCTGAAATTCAATACTTAGACTACCTATTGTATGCTTTACAAATCATGAGTGATGATCTGGCAACACTTCGCTACCGAACTTTCGGTAAGCAAAAAGCACCTCTAATCATCAGAACTCGAGGTCACCGCCTAGAAGGTATCTGGCATTCAGGTTCACCCATGGGCGGAATCATTCATAATGTGAGAGGAATCCATGTTTTGGTACCGAGAAACATGACAAAAGCCGCTGGTTTTTATAATACTCTGCTACAGGGTGACGACCCAGCACTGGTTATTGAGTGCTTAAATGGATACCGACTTAAAGAAAAATTACCTTCCAATTTAGGCGAGTATACAACTCCTATTGGAGTAGTAGAAACTATTAAAGAAGGAACAGACATGACTGTAGTTTCTTATGGCTCTACATTACGAATAGTTGAAGAAGCTGCCAAAGAACTTCTTCAAGTAGGAATTGATATTGAAGTTATTGATGTACAAAGTTTGCTTCCATTCGATATCAATCATGATACCGTTAAATCCATTACAAAAACCAATAGACTACTGGTAGTTGATGAAGATGTACCGGGTGGAGCTTCTGCCTACCTATTACAAGAAATTCTTGAAAATCAGAATGCATATCAGTATTTAGATAGCAAACCTGCTACTTTAACAGCCAAAGCACACAGACCTGCTTATGGCACAGATGGTGATTACTTTTCAAAACCTTCAGCTGAAGATATTTTTGAAAAAGTGTATGAAATGATGCACGAAGTAGATCCAGATAAATTTAAGAGTTTGTATTAAAAAAAGACATCCCAAACAAAATTGTTTGGGATGTCTTTTTTTAACATTCCCCTAAGATTTTGACCCTTTCGTATTTCTTATTTTAGTGGACTACAACCAATATCAAATTCAATGAAGAAAATTCTACTCATTGCCATGGTTTTATCCATGGTAATACCTTCAACGCTCGATGCTCAAAGCGGAAGAGTTAAAAACCGCAAAAAAAGAAAAAATAGTAAAAATGAAGTTGTTGTTCAAAAGCCACAACCAAAGCCCAAAAGTAAAACTCCTAAGTACTCTGATTTTGTAAACAAAAAGACCATTACAGACAAAGGACTTTTTGATGTACATCAGAACAAAGACAACTTCTACTATGAAGTTCCTAATAACCTACTAGGAAAAGAAATGCTTTTAGTTACCCGTTTAAAAGACATCCCTTCTAATTTAGGTGGTGGATTTGTCAATGCAGGAACCAAAGTAAATACACAGGTAGTAGTTTGGGAAAAATTTAGAGACAAACTTCTATTAAAAGTTCGTTCTTACGATGCTGTAGCGAATGATAGCTTACCAATCTACAAATCTGTAAAAGCTAACAATCTAGAACCTGTGATTTATGCTTTTGACATCAAAGCCGTGAATCCAGATTCTACTGCAAATGTAGTTGATGTGACCAAGTTTTTTGGATCTGATGTTAAAGCTATTTCTGGACTACCTGACAGATTCAGAACCACCTATAGAGTTCGAAGATTGGATGCTTCGAGAAGTTTTATCAACGCCATAAAAAGTTATCCTAAGAACATTGAAGTAATTCAAGACTTTACCTTTGATGCCGACAGACCTCCCAGTAATCAAAGCACCAACACCATCACGCTTCGCATCAATCAATCAATGATTATGTTACCTGAAAAACCTATGATGCCTAGAATTTTTGATCAACGTGTAGGATACTTTACCATTGGAAATATAGATTATAGTTCTGAAGCCTTAAAAGCAGATGCTAAACGATATATCAGACGTTGGCGACTAGAGCCTAAAGATCCTGCTGCGTATGCAAGAGGTGAATTGGTTGAACCCATAAAACCCATTGTGTATTATTTAGATCCTGGAACTCCTAAAAAATTGCGAAAGTATATCAAACAAGGAGTAGACGACTGGCAAAAAGTTTTTGAGAGTGCTGGTTTTAAAAATGCCATTATGGCCAAAATGCCTCCTACAGAAGAGGAAGATCCGGAATTTAGTATGGAAGATGTTCGTTATTCCTCAATCCGATATGTAGCGAGTACTACCAGAAATGCTGTAGGACCCAGTGTATCAGATCCTAGATCGGGAGAAATTATTGAGAGTGATATTGTTTGGTACCATAACCACTTGCGCTCCTACAGAAATCGATACTTATTAGAGACTGGAGCCGCCAACCCATCAGCTAGAACCTTAGACACTCCTGATGAAGAGATTGGAGAGATGATGCGCATGGTGATAGCTCATGAAATTGGTCACGCTCTTGGACTTCCTCACAACATGGCAGCTAGTTACGCCTACCCTGTTGAATCCTTAAGAGACGGAGTTTTCACACAGAAAAATGGGATAGCAGCCACCATCATGGATTATGCACGATACAATTACGTGGCACAGCCAGGAGATCAAAACATTCGTTTCATTCGTCAACTAGGACCTTATGACCATTATGCCATCAATTGGGGCTATCGAGTGATAACAAATGCCAAAACTCCTGAAGATGAAGTACCAACATTAGACAAATGGATTGAAGAAAAAGGTGATGATCCAATTTATAAATTTGGAATTCAGAGAGGTGGATCTAGGGCCTTCGATCCTGAGTCTCAGACCGAAGGAATTGGAAATGATCAAGTAAAAGCAAGTACTTATGGAGTGAAAAACCTGAAAATCGTTGCTGCTAATTTAAAAAAATGGACCTCAGACCAAACCAACAATTATGAAGATTTAGCAGAATTGTATGGTGAATTACTAGGTGTATACAGTCGCTATTCTGGTCATGTTACTGGAGTGATTGGCGGCGTTGGCGAGTACAACAAAAAACCTGTACAATCTGGAGATGTATATGTTCCTATTTCTGAAGTAAGACAAAAGGAAGCTATGAATTGGCTACAAGAAAATGTCTTTGCTACACAACAGTGGATCATGCCAAAGAGTATTCTTCAAAACATTAGTCCTACTGGATATACAGAGAGAATACTAGGAATTCAAAACAGAGAGCTTTACAGTCTTCTCAATGTTTTTAGGCTCCAAAGAATGAGTAATAATGAGGTGATTCAAACCAATGCTTATACGCCAAGAGAAATGGTGCGTGATTTACGAAGAGGTATTTTTTCTGAAGCTTCTACCACCAAAAATGTAGAAGTATTTAGAAGAAACCTTCAAAAATCATTTATTGAAAGAATGAGAACACTCATGGAAACCCCAAGGGCAGAAAATTCAGACTTATTCTCTATTATTAGAGGAGAACTCGACGCTTTGAAAAGTCAATTAACAACAGCTAGTAACAGAGGGGTTAACAGCATCACAAAATATCACTATAGAGACTGCGTTGCTAGAATTAACGATATTCTCAACCCAAAAAAGTAATTCGTTATTTTTTTAATAACTGATGCCCTATTGCGCATTCTAAACATCGTTTGGATGCGCAATAGTTGTTTTTGAGCTGCAACAAGGCTTGAGTTTCTAACGCATCTTTTGCTGTTATTCCTAGTTCTAAAAATTTAGAAATGATACTATTTTTTTCTGGTTTTAATTGCTTTAAAAAAGTGAACAAAGAATCTTCATCCAAAGTATTTGTACTTTTTTGATAACTAAACTGCAGTGGAATGATAGTATTTATCAACAGTAAATCTAAAAATGGTTTTGATAATTGTTTCTTAGAACTTTTTGATTCTTTCTCAAATGTATAATGGGTTTCCCAAAACGAATCAATTTCTATCTTAAAAAACTTGTAATAACCTTCAACACTTTTGAGTTCAATTAGCTTAGAGAATAAGTTTTGGTGAGCATGATACAAAGCAATCAATTGAGCCATTCTAATGGTAGGGAAATTTGAAGGTCTCATTCTAAAAAATTGAAACTGGTTTTTTGCAATTGGTTTTAGTTGATACTTATATTTTAAATACAAATATTCCTCTCTCAATTCCCTGTGATAAGGATTTTCAATTTCTTCAGATAAAAACCCAGCTTGCCCAAAAAACAAAGCAGATAAGCTGTGCAGATTATCCTGTTCTTTTCTAAGAATAGAACAAGAAAAGGATTTTGAAAAGTTTAAAAATGCTTCTCCATTAATTTTTAATCCAAATCCTTTGGCTAACATTTGAAACAAAACGGTTTCCCAATCATTCTGAGATTGCCATAGCAATTCTTGAATTAACATTGACTTCTTCTCTAAACGTTCTATAAACAATCGCTCCAACCAATGATTGAAATAAAAAGAATCTATACTACCTATTTCTTTTTCACAAGGAATCCATTTCAAAGCTTTCATCTTTAAATTATGGTACTTCTCCACTAACGTTTTATCAACATAATTTTTTAATTCCAGTGTAGGAATAGGAATGTTATTTTTCATGTAGATATCTGCATCGTAGTCCCAAACGACATGCAGAATAACTGTGTCGTAGTTGACATCCGTTTCATGCTGATGTAAGTACCAATCCGATGATTTTACATGAATCTCTATGTTTCCAAACCATACTTGTTCTTCAATTTCAATTTTAGAATTCAGAAAATCAGGACCTGCATTGTGGTTGTGGAATCCAAAATCTAAAATCTTTAAAAAATGATTGTCTGTTGTTTTTAAGAGGGAAGAATTCAATAATTTATTCTTCCACAGGTAGTGTAGAAATTCTTCTTTCATCGCTTTTTTTTGTTTTCAAGATACAAAAAATATTAAAAGCTTTACTTTATATAAATATTGATTTTATTAATACTGAAAATGTCTCAAGAAGCAAATCGAGTTGTATTTTTGCAGAAAATTAATCTGAATGAATAGTATCAAAAACTTACAATGGCGTTATGCAGTAAAAAAATTTGATGATAGGAAGTTTCTTACTCAAGATCAAATTGATACTCTCAAAGAAGCATTTAACTTAACAGCAACCTCCTATGGTTTGCAACCGATTAAGTTGATTGTTATACACAACAAAGACCTTCAAAAACAATTGGTTGAACATAGTTGGAATCAACAGCAGGTAGTCCAAGCCTCACATGTTCTGGTGATTTGTATCGACAACAACATGAGCGATGTGGATGTAGAAAACTACTTTTCAAGAGTGAAAGACATTAGAAATACTCCCGATGACATCATCAATCCTTTTAAAAATTATTTAAAAGAGTTGATTACTAGCAAGCCTAATGAAGATTTAGTTTCATGGGCTAAAAATCAAGCCTATTTAGCTCTTGGAAACTTGCTCACCGTCTGCGCTATGGAGCAAATCGATTCTTGTCCGATGGAAGGCTTCATCCCTGAAAAGTATGACGAAGTCTTGGATTTATCGTCTAAAAACTTATCATCAGTCTTGGTATTGCCCGTTGGAATTCGCTCTGATGAAGATTTTATGAAAGATCAAAAAAAGGTTCGAAAGAATCTTTCTGAGATTGTGATTGAAATGAATTAGTTTGTCATTCCTGCCTTCGTAGGAATGACAGTTGTATTTATTTATTAGAAAACTCATACTTTTGAAATACTCAAAAAACAAATCCAAATAACCATAATGAATATAGCTATCAGAAACCTTCAACCTACATCTCTTTGGAACCATTTTTCAGATCTAAACGCAGTTCCAAGACCTTCGAAAAAAGAAGAGCGTGTGATTCAATTTATGGTCGATTTTGGCAAGAATCTACAATTGGAAACAAAAGTAGATGAGGTAGGTAATGTAATCATCAAAAAACCTGCTACACAAGGATTTGAAAACAGAAAAACCATTGTAATGCAGAGTCATCTAGACATGGTACATCAAAAAAATTCTGATACCCTTTTTGATTTTGACACTCAAGGAATTCAAATGTTGATTGATGGAGATTGGGTCACTGCTGATGGAACTACTTTAGGTGCTGACAATGGACTTGGAGTCGCTGCAATCATGGCTATTTTATCATCCAATGATATTTCACATCCAGCTATTGAAGCCTTGTTTACCATTGATGAAGAAACCGGCATGACAGGTGCAATGGGATTAAAAGGAGGTTTGCTAGAAGGTGATATCTTATTGAACTTAGACACAGAAGAAGACAACGAGATTGATATA
>Ga0213866_10002139_pt1 | contig 14191 bp, 10 predicted proteins | sample PICome_11_FD_160079 | JGI IMG/M metagenome (GOLD analysis project Ga0213866, IMG submission 160079) | Coastal seawater microbial communities near Pivers Island, North Carolina, United States - PICO284 | ecosystem: Environmental > Aquatic > Marine > Coastal | place: USA: North Carolina...
TGTTGTGCCTGAGACGACTGTTGCGCCTGAGACGACGTTGCCCGGACCCGACTTCGTGCCTGCCCAGCCTGGCTTTGTCCGAGTGGGTGACCGCGAGTACCCGATTCAGCGCACCTGCCTGACAACTCCCACCGAGAGCCAGACCGCCGACTACCAAGTCGAGACTTATGTCTTCCTCGATGAGTCCGACGAAAGGGTTGTCGATCGTTGGTTCGACGAGGGCGGCGTTACCGGTAGCTACTTCGCCGGCTCTGCCTACGAGGACACCGATCTCGGTGAAGGCTTCGGGTTCGAGGCGATCGAGGGCGACGCCGTCTTCAACGTCACGGTCAACCCGATTGATTCTGCTGGAGATTGCCTCGGCACTGTGCGGGAGGCCGCCCCGACCGGTGAGCGCCGCTTTTCGGTCGTAAGTGTGTGCATCACCGATAGCGATGTTCGTCTGCTCCTCTCTGAGAACGCCGACATCAACATCGAGAATCTCCTCGACGGTCTCGCGCTGGTTCAGTTCGGCAATGGCGTGGTCGAGCCCTTCTTTTTCGGCACTGATGAGGAGGCGACACGAATTACCGACGGCACCGACTTCACGTACAACGCCACGTTCGACGACGGACGCGCCCTTGAGATCACGTACCTCGACGACGAGTACCCAGACTGCTGACAGCCTGCAACACGCTCACCGGGCGTGCTGCAGCACCCAGGCGTACATCGCAACACCGCTGGCGACACCGGCGTTTAATGAGCGCGTTGACCCGTACTGTGTGATGGCGCAGACCTGACTGGCCGCGGCGAGGAGAGGGTTGGACATGCCGGGGCCCTCTTGGCCGAATGCGAGCACACATTGTTCGGGCAGCGTCGCCGCTTCGAGAGACTCTGCGTTCGCTGTGTTCTCGATTGCCACGATTGGAAGGCCGGCGCCGGCGCACCAGGCAACGAACGCATCGATTTCGGGATGATGGTAGACGTGCTGATACACGTGGGTTGACATCGCGCCGCGTCGGTCCCAGTGTCGGCGACCGATCACGTGAACGCCGCCCACCAGGAACGCGTTCGCATTTCGAATGACGGTACCGATGTTGAAATCGTGTTCCCAGTTCTCAATTGCCACGTGTAGCGGATGTCGTTGCGGATCGAGATCGGCAACGATCGCGTCGACCGACCAGTATCGGTATCGGTCGAGGACGTTGCGCCGGTCACCTTCGGCGAGCAGCTCGGGGTCGAGGCGAGGATCGTCCGGCCAGGGCTCGGGATACGGCCCGACGCCGACGTCGTCACTCACGGCGACCAGTGTGCCTTTAGATCTTGGGTCTGACCCCCGATGTACGAGGTTGGACCGGGAGCGAGCGGAGGCCACGCCCAAGCAAGACCGGGGACCAAGGCGGGTTGCCAATTCGGCTGACGTCGAGCCGTTCAACGAGCGCATTGAGTGCGATGTCGGCTTCAAGCCTGGCGAGTGCGGCGCCCAGGCAGAAGTGGCGACCCGATCCAAATCCGACGTGTTGCCGAGCGTTTTCTCGCTCCACGTCAAGCAGATCAGGATTAGCGAAAATCGTCGGATCACGATTCGCGCCGAGTACACCGAGCAGTACGGTCTGTCCCGTTTCCATCGATGCACCACCACGCTCGTGGTCGTCACCGACGATCCGCACCATCACCTTGGTGGAGCCGTCGAACCGGTGCAGCTCCTCCCACATGGTGGCGCGCTCGTGGCGTGTTGTCGCTCGGACGATGTCGAGCTGGTCGGGGTGAGCGAGGAGTGAGTGGAACGAGTTGGAGATGAGATTCGTGGTGGTCTCATGACCGCCGAACAGGAGGAGGGTGAGTGCGCCGACCAGTTCGTCTGCGGTGAGGCCCACGTCGGGGTCGTCGTTGGTGACGGCGATGAGTGCGGAGATGAGGTTGTCGGCGGGTTCGGCCCGGTAGCGATCGACCAGGCCCCGGAAGTAGCTGGCAAACTTCGCGCTGCCTGCTGCGGCGCGCTCGACACCGCGCTTGCGGTCGGCGGTGCCGAATACGATTGCGGCGAGCTCGTCGCTCCAGTGTTTGAAGTCGTCACGGTCGTCGGCTGGTACGCCGAGCAGTTCGGCTATGACGATCGCAGGCAGCGGGAAGGCGAACTGCTCTACCAGATCGACTGAGCCGTCGGGACCGGCAGCCGCAAGTTGGTGCTCCACATCGTCGAGTAGTTCACCGACGATCGTCTCGATGCGTGGTCGCAAGTCGGCAACCCGAGCGGGGGTGAACACCCGACGGAGTGGCTCTCGTAGACGGTCGTGGTCTGGCGGATCGTGGAACACCATCCAACCCCGCAGCAACTCGAAGGTTTGGCCCATCGCAGTGCGTTCATCGTCGGACAGTCGGACCTCGAGTGGGGTTAGCCGATCGCTGCTCAGTCGGGTGTCGTGGAAAGCGAGGCGCGTTGCATCGAACGTGGTCGTGATCCAGGCGCGATGGCGAGTCGACCACACGACCGGCCCGAGCTCGCGCAGCTCGGCGAACACGACATGTGGGTTGTTGACAGCGCCGGGGCTGAGCAGATCGAGGTCAGTGGTTGGCGCGCTCATGGCGCCCGTCCTCGCAACACGGCAACGACACACGCGTTCGCATCAACCCCTGCTGCGCCCCCTCCCATGGTCTCGACCAGTGCGGTGCGAGCACCCTCGACCTGGCGAGGCCCAGCTTCGCCCCGTACCTGCCACACGGCCTCTGCGATCTGAGCTAATCCGGTAGCGCCTAGCGGATGGCCTCGCGACAGCAGCCCACCGCTCGGGTTGACCGGTGTCGGGCCGCCAAGTGTTGTCGCGCCCGATGCGGTTAGGTCGAGACCGCCACCGGGTGATGCCAGCCCGATCGCTTCGATTGTTAGAATCTCGCCGATCGTGAAAGCATCGTGAACCTCAAACAGGTCGATGTCGTTGATGGTCAGACCGGCATCAGCTAGCGCCGCCGCCGCCGTTGATCGAACCGTGCTGAAGCCCCATGGCAGTTCGGTGCGCGATCCCCACGGCGCACCCGATGTGAAGCGTGCCGCAATGATGTCAACGGCCCGGTCGGGTCGTGTGGATGTCGCGGCTGGTTCGATCACGGCGGCAGCGGCGCCGTCGGTCATCGGACAGCACTGAAGCAGAGTGAGCGGTCCTGCGACCGGCCGGCTTTCGAGAATTCGCTGGATTGTGACCGTGTCGTCGCCGAGGTGTGCTCGGTCGTTGCTTGCACCGTGGTGCTTGTTTTTCACCGCTACGTGGGCGAGTAGATCGCAATCGAGCCCGTGGGTGTGGAGATGTCGGTTGGCCTGGAGCGCATAGAGGGCAGGCATGGCCAAGCCGGTTCGGCCGTCGGGGTCGGTCGGCTCGGGCACGATCGCTCCGGCGAACTGTGTTGACAACTGCTCGACGCCGACGGCGAGCACCCGTCCGTATCTGCCCGCCTGTACCGCCTGCCACGCCTCGTGGAACGCCACGGTGCCGCTCGCGCATGCCGCTTCGACCTGGAAGGTTGGAACACCGGCGAGGCCAGCCCCGGCTAACACTCGGTTAGCGAGGCCCGGCGGGCCGAACACCGAACTCACCACCGCAGCATCAACGTCACTCGCCTCAAGGCGGGCATCGTCGAGGGCCTCGATGATCGCCTCCCAGGCGAGCTCTTCGATCCGGCGTTCGGGGAAGCGACCGAAGTGTGACGTCCCAACACCCGAGACGACCGTTAGCTCGTCGGTGAGCGCAAGCACGCGATAGGCGCTGGATGCATTGGTGGCATGCACTGCGCGGTAGCCGGACTCATCAGGGCCGGTCGCGGCAGCGGGCGAGCAGAGGATGTCGTCGGTTCCGTCGTCGGCCACCCCGGTCACCTCAATCCGCTCGCCTGGCGCTGGTACCGCAGCGCCGGTACTCCGCAGGAGCACACGCGGACCGGCGACGTCAAGGTCGACGCTGACGAGAACGAAACCTGGCTCGCGAGGCCCGACCGGCAGGTGCACGGCGGCGGCTGACCAGACGGTGCCGCCCGGGCCGAAGGAGGCATCCTTGAGTCCGCCGCCGCACGCCTCGCATCGACCCGCACGGCGAGCCACGGCACGATCACACCGAATGCAGCGGGCGCCGAGCACCCGGCCCTGTTTTACCGGGGGGCGCGGATCGACAACTAGCGGCGCATTCATGCAGCCGATGAAACCAGAACCGGCTGCTCCGATTCGAAGTAGACCAGCCCACCTGCGTCATCATCGTGTCATGGACGTCCGAGCACTGATGGCCCAGGCGGCGAAACTCAACTCGAAACGATTGGCGGTGATCCACGGGAATCGCCGCCTTAGCTTCGCCGAGGCGTGGGAGCGTGGCTCCCGGCTGGCCAACGCTCTCCTTGCCCTCGGCCTAGAACCGGGCGATCGCGTCGGCGTGCTCGAAGACTACTCGATCGAGGCACAAGACTTTTTCGCAGCCACGGCGATTGCGAACCTCGTTCGAGTGCCGCTGTACGCCCGCAATTCGGCTGACGCGCATACTCACATGCTCAGTCACACCGGCTGCCGCGCTGTAGTGGTCGCCGCTCACTATGCCGACGAGATAGAGGCGATCCGAGATGACGTACCCACGCTCGACCACGTGGTGGTTCGCGGGCAGCATGCGGGATTTGCCGGCTATGAGGAGTGGCTTACATCGTTCCCCGCTGAACTGCCTGAAGTGGCCATCGATCGTGACGACGCCCTCATTATCCGTCACACCGGTGGTACTACGGGCCGAGCGAAGGGCGTCGCCTACACCCATCGGTCGTGGTTGGCCGCTGGGCGCGATTGGTTCTACAACTTCCCGCCGATGGTGGCGGGCGACCGATGCCTTCACGTCGGCCCAATTTCGCACGGTTCTGGGTATCTCTATCTGCCCACGTGGCTGAGTGGCGGTTGCAACGTGCTGCTTGATCACTTCGATCCATCGGACACCATCGAGCTGATGGAGCGCGAGCGCATCGGATACATGTTTGCCGTGCCGGCGATGCTCAACGCGCTTTCGCGCGAGCCAAGCGCCCGCAGTCGCGACTGGTCGGCGCTCAAGATCCTGCAGATCGGAGGCGCGCCTATTGCTGACGAGACAGCGATGCTTGGTCGGGAGGTATTCGGCAACGTTCTCTACCAGGGTTTCGGCCAGACCGAAGCGGTGCCCGTGTGCATGATGGGTCCCGACGAGTGGTTCAGCGAGATCGACGGCTCCGAGCCGCTCCGCTCGACCGGCCGGGCGCTGCCGTTCGTGATGCTGCAGATCCGCGACCCTGACGACTCGATGTGCGAGCTTGCGCTCGGCGAAGAGGGCGAGATCGCAGTGCGCTGCGACGGTCAGATGTCGGGATTCTGGGACAACCCCGAGGCCACCGCCGAACGCATCACGGCCGACGGGTTCGTGCTGTCGGGCGATATCGGCAAGCTCGATGAGAACGGCTACCTCTACGTGCTTGATCGCAAGGATGACATGATCATCTCCGGCGGATTCAACATCTGGCCCGCTGAGTTGGAAAACGTCATCCTTGCTCACCCAACGGTCGTCGAGGCAGCGGTGTTCGCCGTGCCGCACGAGCGTTGGGGCGAGACCCCAATGGCCGTGTGCGCCGTGGCCGATGGAACTCCCGTCGAGGGCGAAGCCGCCGATGCGATCGCCGATGAGATCGTGGCCCTCTGCGCCGACCGGCTCGGCAGCTACAAGAAGCCCGGCGTTGTTGAGTTGCGAGCCGAACCGCTCCCGAAGAGCCCGGTCGGAAAGATCCAGCGCAAGCCGCTGCGCGAACCTCACTGGGCCGGTCACACCCGCCGCGTCGCCGGTAACTGAATCAGGGACGTACCCGCACATCTCTGAAGGTTGCGGGGCTTACACCGCCCAGAGCCGCTCACGTGCAATGGGCTGCGATACTCCCGTGGCCGTGCGTCTGCCGTCGCTCGTCATCGTCGGCCCCGCCGGGTCGGGTCGGTCGATCACTCTGCGGAAATGGGTTGTCGACACCGACCGCACCCGACAGGTCGAACCGCAGTTGATCGAGGCGACGTTGGCGCCGGTAGCCGCCGAGGTGTTCGTCGAGTGGCATGCATCAACCGACCCTGACGTAGCGCTCGCGACCGACGACGCCTGACCCCCGGTGACCTTCCGGCGAGGTCCAGCGGCTGTCGATCCGCCAGACTCGCGCCGTGCATTACATCAACGGAGAATGGATCGAGTCGACGTCGACCTTCGTCAGCCGGAATCCGGCGACGGGGGAGAAGATCGGGGTAGTCGCCGACGGAGGTGCCGACGAGGCTCGCCGGGCTGTCAACGCTGCCGACGTAGCGTTCGCCGACTGGTCAGGTCGAACCGCGTACGAACGTGCCGATGTTCTCTACAACGCGTGGCGTCTGATGACTGAGCGATCTGGTGACCTTGCGAGCCTGATGACCCGCGAGCAGGGTAAGCCAATCAAGGCCGCTCGTAACGAGGTGAAGTACGCCGCCGACTTCCTCCTCTGGTATGCGGAAGAAGCAAAACGCATCTACGGCGAGACCATCCCGTCCGCCCGACCGGATCAGCGCTTCCTCGTGATGCGTCAGGCGGTTGGTGTGTGCGCTGCGATCACCCCGTGGAACTACCCGATCTCGATGCTCACCCGGAAGCTTGGCCCTGCGCTCGCTGCCGGGTGCACCGTGGTGTTGAAGCCCGCTGAGCAGACTCCACTGTGCGCCTCGGCGGTATTCGAAATCTTCCACGAGATCGGGCTGGCAGCCGGTGTCGTCAACATGGTCCACGCATCCGACCCAGTGCCGGTCGGCAACGCATGGCTCGGTGACGATCGGATTCGTAAGCTCACCTTCACCGGGTCGACCGAAATCGGCAAACTGCTCGGTGGCAACGCATCACAGAACGTCAAGCGCGTATCAATGGAGCTCGGCGGTCACGCCCCGTTTATCGTTTTTGACGACGCCGATCCGGTGCATGCCGCCAAAGGTGCGAGCCTCGTGAAGTTCCTCAACACCGGCCAGGCGTGTATTAGTCCGAACCGCATCTACGTGCAGCGTTCGATCGCCGAGGCGTTCACAGCCACCCTCGCCGATCGAGTGGCGAAGATGAAGGCAGGGGAAGGTTTCGGCGAGGGTGTGTCGATCGGTCCGCTCGTCGATGAGGCGAGCGTCGCCAAGGTCGACCGGCAGGTGAACGATGCCCGCGACAAGGGGGCTCGTGTGCTCACCGGCGGTGAGCGGCTCAGCGCCGACGGCCTCGCTGCCGGCAACTTCTACGCGCCCACCGTGCTTGCCGACGTCACCCCCGACATGGTCATCCACTCCGAAGAGACATTCGGGCCAGTCGCGCCGATCATCGTGTTCGATGACGATGACGACATCCTCGCCAAGGCCAACGACACCACATACGGGCTCGCCGCCTACCTGTACACCCGCGACGTGAGTAGGGCCTGGCGAATCGCCGAAGGGCTTCGCTTCGGCATTATCGGCATCAACGACATCAATCCAACTTCTGCCGCTGCCCCCTTTGGTGGTGTCAAGGAATCGGGCCTTGGCCGCGAAGGCGGCCATGTCGGCCTCGACGAGTACCTCGACACCAAACTCGTCGGCTGGTCGGTTTGATCTCGATTTCGTCGCCGTTCTACCCGTGATCCGGCACTGAATCTGGGTGTGATTACGAGCAGAACGTCGAGGCGTTGGCTCATGCCAACTCGGGGTAAGGCTGGCTCCCGGATTGCCACTATCAAGGGTCCGTAGGCCGGGATGTCGCGCTCGTCCTCAAGTCGGTCGAAGTTGATACTTGCCGTCTGAAGTTCGGCCATCCAGGCCGTCAAAAGCGCGTTCAGTGCGCCGATGGGCCGATCGTGAGATCCCGATCCACCAGCTGTGGCATGGCAAAAACGTGCCGTCGTCGAATGGGTCCATCCGCTGTTCTGAAGAATCGCTAGCTGGGGCGCGGCCGACGATCGGCTTGGCCCCGGATCGACCAGAGTTATCGACTCGAGAGCGATCGAGTGTCAGAAATGGGCTACCTTGCAGCGCACGAGCGTTCGGGGGATCGCTCGACATCGACAACGGGAGATTCATCATGCGCCGACATAGCGCTCGACTTCTGGCAACTGCGCTCTCTGCGGCGCTCGTCGCGGCGGCGTGCGGCGGGGGCTCGGACGACGCCGAACCGGTTGAGGTCGAAGACGACCCAATCGAGGAGGCGGTCGACGACGAGACCACTGACACCGACTCCGGTAATGGTGATGTTGATGCTCCCGACGACGAGGCCGAGGTGGCTGACGACCCACCGCCGTCGACAGCAGCGCCTCTCGAAGACGATGATCAGCTCACCAGTGAGGGCGAGGGCGGCAACGCCACCGACGTTGCGCCGACACCAGGAGGCGAGATCACGTGGGGCCTCGGCGGCGACGGAACCGGCTTCGACACGACCGGGGCGATCTCCCCCGGCTCAATCCGAGTCGTCAACGCGCTCGCCGATCCGCTCGTCGGCCTCGACCCCGACGCCAACTGGTACCCGAATCTTGCTGAGGCCCTGACACCGAACGATGACTTCACGCGTTGGACCATCACGCTTCGTCCTGGCGTCGTGTTTCACGACGGCGAACCCGTCGACGGAGCTGCCGTGGCCGCCAATCTGCAAGCCCACAAGGACAGCCCAACCACTGGTTTCAACTTCGGCCCAGTCAGCACGATCACCGCGGTCGACGATCTCACTGTCGACGTCGTCATGTCGTCGTCGTGGGCGGCCTTCCCGTACCAACTGGTGAGCCAAGCTGGCTGGATGGTGTCGCCGTCGACCATCGGACAGAACGAAACAATGGTTTCGACCGGGCCGTTCATGCTCGAGAGCTGGACTCCGACCGACTCGGCTCGCGTCGTTCGCAACCCGAACTACTGGCGCGCCGACGAAGGCTTGCCGTATCTCGATGCGATCAACTTCAAGTTTCTCACCGACCAAGTGGTCAGGACTCAAGCGTTTGAGGCTGGTGACGTCGACGGTTTCATCAGCCCGAATGACACCGACATCGTTGAGTGGCTTGATGACGACACAGTCGACGTGTGGATTGGTACCGCTGGCGCAAACGAGGCGCTCATCATGCTCAACACAACAACGCCTCCGTTCGACGACGTGCGGGTGCGGCGGGCGCTTGCCCATTCGCTCGATCGGCAATTCCTCATTGACACATTCCGCTCGGGCCTAACCGAGGTCGCCGACGGGCCGTTCAATCCATCATCAAAGTGGTTCGCCGATTCCGAATACCCCGACTACGACCCAGCCGCTGCCCAGGCACTGGTGGACGAGTACGAGGCTGAGATCGGGCCAATCGAGTTTGAACTGAAGGTGCAATCCGACTCGTCGATTATCGAAGTGATGGAGGTCGCCACCTCATTCTTCGCTGACGTCGGGATTGACGCCACGATTAGCGAGATTGGCTCGGGCCAGACGGTGCCGCTGGCCATCGCTGACAACTTCCAGGCAATGAGCTGGTTCCAGTTTGGTGCTCCTGACCCTGACCGCGACTACGTGTTCTTCCATTCGACAGGTGGATTCCTGAACTGGTCGAATTTGATCAGCGCAGAGGTCGATGCCGGTCTCGACCGGGCGCGTCAGACTGACGACTTCGATGACCGTTACGAGGGGTACGCCCAGTTCCAGCAGGCACTTGCTACCGAGGTGCCGATGATTTGGATCGACCACCTCAACGGAGTCGAGGCCGCCGTGACCCGGCCTGAACTGAACGGCATCGGGACCCCGGGCGTCTTCGTCGATGGTGCGCCGTCGATTCCGATGACTGACGGCAACTTCTTCCCGTGGACGAGCGTGTGGCTCGAACAGTGATTGGCCACGTCCGGGGTCTGCCCGCAGAACGGGCGGGCGGGGGATAGGCGATGGTGATAGCGCGACGTGCGGCGCGCTTAGTCTTCGTCGTGTTTGTAGTCACCTTCCTCACGTTTTTCCTGCTTGATCGTGCGCCCGGTGATCCGGCTGAAGTGAAGGCGGGGCTCAACGCAACGCCCGAGGTGGTCGCCGAGATCCGAGCTGAGCTTGGGCTCGACGACCCGCTGTTGATTCGCTATTTCGACTGGTTGGCTGGAGCGATTCGGCTCGACTTCGGCGAATCGCTGGTGACCGAGGGCTTCACGAGCTGGGAGTTGATCCGCGAAGCACTGCCGAAGACTCTCGAGTTGATGATCCTCGCCGAGGTCATGGCGATCGGCATTGCGGTGCCGTTGGCGGTCACGGCTGCTCGACGGCCCGGCGGGACAGTTGATCGGGCTACTTCGGCAGGGGCGTTCGGGCTGCTCGCGCTGCCGTCGTTCGTGCTCGGCATCTACCTCTCGTACGTGTTTGGTGTGCAGCTTGGCTGGCTGCCGACAATCGTTGACGACCTTCCGGGCTTGAACGATGACCCGCTGGAGAATCTCCGCCAGATGTTCCTCCCGTCGCTCACGCTTGCGCTTGCCCTTATTGCGATATACCTCCGGCTCCTGCGGAGTGACCTCATTGACACCCTGCAGCAGGACTATGCGATGCTCGCCCAGTCGCGCGGCCTGCCGGAGCGGCGGATCCTCTGGCGACACGCCCTGCGCCCGTCTTCACTCAACCTCGTTACCGCGATTGGTCTCAACGTGGCTGGGCTTATCGGCGGCGCGTTCATCATCGAGGTGTTGTTTGCGATCAACGGAATGGGGCGTCTCACTATTTTGCGGGTCGCTCAAGAGGACTTCCCCGTGGTTACCGCCGTGGTAGCGCTCCTCACCGTGGCCTATGTAACCGTGAACTTCATCGTCGATCTGCTCTACCGGGTGATCGACCCGAGGATCCGTGATGGCATCGCCTGACGTACCGGTCACTGACCAGCCGTCACCGCCTATCAGTCGGTCGCGGTCGGTCTTGCGACTCGCGTTCGGACCTTTGGTGTGGCTATCGATCCTCTGGATTGCCCTGCTCGTGTTTGCCGCTGTGTTCCGTGATCTGCTGCCGCTACGCGAGCCGGACGAGCTTGGTATTCGCACCCGCGAGGTTGAGAAGTTCGAGAGTCCGGGATGGAACGCGTTCTTCGGCGGCGACAGCCAAGGGCGCGATGTTTTCTCCCGCGTGGTTTGGGGCGCACGTCCTGCACTGATTCTGGGTGTGAGTGCCACCATGATCGCTGCGGTGCTCGGGAGCATCGTCGGTATGGCAGCGGGCTACCTCCGCGGCAAGGTTGATCTGGTCACCTCAATCCTCGTTGACATCACTCTTGCGTTTCCAGTACTGGTGCTGCTGATCACCGTCCGGGCCTCGTTCGGCAACTCGATGCTCGTCTTCGTCATCCTCTTCGCGGTCACTGGTATCCCGCCGTACGCCCGCATCGTTCGCGGCGCCACGTTGTCGCTCGCAGAGCGAGAGTTCGTCGATGCCGCGGTGGCGCTCGGCGCGAATCGCCGCCGGGTCGTACTGAGCGAACTCGCTCCCAACATCGCGCTGCCAGTTCTGTCATTTGCTTTCATCGGGTTCGCGATCGTGATCGTCGCCGAAGGCGGTTTGGCCTTCATCGGCCTCTCGCTCGACGAGATCACGTGGGGACAACTCATTGCGGCTGGCACCGGCGACATTCAAGACGCAGCCCACGTAGCGCTGCTCCCCGCCACCACCATGTTCCTGACGATCCTCGCCTTCAACCTGGTCGGCGATGCGATCCGCTCGATCGTCGCCCCGAGACAGGTCCTAACTCAGCGCCGGCTCCGCGTCAGTGACGATCGCCCCGAGGTTGCGCCGAACGGTGTGCTTCGTAAGGAAACGGCACCACCTGACTCACGCAACGAGCGGGTGCTCGACATCGTCAACCTCCACACCACGCTGCACACGCCGCTTGGGGACGTGATGGCCGTCGACGGCATAACGCTCCATGTCAATCGGGGCGAGGCGCTAGGAATCGTCGGCGAGTCGGGGTCGGGCAAGACCATGTTCCTCCGTTCGATCATCGGCACCTTTGCGCTTGCCGACGTCTCGCGCTCGGGCGTTGTCAGCGTGGCCGGAGTCGACATGCTGCGCTCCGACCCGGCCACCGTTCGCCGAACGCTCGGAACGTGCATCGGTATGGTGTCGCAGGATCCGCTCACTGCACTCAACCCTGTGCGGCGCATAGAAACACAACTCGTTGAACCGATGCGTGTCCACTTTGCCCTCGACAAGGCGGCTGCCCGCGCTCGGGCCATCGAACTTCTCCGGAGTGTTGGCCTGCCTGATCCCGAGCGTCGACTACGCGCCTACCCACACGAGTTGTCGGGCGGAATGCGCCAGCGCGTCACCATTGCTATGGCACTGGTCAACGACCCGGAGCTGCTGCTCGCCGACGAGCCGACCACAGCGCTTGATGTCACCGTTCAGCGCCAGCTTCTCGAACTGCTTGGCGAGCTTCGCCGGCAGCGCACCATGTCAATGGTGCTCGTCACCCACGACCTCGCAGTGGTCAAGGGTTACACCGATCGTGTGGCGATCATGTACGGCGGCCGCGTCGTTGAGTCGGGCCCGACCAACTCATTGTTCGCCCAGCCGCGTCACCGCTACACCGTTGCGCTTATGCGGTCGGTGCCCGACCTGTCGCTCCCGTCGCACTCTGAACTTGAGGTGATCGACGGGCTACCGCCATCACTGGTCAACCCGCCCCCGGGATGCCGGTTCGCCGCCCGTTGCCCCGCCGCCACCGACGTCTGTCGCACCGACACGCCGATCCGCCAGCACGTCGACGACGACCGCTGGTTCCGCTGCCACCACCCCGTCGAGCCAGATGAACTTGAGTCTGTCCCGGTTCAGGTCGCCGGGACGTCGTCATGACCGATAATGAGGGATCCGACGACGTGGTGGTTCGCGTCGACAATCTCGTCGTCGAGTTTCCCGCCGGCCGGAAGCAGGTCGTGCACGCAGTCTCGGGCGTGAATTTTGAGCTGCGACGCGGGGAAACACTGGGCCTTGTCGGCGAGTCGGGTTGCGGAAAGAGCACGACCGGACGGGCAATAATGCGCCTCGTCCAACCGACGTCGGGTCGGGTCGAGGTCGACGGCGTCGACCTCACGCAGCTCCCGACGAACGATCTCCGGCGCTTACGGAGGAAGATGCAGATGATCTTCCAGGACCCGGTGTCGTCGCTCAACCCGAGCCGGCGCGTTCGTGACATCGTTCGCGAGGGCATCGAAATATGGCGTGATGATGCCGGCGGTAACCCGCTCAACGACACCAAAGCCACCGAGTTAATGGCTGCCGTCGGCCTCGATCCGGCGGTGGGCGACCGACGACCCCACGAGTTGTCCGGCGGACAATGCCAGCGGATCTGCATCGCCCGTGCGCTCGTCGTCGACCCCGATGTCTTAATCCTCGACGAACCTGTGTCAGCGCTGGACGTTTCGGTTCAGGCGCAGATCCTCAACCTGCTAGAGCGGCTGCGGGCGCAGTTCGACTTGACAATGCTGTTCATTAGCCACGACCTCGCGGTGGTGAGGAATGTGTCCGACCGGGTCCTGGTGATGTATCTCGGCCGAGTGTGCGAGGAAGCGCCGACCGACGAGCTGTTCTCTACGCCGAAGCATCCATACAGCCAGGCTCTGCTCGCCTCGATCCCGGGTGTCGACCCGACCACGCAATGGGGGCTTGGACAACCCGACGAGCTGGTATCGGGCGAACTGCCGTCGCCGGTCAACCCTCCGTCGGGTTGCCGCTTCCGCACCCGCTGCCCACTCGCTAACGACCGGTGTGCGTCGGAGGTGCCCAGACTCCGCGAGATTGCGCCCGGCCACCGCGTTGCCTGCCATTACGTCGATTGAAGACGCTGAGCACTCGCCACCTAAGGTCGTTTCCATGCAGATCTGGCGATTGCAGGAACTCGGTGATCCCATCGATCAGCTCGCGATTATGGAGGAGTCCTCGCCGAAGCCGGGAGACGGTGAGGTGCTGGTCGATGTCGAAGCCGTCGGCCTCGCCTTCCCCGACGTGCTTCAGTGCCGCGGTGAGTATCAGGTCAAGACCGACCCGGGCCACGTTCCAGGTGGCGAGACCTGCGGCACGGTGGCGGCCGTCGGCGCTGGTGTCGACGCCTCAATGGTCGGCCAACGTGTCGCGTTTCTCGGTGGAGGACTCGCCGAACACGTGGTGATGCCCGCACTCGCTGTGTTCCCCGTCCCTGATGGCGTGAACCCGTCGGTCGCCGCGGCAATCCCAATCAACTACTGCAC
>Ga0213866_10002140_pt1 | contig 14189 bp, 13 predicted proteins | sample PICome_11_FD_160079 | JGI IMG/M metagenome (GOLD analysis project Ga0213866, IMG submission 160079) | Coastal seawater microbial communities near Pivers Island, North Carolina, United States - PICO284 | ecosystem: Environmental > Aquatic > Marine > Coastal | place: USA: North Carolina...
AAATCCTGTGGCGGTATCTCGAGGACGACGTCGGCTGTCCCGAGATCATCGCCCTGCAGGAGATCGCGGTGCGCTGGTTCGAGGTCGTCCCCGAGCGGCTCCCCGACCTCTGCGACGGCACCCACCTGCTCCTCACGGAGAACCTCGACCTGTTCGACCAGGAGATGATCCTCACCACGCTCCCGGTGATCGATGACCAGCGCGTCGATCTCGCGGGGACCGGCGTCTGGTCGGCCCACTGGGCCCAGCTCGATGCCGGCGACGGGCTCCTGGTCGACGTGTTCGCCACGCACTACGCCAGCAGCGCCTTCAACCCGCCGTGCAGCGCGGATGCCCCGGCCACGACCTGCCACCCCGACTGCCCGGCCGGATCGACGCTCGGCGACTGCCACCCGCGGGAGACGCTCGCGTTCCTGGCGGAGCGGGGCGCCCCTGGCGCGCTGCAGCTGATCGTGGGAGACCTCAACAACGGGCCGGAAGAACCCCGTCTCACCACCCTGACCGGGGCCGGCTTCGTCGACACCTATCTCGCGGCCGGCAACCCCGAATGCCCGGACGGCGGGGGCGCCGGATGCACCAGCGGCATCGGACGCGACGCCGACACCGACTACGACGGACTCGATGTCGCCGACACGGTGCTCCGCGGGCGGATCGACTTCGTGCTGGCCCGACCCCCGTCCGGATGCACCCTGGTGGTCGACATCGACGATGCCGACGGCGACGGCACCCGCACCGGCCACTGGGCCGACACTCCCCTCGACGCGCCGTTCGAGGGGCTCTACTGGGCCGCCGACCACGCGGGAATCCAGGCCGACGTCGGCGTCGACTGCGCCTAGCCTGCGGCGATGCCCCCCTCGCCACCCCCGATCGACGTCGCCCGGGCCCGGGCCGACACCCCCGGCTGCCGCGATCTCGTCCACTTCAACAACGCCGGGGCCGCCCTGCCCACCGACCGCGCCCTGCGCACCCAGATCGACCATCTCGAACTCGAGGCCCGCATCGGCGGCTACGAGGCCCACGACGCCCAGGCCGACCCCATCCAGGGGATCTACGACTCCGTGGCGCGGTTGCTCAACGGCGCCCCGACCGAGGTTGCCCTCATGACGAGCAACACGGCCGGCTTCGATCTGTTCCTCTACTCGCTTCCCTGGGCCGAGGGAGATCGGCTCCTCACCACCCAATCGGAATACGGCGCGAACTATGTCGCCTATCTGCACCTCGCCCGACGGTTCGGGATCTCCGTCGAGGTCGTGCCCAACAACGAGTTCGGTGAACTCGACGTCGATGCGCTCGAGACCATGATCGACGGTCGGGTCCGGCTCATCTCGATCAACCACGTCCCCACCAACGGCGGCCTCGTCAATCCGGCGGCCGAGGTCGGCCGGGTCGCCCGGGCCCACGGCATCACCTACCTCCTCGACGCCTGCCAGTCGGCCGGTCAGATCCCGCTCGACGTCCACGAGATCGGCTGCGACGCTCTCACCGCCACCGGCCGCAAGTTCCTGCGCGGCCCTCGCGGCACCGGGTTCCTGTGGGTCCGCCAGGCGGTGTTGGAGACGATCCACCCGGTCACGATCGACCACGACGCGGCCACGTGGACGAGCCCGACCACCTACGAGCTGAAGCCCGACGCTGCCCGCTTCGAGGTGTGGGAGAAGGGCTGGGCCGGTCTGTTGGGGCTCGGGGCCGCCGTCGACGACGCCCTCGCGTGGGGCCTGCCCGCCATTCGCGACCGCATCGTCGAGATCTCCGAGGCCCTGCGGGAACGGCTCACCGACGAGGTGCCCGACGCCGAAGTCCACGATCTCGGGCGCACACGCTGTGGCATCGTCACGTTCTCGCTCGGCGACCGAGACCTACCCACGGTCAAGCGCCGGCTGCAGGAGCAGGGCATCAACGTGAGCACCGTGCCGGTCGGCAGCGCCCTGCTCGACACCGTGACCCGCGATCTTCCCCCGCTCATGCGGGCCTCGCTCCACATCTACAACACCCACGACGAGATCGACGCCCTCATCTCGGCCCTCGATCCGGGCTGAACCCCGCTCGGTCCATGTGCGCGACACTGCACGCATGAAGCCCGTCGCCGTCACGAAGTGGAAGCGCCGTCGACTCTCGGCTGCGAAGCGCTTCCTCTACTCGCAGATCCTGATGAAGGACGCGTTCATGGTCGCGATCGGTCGCGGCAAGCCGCTGGTGCGGTTCACGGTCGAGAACGACCCGCCGTCGATCTATCTGAACTTCGCCGTGCGCGAGGATCAACTCGAGGCGTTCGAGCGTCACATCGCGGTGCCGATGCCGCTCGCCCCGATTCGTTGCCTCGAGGGCGACGAGCCGTACCACTGCCTGACCCTCAACATGTACCGCGTGTCGGGCCTCGCCACGGGAATCCGGGCCGAGTGGTCGACCTACGTGCGTGATGCCGACGGGGTCCCCCGCTACATCGTCGTCGATGCCGAGTGTGAGAAGGGCACCCTCGATTCGGTCGACGGCTTCACCGTCAAGGGTCATGCCGGCTACACCGCCGACGGCGAGCGTCTTTCACTGTTCGCCGGGGCCGATGCAACCCGAGAACTCCGCTGCGAGGTCACGTTGCCGGCCGATGCTCCGCCGGCGACGTCGGCTCGTGAATGGGTCACCGCCAACGACTACATCTACTGGCGCAACGGGGTGTGCGACCGGACCTTCTACGACGCCGGTCTCGCCGACGCAGCCATGGTCTCGATCGATCCCACCACCGCGACCATCACCGACGGCACCCAGTGGGCCCCGTTTCTCGACCCCGTCCCGCGCAGCATGGTCGCGTTCACCCGCTCGATCGAGTTCGCCATGTCCCCGTGGTGGAACATCGACGAGTTGCAGACCTGACGGCAACGCGAAGCGTTGCCGTTGGAAGTTCGGCGCAGCCGAACTTCGAGCAACGCGACGAGTTGCCGTCAGCCAGCGCCGTAGAGGTGGAGTTCCTCGGCCTCTTCGTCGGCCATGTGGTAGCTCTCCTCGTCGTTCGGGAACGCCCCCGAACGCACATCGGCGGCGAACGCCGTCATCGCCTCGACCGACTGGCCCTTGATGTCGGCGTAGCGACGCACGAACTTCGGCACGAACCGGTCCTCGATGCCGAGGAGGTCGTGGTAGACGAGCACCTGACCGTCGCAGTGGGCGCCGGCACCGATCCCGATCGTGGGAATGTCGATCGCGCCGGTCACCATCTCGGCCACCCTGACGGGGACGCCCTCGAGCACGATGGCGAAACAGCCGGCGTGGGCGAGCGACTTGGCGGCCTGCACCAGCTTGCGGGCGTGTTCGGCCTGCTTGCCCTGCACCTTGAAGCCGCCCATGGCGTGGATCGACTGGGGGGTCAGGCCGATGTGGCCCATGACGGGGATCTCGGCGTCGATGATCTGCTCGATCATCGGCAACCGCTTGCGGCCACCCTCGAGTTTCACCGAGTGCGCGCCGGCTCGCATCAACTTGGCCGCGTTCTCGACGGTTTCCTGCGGAGAGACGTGGTAGCTCATCCACGGCATGTCGCCCACGATGTGGCAGTCGGGCTTGGCCCGGGCCACGGCGGCCGTGTGATGGCACATGTCGTCGATGGTCACCTGGAGCGTGTCGTCGTAGCCGAGCACGACCATCGCGAGGCTGTCGCCCACGAGGATCAGGTCGGCGCCGGCCTCACTGGCGATCCGGGCGCCGGGCGCGTCGTAGGCCGTGACCATGACCAGAGGCTCGCTGCCGTTCCCGGTCTTGCGGGTGGCGATGGCAGGGGCGGTGAGTTTGCCCATGTCTGACTCTCCTTTCCCGTCCAGCGCACGAGGCTGCCGGCGGTGAACTCCACGATACAGCGACCCGGTGCTCCCCTCAAGGGGCGCCGACGCTGCGTGCCATGGCGGTCACAAACCTCTCGGGGTCATCCGGCCCGGCCGATCTCGTGCCGATCGACCGTTCCCTCAAGGTCGGCGTCCTCCGCGGAGTCGTGGCCCATCGGTGGGTGACCATCGCGCGGGCGAGCGTCGCGGTGGTCTTCCAACGCGACCATCTCACCCGGGCGACCTCGTGCTCTGCGACCTCCACATACCCGACGGCGGTCTACTCAAGTCCACCGAGCCCGAGGAACTCCGCGCCGCACTCTGGAAGGCGGTGCAGGGCGAACCGGTCTTCTCTCCCTCACTCGCCGCGCTCGTGCTCAGCGAGTTCCTACGGCTGAAGTCGGCGAGTCCGGCCGAAGGCCTGTCACCACGGGAACGGGAGGTCCTCCAGCACGTGGCCAGTGGCCACACCTACAGGGCGATCGGTGCGGAGCTGTTCATCAGCGAGAAGACGGTCGAGAACCACGTGCGCAACATCCTGAAGAAGCTCCACCTCAACCGGAAGCAGGAGCTCATCCGCTACGCCCTCGAGAAGGGCATCGAGTAGTCCACCTAGGGCCAGAGGTCGCCGACCGTGAACCCGGCCGGGAACGGGTCGGTGTCGTCGATCACGTACTCGGCGAACGCCGTGATCCAGCCCTGGCCGCTGATCTCGGGCACCACGGCCGGGTGCGGCCCGACCGTAGTGACCTCGAGCAGACGACCGGTGAAGGTCGTGGCCAGCGGGCCTTCGTAGACGAACTCCTCACCGATCGGGAGCTCGCCGCGGGCATGGAGCACGGCCATGCGGGCCGAGGTGCCCGTGCCACACGGGCACCGATCGAGGGCACCGGTCCAGCTGTCGGGTCGATCCCAGTCGGGGGCCCCGCTCGCGACCGTCACCGCATTGCGCCCGTGGGCGTGGGCGAGCGTCGCCGCGCCGTGGAGCTGGCCGATGGACGGGCCGGTCAGCGACGGGTGGAGGGGATGGACGACAGGATGCTGCTCGGCGGTCGCCACGCGGATCATTTCGCTCACGCGGGCGATCTCGGCACCGTTGGATGCGGAGAGGTCGACGCCCAGCGCGTCGCCGTCGGCGATCGCGAAGAACATCCCGCCCCACGCGATGTCGACCGGCACCGTGCCGAGACCCGGCACGTCGACGGGAACGTCGAGGGCTGCCGCGTACGACGCCACGTTGCGGATCGTGACCCGGGTGACCTTCCCCGCGGCACACTCCGCTCGCACGCCGACCATGCCGGCCGGGGTCTCCAGCCGGAGCTCGGTGACCGGCTCGTGCATGGGGAGCCGCCCGGTCTCGAGCAGGGCGGTCACCACACAGATCGTGTTGCTGCCCGACATGGGGGCGTACTCGGTCTGTTCCATGATCACGAACCCCGCGTCGGCGGTCGGGTCGCACGGGGGCAGGACGATGTTGCAGCAGAGGGCCGGGTAGCCCGACGGCTCGCGCAACATGCGCATCCGGATCTCGTCGGCATTGGCTTCCAGCCATTGGGCCTTCGCCAACATCGTGGCGCCGGGCGGGTCATCGACCCCGTCGACGATCACCCGACCCGGCTCACCCTCGGCGTGGACATCGATCGCGGTGAAGCGTCGGACGAAGGGCACCGCTCAGCCGCCGAGTGCCCGCGACCGCACGAGATGGTTCCATCCACACGAGGTGCAGACCTCGACCACATAGCCCTGGCTGGCCGACTTGCGAGCATCGATGCGGGCCATCTCCTTGTCGCTGGTGACGCAGCGGCCGTGCTTCGGCAGGCGGGGGCCGAACACGTAGGTCACCTCGACGAGCTCGTCCTTCTCGCAGACCGGGCACGGCGACGAGAGATCGCTCCCGCAGAACTCGGCGTTGCGGCGCAGCTCGCGCTGGGCGTCGCACACCTGGTCGGTGGAGAGATCGCCCTCGCGCCAGGCCGAGAGTGTCGCCTCACGGGCCAGGCGGTAGTCGATGCCCGCGCCAGCTGCGCCCACCGCGTCGTGGAGGCCGAGTTTCACCGCGTCGAATCCGATCGCATGGCCGTCGAGGGTACCCCTCCGCACCATTGCTGCGGAAGGCAGCAAGACTCGATCCATGGCCCTCCACGATCCCCGGATCCCAAACCCCGATCACTCGCTCGAATCCGTCGACTTCGGCCCAGGTGTCGGAACCGACGTCGAACGGCGGCTGCTCGGCGACGTCACGGGGCGCCGCATCCTCGATGTCGGGTGCGGCCAGGGTCACACTGCCGTAGGTCTGGCCGTCCGCGGTGCGCGGGTCATCGCGATCGACGACGACGTGAGCCAACTCGGCGCCGCCCGGGGCCTGGCCGGGCACCACGAGGTCACGATCGAGTTCCATCAGGCCAAGCCGGCCGAGCTCGCGTTCCTGGCCGCCGACCATGTCGACCTCGCCATCGCGATCACGACCCTGTCGTTCGTGCAGGACCTCGACCGGGTCTTCCGCCAGGTCCACCGGGTGATCGGCCCGGGCGGCCACTTCGTGTTGTCGGTCCCCCACCCGGCCGCCCTCACCGCCGCCGACGACGATCCGAACCGCACGGTGACGGCATGGGACCACCGCGAACCGATCGGCGAACGTTGGCTCCACTCGGCCGAGCGCATCGTGACATCACTGACCAGGGCGAACTTCGCTGTCGATCAGTTGCTCGAGCGCCGCGACACGGCGCTCACCCCGGCCACGCTGGTGATTCGCGCCCGCAAGCTCGGCGTCTGACTCAGCCAGGCTCCGCGTCGGCGGCGCGGTCCGGCCACCAGGCCATGAGTCGCTCGACCGCCACGGCGGGGTCGATCGGACCCTCGTCGAGGCGCATCTCGCGCAGCCACTTCATCGCCACGCCGACGTCGGGTCCGGGCTCGATGCCGAGGACGGCACAGACCTCCTCGCCCGACAGCATCGGCGCCGGGTCGGCCAGATCGGGCTCGGCCGCCAGCAGTGCCGCGTGGGCTCGGCGATAGGCCTCCACATCGTCGGTGTCGAACCCGTGGACGGGTCGGAGGGCTTCGACCCAGTCGAGCAACTCGGGCAGCAGACGATCACTCGGCACCAGGGCCGCGTCGCGACGGATCCGGGCCGGTTCGGCCGCTCGCGACGCGGGCTCGACGACCCAGCGGCGGGCCGACGAGAACCAGACCACGTCGCGCGTGAGCGCGCCCGAGAATCGGCGGGCCACGAGATCGGCGACCTCGATCCCGTCGGGGGCGAGCAGCGCCGCCCAACGCGCCGCGGCGTCGCGGGCCACCGCTGCGGTCTCGACTCCACGAGCTTCGGCCTCGGCCGCTGACAAGTGCCCGAGGCTCGGGACCACTCTCGGGAGCAGTCCCGTCTCCGCGAGCATCCGGAGACCGGGGGCCGGGTCGTCGAGCAGCAGGAGCTTCTGGAACTCGTCGCGAACCCGTTCGACCGACACGATGGCGATCCGATCGAGGAGGGCGGTGATCGCTGCGCTGAGCTCCGGGCGCGGTTCGAGTCCGTAGCCGGCATGGAAACGGGCGGCGCGCAGCATGCGGAGGGGGTCTTCGGAGAACGAGACCTCGGGATCGAGGGGTGTGCGCATCACCCCGGCAGCGAGGTCGTCGCGGCCGCCGAACGGGTCGACCAGCCTGCGCTCCAGGAGATCGACCGCCATCGCGTTCACGGTGAAGTCGCGGCGGGCGAGATCATCGGCGATGTCGTCGCCGAAGGAGACGGTCGGTTTGCGCGACGCCGCGTCGTAGGACTCGGCGCGGTGGGTGGTGATCTCGTAGATCTGACCGTCGACCGTGCAGCCGATGGTGCCGAACCGCTCCCCCTGGGTCCACACCGCGTCGGCGATGTCGGCGATCAGTGCCTTGATCTGCGGGGGGCGGGCGTCGGTGGTGCAGTCGAGATCCTGCTCCGATCGGGTGCGGGCCAACAGGTGGTCGCGCACCACCCCGCCGACGAAGTAGAGCCGGTACCCCTCCGCCGCGAACCGGTCGGTCAGCGATCGAGCGCGCTCGATGAGCGTGTCGAGGCCCGCCGGCAGCTCGGTCATGGGCGGCGATGGAGACGCGCCGCGGCCTCCACGACCTCGGCGCCGGGGCCGCCCGACGTGGGTGCCTCGGGTCGATGGACCTCGCCGACCAGCTGGGCGGTGACCGCGGCGCTGGAGTCGCGGACCGCATCGAGGTCGTAGCCCCCCTCGAGCAGCACCACGGTGCGGCCGGCCGGCGCCAGCAACTGCACGTCGGCCACCAGGTCGGCGATGTCGGCCGACGTGTAGCCGAGGTCGGTGATCGGGTCGGCCCGGTGCCCGTCGTAGCCGGCCGAGATGAACACCCAGTCGGGTGCGAACTCCTCGACGGCCGGGCCGATGACCGCCTCGATGCCCTGGCGGGCGACGTCACCCGTTGCTCCCGGCGGGAGCGGCAGGTTGATGGTGAAGCCCTCCCCCTCGCCCGAACCCTGCTCGGTGAGCGCGCCCGAGCCCGGATACAGCGGCGACTGATGGATCGACGCGAAGAGGACGTCGTCGCGGCGCGAGAAGATGTCCTGCGTGCCATTGCCGTGGTGGGCATCGATGTCGATGATCGCGACCCGCTCCCCCGCGTCGGCCCGACGGGCGGCGGCGACGGCCACGGAGTTGAAGAGGCAGAACCCCATCGAGCGGTCGGCCGTGGCGTGATGACCGGGCGGCCGCACGACCGCATAGGCGGCGTGGAGGTCGTCGCGAGCCTCGCGTTCGTCGGTGGCGGTCACCACGGCACCGGCCGCCAGCAGGGCGGCGGACAGGCTGGCCCGATTCATCACCGTGTCGGCGTCGAGGCGACCCCCTCCGGCGGCATCGACTCGACGCACGTGGTCGATCAGCTCCGCCGCGTGGACGCGGGCCAGATCGTCGTCGACCGCGGGCCGCGGCGCCATGAGTTCGACCGCGTCGCGAACCCCGGAGCGCACGACGCCGTCGATGGCGGCGTGGAGCCGATCGGGGCGCTCGGGATGATTCGTGCCGGCCATGTGGTCGGCACACCGTTCGTCGGTCACGACCAGCAGCACGCCGCGGAGCGTAGCCTGACCATCACCCATGGCCCTCCAGTCATTCTCGATCGACGGCGCCCGCTTCCGAGCCGGACAGTGGCGCGCCCGCGGCGACCTGGCCTACCTCGTGCCGTTGAGTCCCGCCCACACCCTGACGGCCGGAACGCTGGCCAAGGCGCGTGCCGAGTTGGGGTCGCAGGGCTTCGACGAGATCGTGACCGCGGCCGTCGCGCCCCCGGAACGGGCGGCGTTCCTCGCGGACGGCTTCGAGGAACGCGAGCACCTCCATCTCCTCAAGCACGACCTCAGCGGGCTGCCGCCGGTCCGTCGGTGGTGGAACCGCCGATCCCGGGTCACGATCGAACGGGGCACGGCCCGTGACCGCGAGGCCGTCCTCGCCCTCGACCATCGCACCTTCGACGAGTTCTGGCGGCTCGACGAGGACGGGTTGACCGACGCGCTCGAAGCAACCCCGATCAGTCGTCTCCGCGTCGTACGCGACCCCGAGATCGTCGGCTACGCCGTCGCCGGCCGGGCCGGGCATCAGGGATTCCTCCAGCGGCTCGCCGTCGACCCCGACCGGCAGGGTTCGGGCATGGGCAGCGCACTGGTCCACGACGCCCTCCAGTGGATGCGCCGACGAGGTGCGTCGGTGGGTTGGGTCAACACCCAAGAGGCCAACTCGCGGGCGCTCGCCCTCTACGAACACCTCGGATTCCGACCGGCGGACCACCACCTGACCGTGCTCGCCCGCGCCGTTCGATGAGCATCCGTCGCGCGGCCGTGCTCGGCGCGATCCTCTTCGTCGTCGCCCTCTCGAGCGGTCACCATGTCGGCGCCCAGAATGCGGCCCGCCTCGATCTCGAGGCCCAGACCCTCTTCGTCGACGACGACCCCGCCGAGGTGGTCCTGCGGGTGAGCGGCGCGCCCGACACGGCCCGAATCCGCTTCACCATCTACGACGACCCCGTCCTCACCCGCGCCGAACTCCGCGCCCACCATCACGATCCACCCACCTCCGGCAGCCGCATCGCCAACTTCGAGTGCTCACTCGACGGGGACTGTCGCGGTCAGGCCACCCTCACCGAGGGTCCCGACGGGATCCGCACCCTCACCCTCCCCGACGACGAGATCGGCGAATCGCTGCGCAGCACCCCCGGTGCCCTCCCGCTGGTGGTGCAGTTGCTCGACGAGGACGACGAGGTGCTCGACGAATTCGCCACCAGCCTCATCGTGCTCGACGACGCAGCCCCGACCGCCACCGGACCGTTCCGGGTCCGCGTGGCCTTCACCGGTCGGGTGGTCGCCCCCGTCGCACTCCAGCCGGACCTGCGCTACGACCTCGACGTCGATGCCCTCCTCGCCGCCGCCTCGGCGATCGCCGACCATCGCGAACTCGCGGTCACGATCGAGCTCCGCCCCGAAACCCTCGACGCCCTCGCCGCCAGCGACCCGGCCGCCCTCGACGAGTTGCTCACCATCATCGGCGAGCGCCCGCTCCTGCGCAGCTCGTGGGTCGACATGGACGAGGAGGCCTGGCGGCGGGCCGGCGAGTCCGACCAGGTCGTCGCCCAGTACACCCTCGGCAACGACACCTTCGAGGCCTTCGTCGGCGCCCCACCGACCGGTCTGGTCCGCCTCGATCCCGACGCCGGCACCGACACGCTCGCCCTGCTCCGCTCGGCCGGCGCGACCGCCGTGCTCGTCGACGACGACCAACTCGACACCGACACCCGGGCCGCCGACCCGACCCAGCCGTTCCAGTTGCTCGACGCCAACGGCGTGGCGATCACCGCCTTGCGCTACGACGAAGGCCTCCACGACACCCTGGCCGACGAGGACCCCGAACTCGCGGCCTATCGTGCGATCGCCGAGCTCGCCATCGCCGCCGAAGAGGCAACCACCGACCTCGGCGTGCTCCTCGATCTCGACCGGCTCGACACCGAGGTGATGGTGCGCATGCTCGAGGGCATCGACGACCGTCGGGTCCTGCGAGTGACCAACGTGGAAGAGCTCGTCCAGCGCGATCTGGCCCGGGTCGACGGCGAGACGCTCCGCGGCGAACTCGTTCCCACCGAACCACCGGATGTGCGCGAACTGGCCGCCGATCTCGAGGCCGGCGTCGGTGGCATCGCCACTCTGGCGCGAATGCTCGATCCCGAGGTCGAGCTGCTCGACCCCTACGTCGGTCTGCTCCAGGTGGCCGTGTCGGCGGATCTCGACGCCGACGCCGCCTCGGCCTACGTCGATCGGATCACCGAGGAGATCACCCGACGCACAGCCGGCGTGGAGATCCCCGGAGGCGACCGGGTGACGCTCACCGATCGCCGCGCCGACCTCCCGTTGACGATCGTCAACCGTCAACCACTCCCGATCAACGTCGAGCTGCTGCTCACGGCCGAGAAGATCCGGTTCCCCGACGGCGACCGGATCGAGCTCGTTCTCCGACCGGGCGACAACACGATCACCATCCCCGTGGAGACCCTCGCGTCCGGCGACGCCCGGGTCACGGCGACCATCGTGTCCCCCGGTGGCTTCTTCGAGCTGGCCTCCGGCACGGTCGACATCCGCTCGACGGCGATCTCCGGGCTCGGTCTCGTGATCTCGATCGTCGCCCTCCTCGTCCTCGGCATCTGGTGGGTTCGCACGATCCTTCGCGTCCGCCGCAATCGAGTCGCTGCTACGGTCTCGGCCGAGTCGGAGCAAGAATCCCACACATCCGACGCGACACCGACCGAGGGGGAATCGTGACCGTCCGTATCGTCACCGACAGTGCCTGTGATCTGCGTGGCGACGAGGTCGCCCACTACGGCATCGAGGTCGTACCGCTCTCGATCCGTTACGGCGACAAGGAATACGTCGACCGCGAGGAGCTCTCGGTCAGCGAGTTCTACCGCCTCCTCGAAGCGTCCGAAGCCCTTCCCGAGACGGCCGCCCCGGCGCCCGGCAAGTTCGACGCCGCCTTCCGGCGGCAGTTCGACGCCGGTGCAACCGGTGTCGTGTGCATCAACCTCTCGGCTGCGCTCTCCGCCACCATGCAGTCGGCCCAGACCGCCGCCGACAATCTGGGCGCCGAACTCCCCGATGCACAGGTGCGGGTGGTCGACAGCCGGTCGATCACCGCCGGTCTCGGCTCGATCGTGATCGCGGCCGCCCAGATGGGCGTCGACGGCGCTTCGGTCGACGAGATCGTCGCTGCTGTCGACGGGCTCAGCGACCGCACCCAGGTGTTCGGCACACTCGACACGCTCGACAACCTCAAGAAGGGCGGCCGTATCGGCGGCGCCCAGGCCCTGCTCGGCTCGATGCTCGCCATCAAGCCGATCCTGGATCTCTCGAGTGGTGAGGTCGAAGAAGCCGGCAAGCAGCGCACCCGCAAGAAGGCCCTCGGCTGGCTGCGCGACAAGCTCAAGGAGGTCGGACCGGTCGAGAACCTCGCGGTGATGCACGGCGACGCCCCCGACATCGACGATTTCCTGGCGATGATCTCCGACATCGTCGACGTCGACTCGATTCGCATCGAGAAGATCGGGCCGGTCATCGGCACCCACGGCGGTCCCCGGGTGATGGGCATCGCCTTCCAGACACCGGCCTGACCGTCCGCGAGCACGACCACCGCCGGTGGTCGCCGCGGAAGCGAATCCGACGGAAGCCACTAGCTTCCGCGAGGTGGGAATGATCGACACCGGCCTCCTCCTGGACGGGCGCTATCGCATCGTCGCCCGGCGAGCCGCCGGCGCGACGGCAACGGTCTGGGAGACCCAGGACGAGTTCCTCCGCCGCCGCGTGGCCGTGAAGATCCTCCACGAGCACCTCGCCGCCGACCCCGAACTCCGGGCCCGCTTCGTCGAAGAGGCCCGCACGGCCGCCACCGTCAACCACCCGAACCTCGTCGCGGTCTACGACTCGATCGTCGACCAGCCCGGCATCGTGCTCGAGTGGGTCGACGGACCCGATCTGCGTCAGCGCCTCGACGAGCGCCCCATCGGTTTCGCCGAGATCGCGGCCCTCGGCGCCTTGCTCGGCGACGGGCTCGCTGCGCTCCACGCCCAGGGTCTGGTCCATCGCGATGTCAAGCCGGCCAACATCCTCCTCACGATCGACGGCGAACCGAAGCTGACCGACTTCGGTATCGCCACGGCCAACGCCGGCGACCGCACCGCAACCGGCGTGGTCCTCGGCACCGCGAAGTACCTGGCCCCCGAACAGGTCCGTGGCAGCGATCTCGATGGTCGAGCCGACGTCTTCGCGCTCGCCGCCGTGCTCTACGAGTGCTGTGCCGGCACCCCGCCGTGGGATCGCGACGGCGACCTGCCCACGGCCATGGCGCGACTCGAAGAGGATGCCCGACCCCTCACCGAGCTCCGGCCCGACGTACCCCCCGCGCTCGCCGCCGACATCATGCGGGGACTCGCCCGTGATCGGGCCGACCGGTGGCCCACCGCGACCGCCTTCGCCGGGTCCCTCCGCAACGGTTCGACCCTCGCGCCACCGCCCCCACGACCCACCACCGCGCCCACGCCCCCGCCCGAGGGTGCGGCGACCACGGCGATCACTCCTCCTCCGGTCGCACCGACCGTGGCGGTCGCCGCCCACCGCGAATCCGGACCGCCGACCCGGGTCCGGCCCCGACGCCGGCGGTGGCCACGGCTGGTCGGACTGGCGATCGTGATCGCGATCGCCGTCCTCGGGTGGACACTGGTCTCGGCGGGAACCGGCGACGATGAGCCACCCCTGACGGGCACCGACGTCGTCGGGATCCGGTCGGTCGCGGCCTTCGATCCCGAAGGGACCGGGACTCCCGGCGAGCACGACGACCGGGCTCCGGCGGCGATCGATCTGGACCCCGCGACCGGATGGCCGACCGAGCGCTACGAAGACCGCCGCATGGGTGAGAAGTCGGGAGTCGGGCTCGTCCTCACCCTCGACCGCACCACCGATCTCGAGTCGATCACGGTGCGCACCGACGATGCCGACGACTGGGCGGCCGAGGTGCGGGTCGCGACGGATGTCGCGGCGGCGGACGCGACGTCGATCGGCGACTTCGGACCGATTCGCGGGGTGGGCAACGCCCTCGGGGAGACCGCCGAGATCCCGATCGCCGCCCGGGGCGACACCGTCGTGCTCTGGCTCACCGACCTCGGAGCCGGACCCACCCCGATCCGCCTCCTGATCAACGAGATCACGATCCGATGACCCCCGGCCGCCACCGCACCGTGGACTAGGGTCCGCGGATCGCTCCCATGGACGAAACGACGCTGATCAGCGCCGCGCAGCGAGGTGACCAGAAGGCCCTCGACCAGCTGCTGCGGCTGCATCAGGACCGC